>ONZY01001953.1_pt1 | contig 13038 bp, 12 predicted proteins | sample 1671451 | NCBI WGS metagenome assembly ONZY01 (sample SAMN06348158, study PRJEB24527) | human gut metagenome | biome: human gut; feature: ankylosing spondylitis patient; material: feces | host: Homo sapiens | place: China | collected 2015-10 | reverse complement strand
TTTATTTTCAGAAAAAACGGGATGAAGGGAAGCCCTACATGGCGTCCGTGGGCCATGCCTGCAGGAAGATGGTTTCCATCATTTACGCCGTTATGAGAGACAACAAGGCCTATACGCCTTACATCCCAAATGAGATTTCGGCTTGACAAATTATAGCCGGTCTGTGCTTTTATCGAACGGGTAAACAAGGGGCTACAATCTCCGAAACAGGGCATGGTCGGGAGGGAAAACTCCATCCCCAAAGGCTCAGTTTTCCATCGCCGGAGCAGGATTCACCGGGCCCTTTCACACATCGCCCACAAACGCCGCAACGTTCGCTTCAAAGGGCTTTGGCGGGTACACACTCCACCCCAGCCCCTAAACGCACACACAGCGGCACACAGGGCGAACGGCGCGGGGAACTGATCTGTGCGGCACATCCGAAAGCACAAAATCTGTGAAAATTCCTTCAAATTTGAGACGGTGAAAACCGTGGGAGCAGAATAACAGCCGATGAACTGCGGCTGCCCGCCAAGGGCGGGTTGACGCAGTTCATCGGCGCCGCGGCTCCGCCGAGCCGCGCAGCCCCGCTGCTATACCTCGCTTCGCACCGATGGGTCCCACGGTTTTTTCGGTCACAGCAACAGGACGCAGAGAAACATATCTGCCGTTTCACACGCTGGTCTGCTCCATGCGTCTTGCCACTCGCTGCCGTTCCTTTGCTCTGTCCACAGCATCCATCTGCCGCTGATAAAATTCCCCGATGGAAAACTGGATTGGCAGGATCGTGTAGAGCAGACTTCCGTTTTGCTTGCGCCCGTCCCTCGTGATGATGCTGGTGCGCTCGCTTCGGATGAGTCCGCGTTCCTCCAACTCCTGCACATACTTCCGCACGGTGTTATTGCTCATGCCCACCGCCTTGCCGATGGTGGCGTAGCTGGGATGGCATTGATAGGTTCTGCGGTCTTCGATGCGGAGCAGGTAACCGTAGACAGCGATTGCACCGTGAGACAGACCCAGCTGATAGATCTCATTGGGCAGAGGAAAATAGTTCTTGACCGGGTCGCGCTTTGTCCAAGTTCTCATCTGGCACCTCCAGTCTGCCGCTCCACCCACTGCCGGAATTTATCCTTGGGCACCACGAACCGACTGCCGATGCGCACAGACGGAAATACTTCTTCGTGCATCAGCTCGTAGGCACTGGAGATGGACACGCCCAGCACCTTTGCCACCAGTTCCGCGTTGAGGAACAGCGGCAATTCATCGTAGCTGTGATAGGTTGATATTTTCAAAATCGTTACCTCCAATAGAATTCAGAGAAAAATCACTTGCGTTTCGGAGGTCCCTCTGTTAGACTGTTTGCAGATGGAGTCTGCGTTTTCCGAAACGCGGCGCGCCGCTGGACTGCTGCAACAGTTCAGCGGTTTTCCTTTTTGTAGGAACGATCGATGTTTCTCCCTCCTTTCTTTGTTCTCTGCCACGCACCGTACCCGTTCCTGCCCTGCGGCCTTGTTTGACCTGCACAGCGTTTTCATCTGCCCTGGCACGCTCGACCGCTTTGCCGCGGCGTCCTGGCGTTACTTCTCCGGCGTGTATCATCTCCGGTGATGGGTATTCAGTTGTCGAGGTGCTTTTTCGGATTTGTGGCCGTCTTTTTCATTGACAATCCGCAGCCTCCGTGTTAGACTAACTGTAAATTACTTTTGACAGTATTTCCGCGTTTGTATGGTAACATACTTTTCTCCCCTTGTCAAGACTGTCTGTATTTTCATATTACGATTGTCTATTTTGAGGTGATTTGCCATGTGGTATGCCAAAATGTATTTCTCTGAGGGCAGAGAGATTTTCCAGTATGATTCCCTTGGTACGCAAGGCGTTCCGGACGTCCAGAAGGAGTTTCCCTTTCTGGAAAGCCTGCTTTCCTTTCAGGAATTGGACTGCGCGGAAGTGACGCCGATGCTGCAGAGCGCCACGGATAACTGGAGCCGGTTTATCGCAGAGGATGACAGGGACGCACTTGAGAATGTCAGGAGAAAACTGTGGAGGTTAGCCTCCATACACATTTATTTTCGACTTCTCTATGTTCACTGCCGCTACCGCCAGTCGGCGATGTACATTCAAAATGACCGAGGCAGTGCAGAGGATGCGCAGATACTGGACGAGCTGCGCCAGCTCCCTGAACAGCTTCCGCTGTATCAGCAACAGGTTCAACGCTTTTTTGAGTTGGTGCTGGATGTAGACAGCGCAGGCAGGGAACCGCAGGCACAGGCGGCAAAAAATTACTTTCACGACTCTCCGAAAGATCCCGACCTGTTTTGTTTCCACCCTATCCCCCTCAGCTTTGAGCCGGTGGAGCCGGGGCGGTGTTCGCCGGTGCTGTATTCCTCCGGCATTCGGGATATGATCGACTACTCTCTGCGGAGTTGCGTGGAACGGAACATCACCGTGCGGCGCTGCAAGAACTGCGGACGATGGTTTCCGCAGACCGGGCGGGTCAGCGCGGAGTATTGCGAGCGGCCTGTTCCAAGAGGAGAGCAGGTCTGTCGGGAGATCGGGGCTTTCAAGCAGTGGACAAAGAAGCAGTCGGATGACCCAATCTTCAAGGCATACCGCAAAGAGTATAAGCGGCGCTTTGCGTGGATCAAGGCGGGGCGCATCACGGACGAGGCGTTCTATGCATGGAGCGAAAAAGCTAGAGAAGAGAAAAAGAAATGTGACCGAGATATTATCTCGTTAGCGGAATTTCAGCAGTGGCTGAAGGAATCCAAATGAAAAACCGTGTGCTGACCTTACGGTCAGCACACGGTTATCTTTGTCTATAGCGAGGCAGATTTTAAACCGCCCGCGTCTTTGATACGCCATCAAAACGCAGCTTTCTCCCATTCAATCAGGATCTCCGCCAGCTCAGGCGTCAGCCGCTTGCGGCACTCGTGCCGCAGTTCATCCGGCACGCCGTAGAATGCCTCAGCGATGCTGCCGGTGATGGCGGCGAGGGTGTCGCTGTCGCCGCCGAGGGACACCGCCGTGCGGAGAGCGTCTTCAAAATCGCGACTCTCCAAAAACGCGGTGATTGCCTGCGGCACGGTTTCCTGGCAGCTCTCTACATGGTGGTAGTTTGGACGGATCTCGTCGCAGGTGCGGCTGAGATCATAACCAAACTTGCGCTCCACATGTGCCTTGATCTCCGCCTTACCGTGACCGGTGCGGGCGAGGAAAATCGCCGCAGCGACAGCCTGTGCGCCCTTGGTGCCCTCCGGGTGGTCGTGGGTCACCTCGGCGGTGAGCCGCGCCAGACGCAGCGTTTCCGCCATGTCCTTCGCCAGCCATGCGGCAGATGACACCCGCATGGCGCTGCCATTGCCGTAGCTCTGGTAGGGCTGCGGGTTGTCCTCATAGAGCCAGTCGCCAAAATGGGTGCCATAGCCCCGGTCGGGGTAGGCACGGCCCAGTTGCTGCATCTCCCGCACCAGTGCTGCTTTGATGGCGGCATCGTCTTGCCCACGGGTGCTGAGCAGGGCCTTTGCCACAGCCAGCGTCATCACCGTATCGTCGGTAAATTCGGAACGCTGGCTGAATAACAGAAAGTCCTTGGCCTTGTAGTTGTTGCAGTCAAACTCGTAGGGGCTGCCCACGATGTCGCCTAAAATCGCTCCGTACATTTTATCATCTCCCACGTCTTTGCACGTCCTCGTCGATACGGCGCTTCCAGTCAGCACTGAGAGGTCTGGCGGCGCGGACGCTGCACACGGCCTCGCCGATGACCTCGTAATTCAGCGCCATGCCCACCTTGTCGCACTTGTAGTTCACCGCACGGTCAGCACCAATGCCGAAGCGAGCCGCTTCTTTCGCCGCGTCAATGTTCGCGCCCAAGAAGAGGAACTCCCAGCCGTACTTCTCCTTCTGCTGCTCGATCATCCGCCGAACCATCTCGTAGTCGTAGCGGCGGCTGGCGTTCTCGTAACCGTCGGTGGTGATAATGAACATCGTTTTTTCCGGCACATCCTCGCGGCGGGCGTACTTGTGGATGTTGCCGATGTGGTGGATGGTGCCGCCCACGGCATCCAGCAACGCCGTGCAGCCGCAGGTGAAATACTCCTTTTCCGTCAGGGGCGGCACCTCGCTCAGCGGCAGGCGGTCATGGATGACCACACTCTCATGGTCAAAGAGCACCGTAGAGGCCAGTGCCTCGCCCGCTTCCTTCTTCTGCCTGGCGATCATGGAGTTGAAGCCGCCGATGGTGTCCGCCTCCAGCCCCGACATGGAGCCGCTGCGATCCAAAATAAAAACCAATTCCGTCATAAAAAAAGCCCTCCTTCGTTTGTCTGTGCTCTCATTGTAGCGCGTCCGAAGGAGGGTTTGGTCGCCTGACAGGCGACATTTAGAATATCGACAGGTTCTTTTGATATTTATTCCAAATTACACTATCCAAATTCCTGACTGTCAAGTCAGGATAGCCGCTATCCTTTAGTTTTTTGACAGTTTCTCTGAACAGTATCTGGCACTCGTTATTTGGAACATCGGTGCCAAGGGCATTTTTTATACAGCGGTGAATATGAACATCCGGTTTGCATCGGTTAGGATCTCCTGCCATCATGAACATATAATTTACCCCGGCATCTCCCATTCCTCTCACTGATCGCAAAACAATTTCAAGCAGAGCTTCCTTTTCAAAATTGCGAAAATCATCAAATGTATCCATGTTCAAGAGCTCATGTAATTTTGTTGCAATCTCATAGCATACTTCAGCCTTATTTCGACCGCTTAAGACTTGATTATTTTTTAGTACAGTCTTTGCAAATTCAGAGCAATCGCTAAATTCCTTTATGTGAGTAATGAAATCAGATAATGTATCCTGCCCAGCGTACAGATTACCTCCCATATATGTATCGGCATACCGTTGTAGAACAGGAACAGTCACTGCAAAATATTTAGTCCTCAATGAATAAACACAATCAAGAACACATATGGGCAGAGACTGATAACGCTCGCTTTTACGAACGCTTTTTAGCTCTGTTCCAAAGTTTTCTGAACAATATTGTGAGAATAAGCGTATTTGTTCATCTGTAATCATTTGTTACTCACGCTCCTTCTATTACAAAAGTATATTTCTTGCCCATTCCGTACAGGCATCAGATTCTTTCAAACCAAGCTCTTGCCAAATACCTGCGTAGTACAATCCTCTATCAGGATTTTTAGCGCAATTTGATCTCTTCCCGTATATGTGCGTCTCATCATATACTTCATTCCTCGCCCAAGTTGCCTTTGTGGCACCTTTCAGAGTCAATACCCGCTTTTTATCAAAGCGCAGTACTCCTGCGCCAGGCTTGCTTTTATCCAAAGAAAGTCTTTCTGCTGCTTTGAAAATCACATTTGTTGAGTTGTCCGCCCTGCCATTAGACGAATGCGGATGCCACCAAACTTTTCTCTGTTCTTCAGGCGCAGAGATGATCTTTCCAACCTGAAGGTATCCCCAAATCACCTGGAGGTCTTTTCCCCGGTAAAAGTCACTACGATCCCGCAAATATCGGTATGTTCCGTTTTGATATTCCACAAAGTGAAAAATCCCGAAAAACAGGAAGATGTCTCCCTGTGCAACACCGATATTCTTCAAGTAAGCAGCTGCGGCATTTCGCTGCCCAAATGCGGGGAACCATCCGTCGATACGCTCCCTACGTCGCCCTAAATCTAAATCAGGGTCCAGATGACAGTGGTCTCCGCCCTTATATCGCAGATCTCGCAATATCTGAGAATACTGAATTCCATTGTAGTAAAGAGAATCATATGTATCCTCATCATCGCTGGGAATGGGAAACGAAACCATTGTACCATCTTCAAAAACGGGACTGACGATGCCGCCATTCGCAGAGTCAAAACCTTTTCGGCTGAGTATAATTTTCATTCCTCACGCTCCCAGCAAGCTCTGGTCAAAGGCGAACAGCGCCTCGTTGATCTCGAAGATGTCGTACTTCTTCTGCCTGATGAAATACTCAATAATGACGTCGAACTTGCTGCTGGCACTGAGAGCATAGCCTGCGCGGGCGACAAGATCACGGGTCTCATCCAGATTCAGCTCCAGCGCGATGGCAAAGGCAATGGCTGTTGCCTTGGAGGGCTTGTAGTCCGGATTGTTGCGGATCTTAGAGAACAGCTTGCGGTCGACATTGGCTTTCTTGTATATCTCGGAATCCTTTTTGCCGCTGCGGTCGATGAGCTTCAGCAGGGTTTCCGAGAAACCGGCGTCCAGATGTGCCAGCAGGCTGTCCAAGCCGTCGGCAGCCATAGGCGCTGCCGCTGCATCGGCGGACAGCGTCCTGCTTTCGAGAACGCTCATCCGGCGCAGGCGCTCCCGGCGGAGGTCGGTGTGCGCGTCCACATAGTGGTCGTCGATGTAGGCGGCGATGTCCGCGAAGAGCTTATTGCCGATCGTATACGCCGCACGGCTGAAAATGACGAGATACACCGTCATGTCGTTTTCAGCCAAAAATTCGCTGATGGCGTCCACCGCCACGCGCAGTGCCTGATCCTTGGGGTAACCGAAGATGCCGGAGGAGATCAGCGGGAAGGCAACCGTCTCGCAGCCATGTTTCTTCGCCAGCGCAAGGCTTGAGCGATAGCAGGAGGCGAGCTGTTCCCGCTCGCCGTACTTACCGCCGTTCCACACGGGGCCGACGGTGTGGATGATGTAGCGGCACGGCAGGCGGTACGCGCCGGTGAGCTTGGCCTCGCCGGTTCGGCAACCGCCCAGCGTCCGGCACTCTTGGAGCAGCTCCGGCCCCGCCGCGCGATGGATGCAGCCATCCACGCCGCCACCACCCAGCAGCGTTTCGTTCGCCGCATTGACGATAGCGTCCACCTTCATTTTTGTAATATCATTGCGAACAATTTCAAGAGGCATGGTTCTATCCCTCAATTTCTATCATTCAAAATCAAGTCAATGCGCCGTTGTTCTCTAATTTTTCCACTTCGGACAGCTCTTCCCAATCCTCAAGATCCCCGCACCTGCGAAGGTAATCGTGGCCACCGTCCACGGCGCACGAGCCGCAGCTGCAAAACTTAAAATCATGGACAGTCTTACTTTCGATAACATCTCCACATTTCTTACATCTGATCGCGTTCCTGATAATTTTCGGCATGATCATTCTCCCTTTAGTGCATTTTTGATTTTCTCTTTTTCCCCACTGCCATCTGTGCGCAGTCGCAGCAGCGGGACGCCGCACTTCTCCAGAATGGAGTTTTTCTTCATATCTCGCTCTGCCTGCTCGCTCCCCGCTTCGTGAAAGCCAGTCCCGTCTACTTCAATCGCCAACACGGGTTGCTTATCCATCTGATTGAACAGCAAGAAATCCACATGGGTCAATGGATTGCGGGCATATTGGCGTTCTCCCCCTGTCAGCGGTTCATAGTTCTTCACCAGTGTCGCAAGAGAAACATGCACTGCACAACCGATAGAGGAAAACGCCTCCTCAGACAACACCTCTTGAATCACAGAGTACATGAGATTCTCGGAATCGTACTCCGATACCCGCTTATGTTTTTGCAGATATGCCCTGCGTTGCTCGGCATAGCCATGATAGAGCATATCGAATACGGAGTAGACCTGGCTCTGGATAACCTCAAAATTGTTATATTCGATGTACCGCGTTAGGTCGCCATAGTTGGTTTGGTCATTGCGTGGGTCCTGCGATGTGACCACCGCCAGCGAATGAACCGCGCGGGAAACCGCCACATTCAGCATATGGGGATCATCCACGAAATCTGTAATGACATTGTCGACTGAGGTCAGAATGATAGCATCTTGTTCTCGCCCCTGAAACTTGTGGACGGTGTCCACCTCATAAGTATCTCCCAGCTGCTTGCGGATGGCTGTCACCTGATCCCGATATGGCGTGATAATACCGATGCTCTGGAAATTTTGCTGATGCAGCCGCGGAAGCACCTCCTGCTGGATGACATCGATCTGGCGCTGATTGAGATGTCCACGGGCGTGGTTACCGGCAGTCGTCCGGTACATGGTCAATACATCCGGCTCATCATGATCCTTCGTCATAACGATCAGTTGCCCGTGGTAGAACTTCTGGTTGCAGAAGTTGATGATTTTTGGGTGGCAGCGGTAGTGTTCCCGCAGCAGCGTAACAGGTGCGTCCTGCCATATTTCCAATGCGGAGGATAGCAGACTATGGGTAGAAAAGCGATACCGCTCATCCAAGGAATACTTTTGCCAAATGGCATCGCTGGTGCGAATGTCATCCTCCGTCAGCACATTAGGGAGCTGCTTCAAGTCCCCAACAATCACGATATTCCGTGCACAGGAGAAGGCCAGTACCCCGGTAGCCAGATCAACCTGCGAGGCCTCATCCACAATCAGGTAATCATAGATATGTTCAATGCTCAGCGTTCCCTTGATGGAATAGGTCGTGCTAAGTACCACCGGGTACTCACGGGTAAACTCCGCAGAATTTCGGCGGAAATCATTCTTTTCAAAGCACCGTCTATTATTCCGCCAATGATACCGTGTTGCCAGTTCCGCCCGGAACAGCCGCAGGGACTTCTGTGTGAGCTCATCCATCTTCGCATCGAAAGCGTAGCGCTCCAGCTTTCGGTTCAATTCCTGCTTTTCGGCCTCCAGTTCCCGCCTCTTTACGAAATAGAATTGGTTTTGCAAATAGGGAATGACCTGTTCTGGGGCGCGGATAAACAATTTGAGCGCATTACGGTTGAATCGGAACATGATAGATATTTTTTGCAACAGGCCCAAGCGAGTCTCACGCTCTGCGTGCTGTTCAAATTCCATCCAAAGCGCAAGAAGCTTCTGCGAGGACAGCTTGTCCAAGCTCTCCATTGGCACGTCACTGTAACTTGCGTAATATTCCTCAAAATAATGCTGCTCCGGGTTTAGCTGCAAGAACTCCTGCTCGATTTCCGCAATGCGGTTTTTGGCATTAAGCATTTCGTTCAGTTCTTTGGAGAGTGCAGTCGTTTCCTGATCTAATTGCTGTCGTTCCTCCGGGGGCATTTCCCAATCGCTCATATTCGGATAGGCGCCGGTCTGTGCATCCAGAAACTTCTCTTTGTTGGCAAGACTGCCGAGAAACGCAGTCAGAAAAGCAGCATTTTTCTTCTCCAGCTTTTCCACAACATTATGCGTTGCGGAATTGTTGTTGGAGACAACCGCCACGGTTTTTCCGCTGCGAACAACATTGGCGATGATATTCAGGATCGTTTGTGTCTTTCCAGTACCCGGTGGCCCCTGAATGATACTGATTTTGGAGGAAAGCGCCCGTTCTACCGCCAGCTTTTGACTCTGGTTCAGGCCAAACGGATAGATCACTGCCTCCGGCATCTGGGGCATTTTGACGTCTTTCTGCGGTGCAAGATAGCTTGCCAACACGGTATCCTCGCTGACCTGCTGGATCTTGTCATACTGCATGCTTAGAATGTTGATACCGTTTTCCGCCACCAGACTGATTGCAGCGGCAGTCTCCTTGAAATATTGGAATGCTTCTTGATTTTTACCGTCCGCCAGACAATTCTGCTGGAACTGCACTTCGCTCCTGTAGAACGATAAATCTCTCTTTCCGTTGCGGACAATACGATAATACCCGCCGAAATCGAGAATCTCATCAATTCCGCTGATGGCTTGCCCATTTGCGATGACAATCACCTGCGCAGGGTCAATTTTCTTTTTCAGAGGCAGGATCTCCACATTGCTACTCTGAAAGCTGTATGTCTTATTGGGCGCACTGGTATAGACGACCTCGCACTTTCCGTCATGGAACTGAAAGCTCGCGACCGAGTCCGTCTGGTCTTTTCCTTTTATGATAATTAAGCGCTTTCGTGCGTCCATAGGCAATCCTTTCACTTAAGAATGCGAGCTATTGACTTACGGGTTGTCCACCCACATCTCGCACTGGCTCATGACAGTCTGAACGGCATCATCCATACCCTCTGACGGGTACTTATGCTTTTTCAGCTATCTTTTTACCAAGCAACGCATCCCTTGAGGAAACAGCCAACTCACATGCTCATGGTGTTTTGTTTTCGATTTCACTCTTCAATGCTTCAAAAGTCTTCTTCCGGTCAGCGTGCTCTAAGCGTAATATCGCTAAAAGGCACATTTGGTAAACCTCGTCATACCAAAATTCCAATTGCTCTTTTGCCAAATCCCCTATTGGCTTTTTAAATTTAGGGCTTTGAGGATCTGCATTATTGTGGCGAATATGAAAGTTGTTGAACGCATAGAACAAGTCACGGGCAAATGTTTTATCAATTCTTTCGAGGTTTATTCTCTGCGGTTCGAGCAAATTCGCAAGATCAAGCAAAGTCGCTTTCTTTTCTGCCAGATTTCCTTTCATCGAATAATGGTTATAGGAAATCAGTCTATACGACAAGCTCTCTGGAATAAATTCACTTTCGGCAACAGCTATTGCAGCAGGGTCTTTCTCCACAAAAATAGTAAGACCATTCTGTTCCGCCTGCATATATCCAATCTTTTCAATCACCTGACTAATTTGCTGCAGATAGAATTGAACATTAATAAGTTTTGTTGGCATATTCCCGTATCCATAAGGATAACTCAAGGGAACACATTGGTATGCCATAAGTAGGTTTTCAATATATTCGCACAACGAAATTAAATGGTCAATATTGAAATTAGTCGGATCTTTTTCAAAATGAAATCCATGCAAATCATTAAATTCATCTAACGAAAGACATGTCCCTCTAAAGTGAAAAGCGATAAAATATGTGCTGAACTCATCGTAAGCGGATATCCAGCTTGTGTTTGACACTTGAATACTACGATCATATAGCATTCCATAAAGTTTTTGATATTCTACCTTGACATCTATCTTTGCATCTTTTAAAATCTGGGCAAAATTTCGTCTCATGGATTCACCTGCTTTCATTTGTAGCTTATCCGCTCATAAGCATGCAGGAATCATTTATCGCTTTAACCCGTATTGCGGGTTAACTATATCCCAACACCATTTTTACACCACCAAAAATCAAAAATTTGTGCTTAGCCAATCTTTCAAGAGTTCCACACTGCAGATACCTGCATTATACAAAATTTCAATAATATCCCTGCCAGAAATAATCACAATAGGATGTTCATCTTCAATGATTTCTTTGTAGGCTTGATCTCCAACATATGATGTGGTCACAAAAATCCCAAATTGTCGATGTTTGATTCTTGAAATTAAACGTGATGTTTCTTTTACACCCACCGCATTACTTATTTTGTATCGCTTAGCTTCTAATGCAAATTCCAGTTCAATACCATTCACTATCGTGCCTACACGGTATTTTCCAACGGCATCTCTACCACCATCTCGAGTACGCCGCGTTGCTTCAATGCTGATAATATTGGAATCCATAATTTGCGCAACTTTACAGGCACAAGCTTCAAATGCATACGGGTCTGCAAAATAACTTATCAATGTTTCCAACATTTGATACTCCAGACTACCGGGAGCGGGAAGCTGCTCGTTTGCCTTTCGATATTGGATTGGGTTTTTTTCTGTTATCAATGGCTTATATTCATTTTTATCGACCCAGCACAGCCATGCCTTAGGCGCGTACTGGCTCTCGTATCCATGGTCATTTTCTAAATCCACAAGCCATCGCCTATCGATTTGGGGGATATTAAGTATGGTGAATGTAGACTTATAGTTCTGATACCGCCCCTCCTTGTTCTGCGCCCAAACAGAAACTAACGCATCCTGCGAATTCATTCGCCTATCACCAGGTACGGCAAGTCCACAAAATACCACATCCCTACCGCAGTATTTCTGGAATATGAATACTGGTGCTATTTGTTTTCTTTGACCAACGGCAAGCTTGGCAAAGATATTCTGTAAAAATAAATTCCCTCCGAATTTCGTTTTTGTCATCGGATTGCCGGCTTTTCTGTTATCTCCCCAGTATGTAAAACGTCCAAGCGTTCTATCGATTTCATCACGCCATTCGATTTCCTCTCCAGTTGTATAAATACATACATAGGCCACATCTTTCGCCTTTTTTCCGTTTTCACCCAGTTTCATGCATTTCCTAAAACCGCCAGAATTGCCAACATGCATTACCTTCGATAACACTTCACTTCCGAGATTCTTGGCGGTTCCACCTTCGTAAACTGCATCTACGAGCAAATCAGCAGTATCTATCTCAGTAAATGGGATGCGTAAAATTTTCTCCATAGGGCATACCCTTTCTAAAATTCGCTTAACAATCCCCTGCCTATCCTCTTTATAAGTGGAACGACTAAGGCATTGCCCATGCAAAAATATCGCATTCGTTCCGGCATTCCGGTATCCGTCCAACCATCCGGAAATCCATTCAATCGTTCGCATTCGACCGGAGTCAGCACCCGTAGGCGACCAGCCATCGGATCCCGTACGACATGAGAAGTCCGACCCACCTGGGATTCTGAGGTCAGCATTGTTCTTGAGGGCTTGTCCAACGATTCCGGAAATTGAACGCTGCCCTCGGAAAAATAATACTGACTGCCATCTCGCCGCTGCCGTTTCTCACGCTTTGCCCCCTTGGAATAGGTCCATCGGGGCATATCTTCGGTGCGAAGGAAATAGTGTTCATCCACTGGGGCTGTCTCTAATATGTCCTTAAGAGGTGTCGCTGCTACTCGCTGCGGAGTTACATCAACAGAGTATATCCGTCCGTTCATCATAACCCCTGCGTTATAGAGATATACCCTCTGATTTCTTGAAACGGTTGAAATATCAGCATATTTTAATTCGTCGATCCAACTTTCAACATATGACCTACCATGATCTTGAACAGGGAACGCTTTTGCCAAAATATCATTCTCCATAACATGCTTGTGCATAGACTTAAGGCCGTGCACGCATACCGCTTCTGCAAAATTACGAAAAATCTCCGTCTGGTTATGATAGGCTATGATAAATGTCCGCCGCCGTCGTTGAGCGTATCCATAGTCAGCAGCATTGATGACTCTCCATTCTACGGCATAACCTTTCTCGTAAAGGCATCGTAATATGATGGAAAAATCACGACCGGGCTGTTTGGCTGGAGAGCGGATCAGCC
>ONZY01001940.1_pt1 | contig 13095 bp, 11 predicted proteins | sample 1671451 | NCBI WGS metagenome assembly ONZY01 (sample SAMN06348158, study PRJEB24527) | human gut metagenome | biome: human gut; feature: ankylosing spondylitis patient; material: feces | host: Homo sapiens | place: China | collected 2015-10 | reverse complement strand
GAATCATTCGATACCTTCTGGATCTCCTGGGCACTTATTTCTGCACAAGAGATCAATGCCCACAGCATCAACATAGCTGTTAACAATTTACTTTTCTTCATTGTCATCATATACTTTTTCTAAAACTTGTTTTCTGCTGCAAAGGTATCAAAAAGAGAAGACCAAAGCGAAAAATATGGCTGACATGAGTCTGACATTTATCAATTAACGAATATTATATCTAGTTTTATACCATCTTTCATAGAATTTCTGTACTTTTGCATTTGAATCTTTAAACAGTATATCATTTAAACAGAATAGATAATATGAAACTGAAAGCATATCATTCCATCCTCATCTTTGCCATCCTTGTGATGTCTGCGGCATTCTCCAGTGTGAGCAACTACCGCAAGGCACAGTATGCCATTGTACAAGATATGAACAAAGCTTTGGCTCTGACTCTTCAGGAAAATAAATATCAATGGATTACGCCTGATACCATCCAGAGCTACCGCTCACATCTCAGCATCGACCTGCTGAAATCGACCAGCAATCTCTGCTATGTGATGGAAGACAGAAGAAGAGGCAAGAACAATTCCCAGCTGGTAAATAGCGCCAACCTGCTCAGCAGCAAAGAGATGCTTCTCAACGAGCATTCTATCCAAAGTTATGCTAACTGTTCGATGGCAGATGTTTTGAGTATGAGCAACCAGCGGACATCTTTGACGCTTACCCTCATGGCTATGATTTGGGCTATTGCATCGCTATACTATCATCGCAGAAAACAACCCTGGAATCATGAGGCCGATATGTTTGGCACCATGTGCTATTCTCAATACGAGGATTCCTTCTACAATCAGGAAAGCGGACAAGCTATCAAGTTTACTCCGATGCAGCACCAGCTGATGCAACTCTTCTTCAACAATACGCATCATCAACTCTCCAAACAGGAGATTTGTGATGCTCTTTGGCCCAAGAAACCGGATGCCAGCGAAACGCTCTATACCTTGATTCGCCGTATCAAACCGGTGATTGAGCAGAATAGCAACCTCATGATTGAGTCGGAAAGAGGCAAGTCTTACCGACTGATAATCAGATAAGTTCAGAAATGTCAGCCAAATGTCATACTTGTTATTTGGCTTTTTCCCATCTTCTTCATACCTTTGCAGCTATAATACAAAAGAAGCAAAGATATGAAGAAGATTTTTTTGATAGCAGTTGTCTTGCTGATGATGATAAACTTCATCATCAACTATCAACATGAGGTTACGAAAGAGCAGCAAACACCGATGGCGGATTTCAAGACCAAGGTAGAGATGGCACCTATGAAAGAATACAATGACCCGGACTTCGGCTACGTTGTCAAGTATCCTTGCTTCTTCCAGCAGGAGGATACTTCGGTATCGGGATACCAGGGCTATGCCCGCTTCTCATTCACCAATCATGCCAACATCATCCTGGAGAGTTACGTTACCCCCAACTATAGCAACACCCTCCAGGCTTGTGCCGATTCTCTAGCCCAGAAGCTTCATTCGGAAAGGACGATGCAGGCATCGAATAAGGCATTCATCCTCTCCGGTCCTGTCTATGAAAACGGAGTAAGAGTAGATGGCTACAGTCATTACGATAAATTCATCAAGAGTGGCAGAATACTCTTCGTCTATTCCCTCACCTATCCCGACAGCTACAAGCCAGCCATGCCCCGCCTGTTCAAACTCATAGACGACTGGAAGGTTTTAGGGGCATATTAATCTGCCTTGAAGATATCCTCGTAAGCCTCTTGGGATTGTATAAAAACAGCTTTCTAAGAAGATAAAAGCACTTGATTATTTGCATATATCAAATAATAATTGTACATTTGCGGTGGAAATATAAACATCGAAGATTATGTCAATATTCAGTCGCCTCTTTGAAAGGAAAAACAATCTCACCGTAAGTTCTGACATCAAGAAGAAAGATGCCAGAAGCAGGAACATTGCCTTCGTGGATACCGAAGTGGGACTGAAAGACCATAAAATACACGACATCGGAGCATTGCGTTATGACGGAGCCACCTTTCACCAAGCATCGCAGACGGCACTGAACAAGTTCCTGCAAGAAGGAAAGGTTGACTATATCTGCGGTCATAACCTCATTCATCACGATGCCCGCTATCTCCAACTCAACGGCATACTGATAGATACCCTCTATCTCTCCCCGCTTCTCTTCCCCAAGCGCCCTTACCATCATCTAGTAAAGGACGACAAACTGATGAGCGAGCAGATGAATAATCCAGTCAATGACTGCGAGAAAGCCAAGGAGCTTTTGATGGATGAAATCGCTGCATGGAATCAATTATCAGAAAGGAAGAGGAAAATCTTCACCTTGCTGCTCCAGCATGAAGAGGAATTCAGAGGATTTCTGATGTATGTGGGAGCCATCGAAAAGGATGATGCAATCATAGAAGTTTCAGAATTCATTCTTTCTGAATACAAGAATCATATTTGCGCCCATGCCGACATTCCGGCTCTTGCAGCCAAGTCTCCTTGCGGCTTGGCATACGCCTTGGCTCTCATAGGCACAGACGATTACCAATCTGTTACCCCAGGTTGGGTACTCTGCCATTATCCCGAAGTAGAACATATCATCTATATACTCTGCCATACCCAATGCACCGATGGCTGCGAGTATTGCAACCGCATGCTCGACATTCATCACAACCTGAAACAACTCTTCGGCTATGATGCCTTCCGTACCTATGACGGCGAACCGCTGCAGGAACAGGCATCGCAGGCAGCAGTGGATGGTAAGTCATTATTGGCGATATTTCCTACGGGTGGCGGCAAGTCGATCTGTTTCCAGCTTCCGGCGATCTATATGCCGGGAACCGCCATCGTAGTATCTCCCCTTATCGCTCTGATGAAAGACCAGGTCGAAGGGCTGATCGCCAATGGCATACCGGCTGCTACGCTCAACAGCATGATGCCGGAGGAAGAACGCCACCGGGTACGACAACTCTGCATACAGGGAAAGGTGAAACTGCTTTACATCTCCCCCGAAGGGATCATTAGCGAACTGCACTGGCTCCTGCCCCGCATCGACATTTCGCTGATCGCCATCGATGAAGCGCATTGTATCTCGCATTGGGGACATGATTTCCGCCCCGAATATACCCAGTTGTCCGTTCTGAAAGAGAATTTTCCGAAAGTACCGATCATCGCCCTGACAGCTACGGCAGACAAAATCACCCGGACGGACATCCTGAATCAATTGAAACTGCGTGATCCTAAAACATTCATCTCGTCTTTCGACCGCCCGAACCTGTCGCTCACTATCCGTCGCGGGCTGAGCAAAAAGGAAAAGATCGCAGCGATCGTCCATTTCATCAACCGGCATCACCGGCAGAGCGGTATCATCTACTGCATGAGCCGTAACAGTACGGAGTCTTTGGTCGAAGAACTGTCTGAGTACAGCATCCGGGCAGTCGCCTATCATGCCGGGCTAAGCTCCGACAAACGCGAGAAAGCACAGGACGATTTCATCAACGACCGTGTTAATGTAGTGTGTGCAACGGTCGCATTCGGGATGGGGATAGACAAAAGCAATGTCCGCTGGGTCATTCATTATAATATGCCGGCAAGCATCGAGAACTACTACCAGGAAATAGGCCGTGCCGGACGGGACGGAATGAAAAGCGACACGCTTCTGTTCTATTCCGTGGGCGACATCCTGCTCCTTCGCCGTTTTGCAGAGGAAAGCGGACAGAAAGACGTCTGTTTACAGAAGTTGAACCGGATGCGCAGGTATTGCGAGGCAGACATCTGCCGGCGTCGTATCTTGCTGAGCTATTTCGGAGAAGAAACGGACAAGGACTGCGGGAACTGCGACGTCTGCAAGAACCCTCCCCAACGTTTCGACGGGAGCATCTTGGTACAGAAAGCCCTGAGCGGTATTTTTCGTACCGGGCAAACAGCCAATATGCACCTGCTAATCGATATACTCCGGGGAGCCGAAAAGGATGAACTGAAGGAAAAAGGATACGACAAGCTAAAAACCTATGGTGTTGGCAAAGACCTCAGCTACAAAGAGTGGAAAGAATACTTATATCAGATGCTTCAGCTCGGTTATATTGAAATCGACTATATGTCGGCCGGTCACCTGAAAGTGACTCCATTAGGACGTAAAGTCCTTTTCGGCGAGCAGCAGGCGCTCATGACCATTTACCAAAAGATCAAAGATTTTGCCCTGCCGACCAAGAAAGGCGGCTACAAATACCGTCCGATCCGTCCGATCGAATCCACTTCCGTGGATGAAACATTGCTCGACTCCCTGCAACAACTCCGTAAGCAGATTGCCGAACGCGAACATACCCCGGCTTATATCCTCTTTTCGGATGACGCCCTCGAAGATATGGTCCGTAAGAAACCGGTTACGCTCGACGAGTTCAGCGAAATACGAGGTGTCGGACAGCTCAAGCTGGACAAATACGGCAAGGTATTCGTCGCCCTGATCCGCTTTGTCCTTCGTTTGCCTAAAAAGGAATAAAAAAAGAAAAACAAACAATCGTTCTATTCTTTTGTTTATATTTATATAATGAATAGAATGACAGATACAATGAAAACAGTTCCCATACTCTTGTTGCTTTGCCTTTCCACACTGAGTTTCTGTACGACAAAGCCAGGAGAGCCGCAAGGACCTGGTTTACCCGGACTAGACACTCCCGTTGCAGAAACAGTACCGGAGGCGGCCCCTCCCCTCATTGAAACCGTTATAGAAAAGGAACTGCTTTACGACCAGCATACGTTGGCCGATACTTACCCATACAAGGATACAATGCGGGAATTCCAATGGGATAAGATCCGTGCCGGTCTCCGTCTGCTCGATTCGCTTCGACAGAAACCGTCCCGTTGGGCGATCTTTCAAAACTACAGGAACAAGAACGGGGAAGCCCCGCTGGTCCGGAAGTTTCATCGCGATGCTTACAAGCGGGTTTCCGACACTTTAGGTATCGAACGTTACCAATCTGTCCCGCTATATCTGCCGGAAGATACACTGACTGCCGAACGCTATGGCCGTGACGGTGCTCTTGTGAAATTGCTTGATGACAGCAACCGCCTTTTCCGTATCCAAACGATCTATACAAACGGGGAATGGCTGGTTCCCGGAAAATATGTCAAGTCGATAGCCGATAGCGTCACGTTCGACAAGGCCATATTCGTCGACGTCACCAACCAGAACATCGCAACACTCGAACATGCAGGTTCCAAATGGTTGGTCAGAAGCATGAATCCGGCCACAACAGGGCAGCACCGTCCTCCATACGCACAGGAAACGCCATTAGGCATATTTGTCGTTCAGGAAAAGAAGGCAAGGATGATTTACCTCGTAGACGGCAGCAAAGAGACAGGCGGATTCGCTCCTTATGCCAGCCGGTTCACCAACGGAGGTTATATCCACGGGGTCCCGGTAAACGCGCCACGCAAGTCGCTGATCGAATACAGCCCAACGCTTGGAACGACCCCACGCTCCCATATGTGCGTCCGGAATGCAACCTCTCACGCCAAGTTCGTTTATGATTGGGCACCTGTAAATGAGACTATTGTTTTCGTTTTTGATTAAAAGTCTTATCTTTGTGCGACATTATTCAATCTTATGTTATTGCGTATCTGTTTATACTTGTTTTTATTATTTCTTCCGGCTAATTATACGACAACCAGAAGTTCGTCTCCCCTGATTCCGGCTGATCCCGCGGCGGCCATGTCTTCGGTATGCCGACAGCTCTATGCTGATATGCAGCTGGATAGTATGGTGGACTATACCGCTTTCGAACAGGCGATAACCGGAGCACAGGCAATCGAACGGCGTAACAAGGATATCATTACCCTGATCGACTTCACAAAGCCTTCCACAGAAGAACGGCTTTACGTCCTGGATATCCGGCATAAGAGACTCCTGTTCTCCTCTCTCGTCTCACACGGAAAAAACAGCGGAGGAAATTACGCCACTTCTTTCTCCAACAAAGTCAATTCTTACAAAAGTTCATTGGGATTTTTCGTTACGGAAAATACCTATCAGGGCAAAAATGGCTATTCCTTAGTCCTGAACGGCTTGGAAAAAGGAATCAACGACCGGGCAAAAGAACGGGCGATCGTAGTGCACGGGGCGAATTATTGCAGCCCGTCTGTTGCCGTCTCGACGGGCCGCTTAGGAAGAAGTTTCGGTTGTCCCGCCCTACCCCCGTCGCTTGCCAAGCCGATCATTAACACCATCAAGGACGGGACCTTACTCTACATCTATGCCAACGACAAGGAGTATCTGAGTCAAAGCACGATCTTATCAACCGGAAGATCGATTTCCCCGAACTCGATCATCGCATTGAACAGCCTGATACGGGAATAGCCCGGCAAATCCTCCGGACGGATATCACCTGCAACCAGCTCTCCCTGATCCAGCAACGAAGCCCTCTTCGTCCCTGCCAGCAACGGTGCGGAGGGAGTGATCCATTGTTTCCTGTTCCAGAATGCCACGTTGCAAATAGAGGTGTCGGTCAACAACCCTTTCCGGACGACCAACACATCATCTTCTGTCTCGCGACACGCGAACAAGCGGTTCAGCACACTCCGATCTCTGCTTTTATACCGATAGTCGGCTTCGTCATCGACAACCAACCGCAAAGAGGATACTGGGCGGAAGTGATAGGCGGCATACTCCACGTTCCGGATATCCACATCATATTCGACCCGACACTTCGTCCGCTCCCGATAGTTCACGGGGCGGATGTAATCGTTCAAATCAAGCACATCGGTTTGACATAGCACGTTCCGACGTGTCTCATTCATACGCCGGTTATGGTAGGATAGGTTATGAATCCGCCCGTTCTCGATCCGGATTGTTTCAATAAATAGGGACATATACTTTCTGCTTCATTTCATTATATTCGCTTGTCAAATCACTTTGGGAAGTGATTCCCCCTCCACTCTTAAAGATCAACGAGCCATCCGCCTGCTGTTCCAAAAAGCGGATCATAACGGCACTGTCCAGGCTATTCCCGTCAAAATAGCCCATGACACCCGTATAAAACCCCCTTTCGTAGGTCTCGGCTTCCGCGATAATCTCCATTGTCTTCTTTTTAGGCGCCCCGGTAATGGAACCTGCCGGAAGGAGCCGGAAGAACAAATCTCCCACTTCAGCCTGCCAACCTCCGGCAAGACGGCCCCGGATCTCCGAACTGACCTGCAACAAAGCCCCCTGATGTGTCGGTAGTTCGTCTATGTAGCGATAACGGGTCACCATCACCTCGGTCGCCACCATACTGAGGTCATTGCGGATCAGGTCGACAATCGTAGCATGTTCAGCCGTTTCCTTCGGATCCTCTAATATCCGCCTGCGAGCATCCGGCAATGTAGCATCGATCGTCCCTTTCATCGGATAGGAATAGATATGTTCATCCCGAATCTTCACGAATATCTCAGGAGAGAAAACGACAAAACAGTCTTTCATCCAGAGCTTATACCGGGCTTCCGAACTGACAAAAACGTCCTTCAAGCTCAGATCGGTCCGAACAGGAGTGGCGCAAGTCAGATTGACCAGGTAGGAGTTTCCGGCCCGGATATGTCCGACCACCTTATGAAACGAGTCGGCGTAGGCCGATTGTGTGATAGGGAATGTTTCCCATCGGATCGCAGAAGTTCGGTTCTCCCGATCATTCATACGGCTTGCAGTCGCAACATTCGTCACACCGTCCAGATTGTAGAGCAATGCCTCCGAATCGATCTGATCCGGCTCTTCCACAATCACCTGCTCTTGCTTGTAATCGATCACAAACAGGAAAGGCCGCCTTTCCGCACCCAATCGGTTCATACGGCAGACGGCCTCTATGCGGTTATAGAATCTCATATCAGAAAACGTTCGGTCAAACCACCAAAAGCATCGATACGGCGATCTCGGAAGAAAGGCCACCAACGGCGGACATTCTCGCTACGCGTCTTGTCGATCTCCACAATTCGTATTTCTTCATCATTATTGGAAAGTTCGGCCAAAAGTTCACCCTGCGGACCAGCGACGAAACTGTTTCCCCAGAACTGAATGCCATTCGTTTGTCTGGACGGATCGGCCTCGTGTCCTACCCGGTTTACCGTAACGACCGGAAGACCATTGGCTACGGCATGCCCCCGCTGAACAGTTACCCACGCTCCTAACTGGCGTTTTTTCTCTTCCTCCGTGTCACTGCTTTCCCAACCGATAGCTGTCGGATAAATCAGCAGTTCCGCTCCTTTCATCGCCATCAGGCGGGCTGCTTCGGGATACCACTGATCCCAACAAACCAATACACCCAATTTACCAACAGAAGTCTCGATCGGCTCAAATCCGAGATCACCGGGAGTAAAATAGAACTTCTCATAATAGGCCGGATCATCCGGAATATGCATTTTACGATATTTTCCGGCAATAGCGCCGTCTTTCTCAATAACGACAGCCGTATTATGATACAGACCGGGAGCTCGTTTCTCAAACAAAGAAAGTACCAGTACGATCCCCAGTTCCTTTGCCAACGCTCCGAAGCCCTCTGTAGAAGGTCCTGGAATCGGTTCAGCCTGATCGAACACTTCGGTATTCTCCGTCTGGCAAAAATAAAGCCCGTTATGCAACTCCTGCAAAACGACCAATTCAGCTCCTTGCAAAGCACAAGCCCGAATATTTTGTTTCAGTTTCTCAATATTAGCAGCCCGATCACTGCTATTCGCCTGCTGCACCAGCCCTAACTTCATGATTTATGATTTATAATTTATGATTTAGATTTGAAACCTCAATTGTCAATTGACACGACTCCCTCCGGGTACTGCATCGTCACACAATGTAGCGAACCATGTTGTTTAATCAACGGCAAGCAATTGATTCCTATAATCTCACGCTCCGGAAAAGCCTGTTGCAAAGCTTTCTTCGCCAGTTCGTCCTTCGGAGATTTATAATAGGGTAACAACACAGCCCCGTTGATAATCAAAAAATTGGCATAAGTGGCAGGAAGACGTTCTCCCTCCCATTCCACAGGGTCCGCCATCGGCAAGGCGATTAACCGGTAAGGTTTGCCGTCAGCCTGTCTGAAAGCCTGTAACTCCTGTTCCATCGCTTGCAGCTCCTCGAAATGTTCATCCGACTCATCCTTGCACTGCACGTACGCAATCGTATCTTCGCTACAGAACCGTGCCAGCGTGTCGATATGGCTGTCCGTATCATCACCGGCAAGATAACCATTTTCCAGCCATAAGATGCGTTCAAAGCCGAAGACATCCTTCAGATAGGCTTCCAACTCTTCCTTTTGCAGATATTCGTTCCGATTCTGAGACGAAAGACATTCGACCGTCGTCAACAGTGTTCCCTTGCCATCCGATTCGATACTGCCGCCTTCCAAGACAAACGGTTGCATATTGATGACCTGAACCCCGCCGGCAAATGTTCCCTGTACCGACAGGTTACGCGTAACCAGGTTATCCAGATTCGCCGCGAACTTCATCCCCCACCCGTTGAACACAAAGTCATACACGACTGGTTCTCCCTGGTCGAATACAGTAATACCGCCATGATCACGTGCCCAGGTATCATTCGTCGCCATCTCCCTGAAAATGATCCGGCTGTCATCCACATCGCCCAATTGTCTGCGTACTTCCTGTTCGTCCGGACAGACAATCAAGAGCTTCTCATGTTTGATCACCTCCTTGGCAATCGATACAAAACAAGGAATCACCTCGTCTAATATAGGCGCCCAATCCGTTTCATCATGCGGCCATGTCAACTGGACGGCACTTTGCGGATACCATTCCGCCGGTAATATGATTTTATTTTCCATCTGCGTTTAATAAAATATGCGATTGTATTGCGGCACAAATATAGGCTTATTTTCCATCATTCTTAATACAAAGATTCTATCACCTCTGTCAACTTGCTGTTTTTCTTCCACGTCTCAAGCAAACAAAGAAGCGGTGCGTATGTCACCTTCGGCCAGTTATTGACTGTTTGAAGTTCCGCAAAAACTTCCAATAACCGCTTTAAATCCTTTACCGGATTTTCCGGCAGGCAAGACAAGAAAGAGACAAACAGCACAGACAGTTCTTTGTTATGAAAAGATGATCTATTTATCAACATTTCGACAACCAAACCTGAAACTCTCTGCGCAGGAGCCCATTCCAACGCTTGGATCTTCCCCAACACCCGACCTAATGCCACATTGTCTATCAGGTCTTTTTCCACAAGTTCGCCCCAAAGATTCGCCGCACACAAACGAATAGGACGATCAATGCTCAACAGGCACACCGCCAGGTATGTCAAAGCCATCCCCCCTCTCCACTCCAAATCAAGTTCGCGCAGGGTATCAAGAGCAACCAGGTTAAGCCTTGCTAGTTCCAAATCGTTCCAATAAGCATCTCTTACGCGATCCCGCACCAATAAAGCCAACCAAATCCGAGGTGCATTCGGAGAAAGCAACAAAAATCTCTTCAGGTCCTTCTCCCGCAAAGGAACCTTCCAAAAAGTCTCCACCAAAAGCGGAATACGGGAACAAGGACGATAAGCCATATATAAGGCATAACCTCCAAACCTCCACTTTATCGCAACATTCTTACTTGCCGGCGGAATCAACTGCAAGATACGATCGACTTTCCCAAACGGCTTTTCGAAAGTAAATACATCGCATGGAATATCTCCCGTCAGATAGGCCCGGTTCACAGCAGAATAAGGAAAATCCTTGAACTCGTCATAGACGGTATCAGGACTTTTGACCAAAGCGGCGGTCATCCAGACAGCCTGAAACGTAAAAGGACCATTAGGGCGTGCTTCCGGCTTGAACAAGAAAAGCAATAGCTCGCGATATTCGCCCGCCAACTCTTGTTCGGCTAACCGGACAGCCTCTTCCGTATCATCCAATGCCACACGCGAAAGTGCGATTTGAAAGTCCAGACTGTCCGGTTTGATTCTCTTTTTCTGATATGCAGACAACCGGGAGACAAGCACGGACGGATCGATCCAAGCCGGACGGTGGGTCGGTGTCGATAGCAAAGGCAATGTATTATAATCTTTTATCCGGTTAAAAGCCAATTTTACAAGATCCAGATAGGGTTTATAGTCCTGAAATGATTGTTGTTTCGAGCTTTTGACACGTCTTTCCGATCCGGTAAGCATTTGAGCATAATCAAGAAGAAAAGACGCTGCCAGCACATCCAATTCTCCTACCCCGTCTTTTCCTCCCTCCACAACGGTACGGGCCATTTCGAAAACCGGAACCATACGTTCCACATCCTCCTGCTTTACAAACGGATGCATACGGGACAAAGAAGCCAAAAGTAAATCGATATGGAAACTCTCTTCGTTATCCATCGACCGGCCCATCAGAGAAACCAGCCCATCCATATTCGTGACATCTGGAATACGCATTTCTTCCCGAATGAAGGGTTGTTTTTCTATTCTTTCCATACTACTTCAATATTGTGCGATACAAATATACGGAGAAAAATACACCCATCAGACAAAGTCTCCATTTACCCTTGTGTTTTCCGGTATTCCATGGGGGTCATGCCATATTTGTCTCTAAAAATGCGCTGGTAGGTTCGCACATTGCCAAAACCGGAATCGATAGCGACAGCCTCAATCGTATAATGCTTGAAATCTTTCAGCAGCACAAGCGAATAATCGAGTCTCAGCCGATTGATGTATCCGTTGAAATTTTCGCCTGTGAAAGTCTGCAATAACGGAGAGATACGATTTTTCCCAACAGGTGTCCATCAAGACGATGATCCTACGCCGACAGTTGTTGAAGAACCCGATTGGAAATTGGAATTGGTGGAAAACGATCCTGAACCGGAATGGGAAATGCCGGAAAGCGGAATCTATAAGGCTTCCGAATCTTTCCCCTTCATTAATGAAGGAGTGAAAGGCACCGAAGAAGAGCCTTTCACGATATCTTTACAACCTGCGACGATGCACTGCGCCCCGGTGCTTTGCAGGCAGCCCTGACCGCCCAGCGCGCCGCGCCGCAGGACTTTGTGGTGTGGCACTATACCACCGACGAAAAAGACCCCGCCGCCGTGACTGCCGATGCGGAGCCGCGCCCCCAGGCAGGCCTTGCCCGGTTGTGGCTGGACTGCCTGCTGGCTATGCCCTGGAACAAGCTGTACCGGGCCGACCTGGCCAAGCAACTGCAGTTTGATGTGCAGTACACCTTGGGTGAGGACCTGCAGTTTGTGCTGGATTACATCGCCCTGCTGGAGCAGACGGTGCCGGAGTTCGGCTACCGGGTAATGACCAGCCCCCTGACTTTTTATGATTGCAGCCGCGGCGGGACGCTCTCGACGCGGTACCACGCCAACTACTGCGATATTTGGCCGAAACACTTTGCCAAGCTGAACGCCGCCTGCCATGCCGCCGCCTGCCCGGCCGAGGACATGCGCCCCTTACACCGCGCCGAATTGCAGGTGTTTGCCGAGGGCGTGGCCGACATCATGCGGCGCGATCCCTCCCCCAGCGGCTGAAAGGCTACAAGGCCGAGGCCGCGCTGCGCAGTCCCTGGCTGCGGGCGCTGCTGGAGCGGATGAAGATCGAACACTGCTACAGCGCCTATTACCTGCCCTGCCGCTGGCGCAACGTGGGCCTTGTGTGCCGTGTGGACGAAGCCCGGCGCGCCAATGCCCCCCTGTACGGCAAGCTGGATTGGGCCGGGTATTATTTGCTATTAGGGCGGATGAGAAGAGATTAAATAAGGAGCAGGGTCGATACACTTTCTATCGTGTGCCGACCCTGCTATTTTGTAGAATCTAAAGGCTCCCTTGTGCAAAGGGAGCCCTTTTAGGCTGCGGGCATAAAAAATCCCGCATCGTTTGGAGCAGTAAACGATGCGGGCGTAACGCAATAAGCAGACCGCTAAAAAAGGCGCAGAGCAAAACGCCATAACGGAGGCGCAGCCTGTTATTGGCAGGAACCGCACCGGTGAGGCAATAGGCCGATGGGGTTCGAGATTGGTTATGGTTAGTATCCGCTAACCACGGTTATACTTTACCATACCAAAGCCTTAATGTCAAGCGTTTTTCCAAAATAATTCCTGTATTTTTTGTAGGATTTTTTCCGTGTAGAAAAGTGTTTTATTTTTTGCCA
>ONZY01001939.1_pt1 | contig 13096 bp, 10 predicted proteins | sample 1671451 | NCBI WGS metagenome assembly ONZY01 (sample SAMN06348158, study PRJEB24527) | human gut metagenome | biome: human gut; feature: ankylosing spondylitis patient; material: feces | host: Homo sapiens | place: China | collected 2015-10 | reverse complement strand
CTTCCGTCATGTTATCTTCACGGTCGATGTCCAGAATGCGGGCATTGGGGAAATTCGCTTTCAGGAACGCGTCCACACCTGTGGCCGGAGCTACGGGGATGTAATCGCTGTAATCATAATCTTCGTCCATGTCAACCAGTTTTTTCACCAGTACGCCGTCCTTCGAATAATAAAGGTCGATTTCCGTTGCCACGCCGTCTACCGTATTCTTCACTTCAATCACATAGACATCTTCCAGGCCATTGCGCTGAATCCGTTCCACCGCGTCGACGGTCCATGCGGAGTACTCGCTCTCGCCGAAAGCGGTTTTCACTTCTGCGGGTAACTGGTCGAAGAGGATTTCACTGTCCGTCGTCATGTACCACCGGCCGGCATTGTCGAACCAGGCCGCATATTCGCCTGCTGCCGCACGGGTAACCGCCATATTGAAATCCGCCACCACATACTCGCCTTTCACCGACCAGTTCACATCGGTAGCATTCGGATAGAGCTGAAACAAAGCAGCCTGCGCCTCGGCACTCACCTTACCGTTTTCCGGACCACCGACAACAGGTGCATCGTCGTTACTGCAACTCCACAAACTCACAGCCATACAAACCATGGCAAACAAATGTTTTTTCATAATCATTCTTTTTTTTCATTTACAAATTCAAGACACTGTTTTTCTCTTTACCATAAGAGGCTTCATTGACACAACCTCTTCTCATGCCACAAAAGTATGGGGCAAATCTGGAAAGAAACTGGAAAGACTGAAAAAACATCTCCCCTCACCCCGCACACCCCGGATTAGGCGGCGCTGCTTCCCGCACAATCGCAGCCGCATCGAAGCAGGGACACTCCTTTATCCACTCTTCGGGTTCTATCTCGCCGTTGCCGTTCAGGTCGGGACTGAGGTCGCGGTGACCGCAGAGGCGGCTGCCGGGATAATCGCGCAGCAACAGCATTACGAGCACCCGCAGGGAGTGTTTCTGAAAATCGGTGCGGGTATCGGCAGGATGTCCGTGCGCATCGAGTCCGCCTTCGTAGCAGATGCCCAAACTGTGGGCGTTGTAGCCGCGGACATGCGCACCGGGCTGTGTCATGGGACGGAGCGTCTTTATATCGCCGTTCCTGCGGATATAATAGTGATAACCTGCGCCGGAGAAGCCCCGGCGCAGGTGGTCTGTTGTCAAGTCATGTTCGGTGTAGCTACGGTCACAGCGGGTAGCGGAACAGTGGATGACGATGAGGTTGATAAATCTCACTTTTATTAAGTATAAAGTTAAGTAACTTAAGAATTAAGTACGTAATTTACGTATGAAGTACAATCAGGCGGGCATTGCGTTCATGCCTAAAGCGCCTAAAACAGCCGAAGCTACGGCGATTACGATTTTAAGGAGCTTGTCCCACCAGTTTGATTTTGTTGCCATAAGATTTAAATTAAGGGTTAGGTTAAAAACTATGATAAGGGCGTGCCCGAATGCTGTTCCGCATAAAAAAGGAAAACGGGATAAAAAGAAATCCGGAAAATCCGGAAGAAGCAGGAAACATGCTTCCCAAACAATATTCAGAACAATATTCAGACAAGCCCTAAGACTGATACCGAAAATCAGCAGGAAACCGACTATCCGAGCGGATTCTCCTCTTCGCCGCTATTGCCGCCGCTACCACCGGAAGAACTGCCGTCCGCAGGCTTGTCCAGCGAGAAAGCCACATTTGCCGGGCTGCGGGTGGCAGCCGTACTGCCGTTCACAAGCTTCAGCTCCTTGTCGGGCACAAAGCGGATATTCACTTTGGAGATATTCCTCACCGTGCAGTCTTCCGACTTCTCCACACCCGGACAGCGGAACGTCATGTGAAGCGTGCCGAGCTGGTTCAGCTTCACCTTGTCGCCGTTGGCAAGGTTCGCCTGAATCTCTTCCACAAGAGCCTCTATCACGTGCTTCACATCGCCTTTTGTCATGGCGCAGTTCTTCTGAATACTGGCGGCGAGGACATCGATATCCACCGTTCCACACGTTTTGGGTTTCTGACGGAGATAATACAACATGGGAGAGCTTTTATCGCTCACGATTCTACGACGCTGAAAGCGTTCTACAAGTACATCCATAAAAATAAAGTTTAGGTTTAGATTAAAAAAACAGTAAATAAAATTCTTAAAAGAAAAAGCCCGGGCCACACAACAAACAAAAGATTTAAGGCGCCTTATCCAATAATTACTTCCCTTCTCGAGCACATTACAAAGATACGAAATCAGAGAGGCAAAGTCAAGTATTTTGCCATTTATTTTCCGGCAAAAGCGAAGTTTTTTTCTAACAGGAAGAGCGTGCGTTTCTCGCCATCCACTCCAGTGTGGGTTCGTACTCGCCAATCTTCGTCAGCGTGGGGTTATGCCCGAAATATACATCTCCCGTCTCGCCGTTGCGGTGCTTGGCAAGAATCACCATGCCCAATCCTTCGGAAGGGAATTTGCTCTTGCGCTCGGACGTCAGTCCGTACAGTGCGGGACGATAGAGCAACATCACCACATCGGCATCCTGCTCGATGGCGCCGCTCTCTCTGAGGTCGCTCAGTGCAGGCCGCTTGTCGGCACGCATCTCGCACTCACGGTTCAACTGGCAGAGCAGGATAACGGGAATATCCAGCTCCTTGGCTATCAGCTTTGCCTTGCGGCTCGCTTCCGCCACTTCCTGCTCACGGTTGCGGTTCTTCTGTTCCGACTTCATATCGCAGAGTTGCAGATAGTCGATAATCAGCAGGTCGCAATGCCCCTTGCTCTTTTGCAGCAGCGCCGACGAGCGGATATGATCCATGCTCGCCTTCGGGTTGTCGTCCACATACACAGGCAGGCACGACAGTTGCCGGGCGGCTTCCAGAGCCTGTTGCTGCTCGTCGGCGCTGAGTTGCCCGCTTTTGAGGTGTCCGGCATCCAGCGAGACAGCCTGTGCGCAGAGCCAGCGGTCGCCCAGCCTTTCGCCCTGCATTTCGAGGCTGTTCACCAACACCTGCTTCCCGGCACGTCCCGCCGCCAGTGCCAGATGCAGGGCAAAGGCAGTCTTGCCCACCGAAGGACGGGCGGCTATGATGTGCAGATCGCCCCGTTGCCAGCCGGCAGTGAGCCTGTCGAGGTCGCGCAGGCCGGTGGGGATGCCGGTGATGCCGTCGCGGTTGTTCGCCACCCTGCCGTCCATTTGCCTAAGGGTATCCAGCATCAGGCGGTCCATGTCGCGCAGGCAGCCGGCAAAGTCGGTTTTACCTTCCAGGTGTTCGATAAGCTGATGCAGTCCGGCCAGAGCATCGCCCAAATCCACCGACTCATCGGCGGCTACGGCAAGCAGACGATGCAGGTCGCTAATCATCTCGCGCCGGATATACATGCCGCGCAAGATAAGCGCATGATACTCCAGGTGGGCGGACGACGCCACCCTGCCCAACAGACGCGCCAGCTCGAAGGCGCCGCCCACGAACTCCAGTTTGCCACGGGCGGCAAGCTCGGCACGCACCGTAATGATGTCTATCGCCTTGCCCGCGCGGTGCATGGCAAGCAGGGCGGCAAAGATTTCGCCATACTTCGCTTCGTAAAACATTTCGGGGCACAGCTTCCCGCTTACAAGCACCATAGCGGTACTTTCGGCGAGACACGCGCCTAAGATTACCGACTCCAGGTCGGCATCATGAGGATTGAGGATTTCTGCCATAAGGGTAAAAGGGCAATTAATTGACAAATTCGTTTTCAAAGATTCTATATTCCAGATATTTGGCAGCCTGGTAGCAGAAATGCGTATTGTTCAGGCTGAAATAATAATCTTCCACTTTCCGGTAGGCAAGTTCGCGCTCGCGGGTGGAGAGTTTTTTCCAAAGGGCGCGGACATAGCTGCCGTTCTCCACCGGCAGGTGGGTGGTGCGGCCGTAATAGGCAAGAAACTCCTTCAGCGACTCTTCGAAAGCGGCGGAGGATTTCGACTTGGCGGCAACGGGGGCGGCAGCGGCGGAAAAGCTGCCAGCAGCGTTCATAACCTTCCCAATGGATGCCGGCTGTCCCGTCCAGGCATCATAGCCGGGCACATGGATGTGGCTGGGACAACAGCCCGGCACGCGCTCGATAAGTCCTGCAGCGAAGCACCGGTCGAAAAAGCGCCGGGTACGCGCCCTTGTCCAGCCGAATATGTCCGCCCAGCCCATAAAAGTGATGACGGACTCTCCACGGGCACACTGCACCCCGGCTCCGTTGCAGAATACTACGGCAGGCTTGAAGTTGACGTTTGTCAGCACCCGCAGGAAGGCTTCTTCCTCGCAGCATGCCGCACCTTTTTTCTCGCAAATCTCTTGTAGCAATGCACGCGAAACCATGACATAGCCCATTCTAAGCAAATTGTTTTTCATACTAAAGTTACAGATAAATATTGATAAATGTCGAAACCGGAAAACGACCGCTCCGGCGGTCACGGCACATGCCTTTACGTCAACCGGTTATGCACGCGCGGCGGCCATGCTTCCGGCCACGCAGCGTACACAATATAATTCAATAGAAGATAAGATATACTATCGTATATCTACGGCGTAGCGGTACGGAGCGGCGACGCAGAGCGGCAGAACCGATGATGCGTTCCACCCCTACGGATGATGTATACGAGTGTAACAGACGATGTGTCCACCCCTGACAGACGATGTGTTTTCATTGATTTCATTATTCTTTCTAATTGTTTAAAATTTATACCACATCGCCCGGAAGCGTTTCACTGCCCCAATGCACGATGAATACACAAAAATATTAAATAACGAAGAGGCATGAAAAGTAAATATTTACACGTAAAATCATGTAAATATTTACTTTACAAACAATTAGAAAGGAAAGTACGTATTTTATTTCACTGAATTAATGGTTGTGAAACAGAGACTCCGGTGGTGAGAAAGTTCCATTTGCATATAACCGTACATTCATTCACATGCAACATCGCCTCAGTTCCCTGCCGCAACGGACGGTATAAGTCACCGCCGCCAAACTCAAGGATGCCTATCCCAGTATCGGTGTCAAGCGGGAAACCCTACCGAAACTCTTCGAGTAGCACAATACCGAGTTTGCCAAAAAAATGGGATACAGCAGGGCAAAGGTAACATTCCAGCGGTATTATTCCGATGTAAAGAACCTGACTACCGACAATCTCCAAACATTCTTTGAGGGCGACCTGTGGATTATCACCCGAAGAAAGAAGACTAATACCGAATCCAATATCCGCCTGTTGAATGTTCCCCAAAAGATAAAGCCGCCCAACTATACGCAAAAATTACCGCTCAGGTGCCATTTGACAACCTTAAAACGAAACACCGATGAAAAGAAAAAGGAATATAATCACGATAGACGGGTACGGTAAAGTTGCCATGCCGACCGACATAAACACAACCGCCATGACCGAGGTCGTGCTGCAAGATTCTTGTAAACTTAATTCTCAAATGTGCAATGGATATCAATAAAAAGTGCTAACTTTGCATTTGCTAAACAATGCGTTAATGACCTGAAATAAAATATTAACACCAAGATATAAAAACACCTTCACTGTCTGATAGGCTTTGGTCAGCCTCGCAAAGATAGCGAAGGTGTTTTGCTTTAATATACGAAATAAGCAATGGGTGCATTTTGTGAAGATAGCAGAGTGAAATTTCCCACTCTTATGCATCTTATGGGGATGGGATATAAATACATATCCCAAAGGGGATTGTTCACCAAATATGTGACAATACCCAAAACGGAATCCGATACTCTCACGAACATCTTACTCCAACCGTTTTCGGAAGCCTATTTGCGCTTGAACCCTCTATCTACACAGGATGATGCAGACGCCATGCTTCACCGCATTCAGAAGTCGCTTAACAATGATGATCTCGGCAGACAGTTTTACAAAGAAATATTACTTGACACAACGAACAAAATTCTGATTTAGCAGTCTCTTATATTATATATAAAGACATAAATATCAGAATTATGAAAGAAAACATCATTCAGGCGATAGTTGCGGAAATGCAGCGTGACTTGGATTGCCGACAAATGGCACGGCTTAAAGCTGTGCTTACATCAGAACTGCATAATGTAGAAATCATTGAAAAGAGCGATTGTGCCACACAGCAAACGCAGGAGAATGAACTTCTTCTTAACTCTTTTATATCAGCCAAAAAGATAGAGGGATGTTCAGATAAGACATTAACTTACTACCGTAATACCATTGAACGGTTGTTAGTCACGCTTTCATTGGCAATTTGTCACATTACGACAACAGATATTCGTACTTATCTATCCGATTATCAAGAAGAACACCAATCGAGCAAAGTGACCATTGACAATATGCGACGCATCTTTTCCAGCTTCTTTGCATGGTTGGAAGATGAAGATTATATCGCTAAAAGCCCGGTAAGACGCATTCACAAAGTTAAGACAGATTCACTTGTAAAAGAGGTGCTTTCTGACGAACAGTTGGAGCAACTTCGAGATAGTTGCACGACCAAACGAGACCTTGCTATTATAGACTTTCTTTCATCCACGGGCATCCGTGTGGGTGAGTTGGTCAAACTGAGCCGTGAAGATATAGATTTCCACGAACGGCAGTGCGTGGTGTTCGGAAAAGGTAACAAAGAACGTGTCGTTTACTTCAACGCCCGTACCAAACTACATTTGCAACAATATCTTAATGAGCGAACAGACAGCAATCCAGCCTTATTCGTTTCCCTCAATTCGCCACACTCACGACTGACTATCAGCGGTGTGGAAGTTAGAATCAGAAAAATGGGGCAAGCCCTTTCTATGCCAAAAGTTCATCCTCATAAGTTCCGTCGTACCCTTGCAACAATGGCTATCGACAAAGGTATGCCCATCGAACAGGTGCAGCGATTACTTGGTCATGTACGCATAGATACCACACTACATTATGCTATTGTGAATCAAAACAATGTAAAGTTAGCTCATAAGAAGTATTTGGGATAATAACCGTGCTGATTTCTGCTTTAAAATTTGTACTTTTGCAGTCTAATATGGAACGCTAATAAAAGCACTATGGACTTGCAGAGAATCAATAAACATAAGCAATCGTTTGATGACATTTGCCATTATATCGAAGACGATAATGGAGCGGATAAAATAGAAGTATGGTTTGCGAGAGAATTGCAGATTATATTGGGGTATGCAAGATGGGAGAATTTTCAAGTAGCATTGACTCGCGCTGTTGAATCATGTAAAACGCAGAATATCAACATAGACGACCATTTTCGTGAGGTCACGAAAATGGTTACTTTGGGTAGCGGGGCTAAGCGTGAAATACAAGATTTCATGCTGACTCGTTATGCGTGCTATCTTGTCGCACAGAATGGCGACCCTAAGAAAGAAGAAATAGCTTTTGCACAAGGTTATTTTGCCGTACAAACTCGACGCGCAGAACTTATTGCGGAGCATATAGAACAATTGTCGCGACTTGAAACGAGAGATCGTCTGCGTTCTTCCGAAAAACAATTATCACGTAATATTTATGAGCGCGGAGTGGATGATAAAGGTTTTGGACGCATTCGTTCTAAAGGTGATGGTGTGTTATTCGGTGGGCATACAACAGAAGATATGAAGAACCGGCTTGGCATTAAATCGACACGCCCATTAGCAGATTTTCTTCCAACTCTTACAATTGCAGCAAAAAACCTTGCCACAGAAATGACAAATTACAATGTCGAACAAAAAGACCTTTATGGTGAGCATAGTATAACTACCGAACATATGGATAACAACCGCAGCATCCGACAAATGCTCGGTCAGCGAGGCATACGCCCGGAAGAACTGCCAGCAGCTGAGGACATCAAGAAGGTAGAACGACGCGTTGCTTCCAATGAAAAGAAAATTGAGAAATCTTCTTCAAAACTCCCAAAACTTAAACCTGAAGACAACGAATGAAGTTATTTGACATTATAGAAGTATTCATATTATCTTCCGTTTATCTATAATCTTGGGGCGTTTTTTAATTTCGAAGGCAAAACGTCCGGTATAAAAAATCTCCAATTGGATGCAGCCTTTGCTGCTATACCAATTGAAGATATTAGTGAAAGCATCCAAAACAATATTGTAGTTATTCTCCAAGGTTTAGAGAAGAAAATCGCTATCAATCGTCAGCTAAATCAGAATTTACCGACACTTGACCGTTCATCAGAAGCGGTAGAAGTTCGTCGCGCTGCTTAGTCAACTCTTCTATTTGAATCTTATTCTGCTTTATCTTCTCAATAAGCGGATAAGTTATATTTGCAAAAGCTTTAAGTGTAGAAGCGTTTGGATATGGTATTTCTATTGATGCAAGACTTGGCACTGTCAATTGCTGTTGTATAGAACCGTCATTTCTAAATTTTATTCTATTAAAAATCTGATGTAAATACACATCACCTCCTATATCATTCGGTGTTACTGCAAGTAATCTGATTATTGGAACATAGCCACCGTTTCGCATTGTGCAATATCCGATAGTCCCTCTTGCAGCAACAGTAATTCCACGTTTAAGGATTGTAGGTTCTTTTGTATAACCATATAAACCTTCATTGTCGGTGCCATTTGAATATATTGGTATTTGGCAATCTTTTGTTTTATACTTAGACCATTCTTGAGGACAGTCACCACCGGCTTTTATTGAGGCAATATCGCCAATAAACCTTTTGGGTAGCGTTTCTGCGTTTGATAAAAATTTGTAGTCCATTACATCTGCTATTACCGCCTCTAAATTCTGATTTAGCTGACGATTAAGTTCTATTTTGTTTTGTATTTCAATCGCAACAAAAGTATGTTTTCAATTAATTAAATCTATTATCGTTAATTCTGTTCTCATCATAGCCTTCTACATTAACCCGTAGACATAAACAGCAAATCTTCAACCATCAGGTCGAATTCTGCCAGATGGATGCTATCCTCTTGATAGTGGAAAATGGCTGAGCAGGATACATACCTGCTTCACACGCGACTCGGCAGTGTATCCGTTCTCGCCACTTCCTAGGCATAACCTGCTGCTACCGCCAGGCAGCACAGCGTCACTCTGCTCAAATTTCCCAATCATACTAAAGCAAAGCCACCAAGAATCAACACCGAATTATTCTTCTATTATAAAAGCCGGTGACGTCTTAATGCAGCGAATCGTACGGGATTTGTTTACATTATGTTCTTCCACCTTGGCTGTAGTCCCTGTATGAGTCCAGCTTTGGTGACCTCCACTTATGGTTGCCCACATTACCTTTGCAGCAACTGAGTTTGAAGAATTATATTGATGACCGAATCCTCCCAAGACCAGATTGTTTTCGTCAAAAGCAATTTGAATGTAATTGGCTGTTGCAAGGAGACCTCCCTCCCACGCTACATTTCCGCGGCTATGGGCTGAAATAACGGCCGGTCTTCCACTACCCGTAGTGTAATTTACCGGTGCGCCATTAAGCGTGTAGCTAATAGTCCCCGACTTTAGCAAAAGCTCAAAATCTCTCGACGTAGGAAGCTGGTATCCTTCTGGACAATGGCTGCTTACCGATCCATTCCCTATGATTGCCGGATTCTGGAGCGACTCATACGAATCGAAATAGAAACGCGGGACGGATGCGTCATACTTTAAATTCATTCCCTGCGTATAACGCCCTTTGTACTGACTGCCGGTTAAACGTACAAAATCCTCGTCAGAACAAGAGGCAAAATAGGCAGACAGATCACCTATTGTTTCAGATTCACTGACGGTTATCTGGTCGTCGAAACTCTTTGAGTTTCCTTGTAAGTTGAAACGACACCAGTAAGTATCACCCATAAGGACAACAGGCAAGCCGCGATTCAACCGGGTAACGGTGTATGTTTCATGTATGCCATTCGGGCCGTTCACGGTGAGCAAACCCTCCTGAGTGCTACCATTGGCTTCCGGATCGTTAGGCTTGTAGCCTGCCTGAATCTCATAAACTCCGTCTCCTTGGGGTATCGCCCTTAGCCAACTGCCACCACTGACACTAACCTCATAGTTCTTAGGTACCTCTATCCGACCTAAAGCACTGTCGACATATTTATTGAAATGAATGTTATAGGGAGGAGTGTTTGTAAGATGATTATACAATTCTCCCTTGAAGGTCGTGGCATTGGACTGGACAATTACCAACCGGCCACTGTAGTAGTCCGGGTGCCTCTTGCTGTGCATATTCAGGTACATATATTCCGTCTTAGTACCCGGCTTTTTCCAAGAATTGCGTACCAAGAACTTTTTCCCTTGAAGGTCGGCACGAGTTTCCGTATACGGAGTAATGGAGGCTGTTGTCCCATCAATTGTGAATTCCGCATCTTCCGGCACCTTATCCAGTACAAGTATTGACGTTGCCTCTCTGCTCGAGAGGTAAACCGTATCTTTTGTTGCACTTATATACGCCCCTTCAGCCAAAGTAGAAAGTTCACTATTAACCAGAATATTGGTAGAAGGTTTTGCCGTGATAGTTTCTTCAACTTCCCAACTTTCATTTTCCACGGATATGCTTGCCTGCAAATTAGAACTGTCTCCGCTAAATAACTTTATTTTATAAATGTGGTTTCTATGGATTGTGTTAGGCAGTGCCAGTGAAAGTGTAACAGGATCGCCTTCAAGGGTTCCATGCAGCTCCACAGGAATACCGTCCCCCACTTGTTCATACAGGTGGACCAATCCGGCATATTCACCCGGCTTCAACGGGGTATTGAATGTAGTATCTATTTTTGCCAATGCTGCACCGGACGGCGAACTGACCGGGTTTTGCGGAAGCAGGAATGCTTCACGATGTATGTTATCCATACTTATCCTATTGATTTGTATGTCGGCATCGTCAGCTATGTTTAAGTCTACTCTGGCAATGGCCCGTGTAAGCAATACTTGGGTGGTACTCTCCTGGCTTCCGGTTAAGTCTGCCTTTCCGGTCATCACCGGTTTCTCTCCATCTGCCTGAGGAGAGGCAGAGAGTATTGTAGTGGCAAGCAGTTCGGTCTCTTTCAATCGGCCTATTTCCTGTGTGATTCCATTCAGCAGATTACCGGTGTTTACAAAGATATAGATTTGCTCTCCTTCGGCCAACGAGCTGATTGTAGTGTATCCGTTCTTATCCACTCCCAGATTTTTGTAAACGTCGGACAGAACTCCCTCTTTGAACAGATAAGCCTCTATGTTTCCCGGCAGTTCCGTACTATAAACAGTTTCCGAAGTCGGTGTATAGACCAAAAGCCGGAGCGAATGCTCATTCTGAACATCATTTGTTTTTCCAGTATCATAATCCTCCTTAATGCATCCGATGCAAAGTATTGAAAATAATGCAGATATAATAACAGACAAATGTTTCATAATTATTAGTAGATATTAGGATTACTTCTTGATTTTAATATTGTATGGGAATTGACAGGAAAATCATTTATGTTATTCTTGTAGAACACATCGGCACATCCCGACGCCCACTGTCCGTATGTCATGGTGCTATTATGGCTGTAGCCTAAACAATGACCTAATTCATGAAAAATAGTGGTACAACATCCGCCGCTGTTTTCGTAATGATAAAGGAAAGATTTCTGATAGACTCCCCATGTTCTGCCCCCACCTAATCCGGCTACACCATTGCCTGCATATACAAGTCCGATGTCGAATCCGGAAAGGTTTTCCAGCCTGGATATAATCTTAGATGTGTCAACTGCATTCTTGTTATTGTCAAGAAGTACTCCTTGGAACGTCGAAATCCGCTTCTGGAAGTTTTCCAGCGTACACATATATCCGATATTCAAAAAGAGTGCAACAGCCTCCCTGCAATGTACGGGGCGTATTCCCCGCCAGTTCTTGTTGGGAACACCTGTTACGGGATTTCCTCCGTTAAGTACGAATTTAATGTACCATTTCGCCTTTATCCGGGAAATCTTAGTCCAATACGGGTCTTTGCAAGCTATCTTAAAACTCAAGGAAGCCGGCTTCATCTCTTCTGCCGAAAATTGTTGAACTTTCCCTGATTCAGTGCGGTATACTCCTTTCTCCAATACCTTTATCGATGTCTTAATGTCGGCAAATGCCGGAATGTCGTCAATGTAAACGAACTCCACATATTCATCCATAGTCGGACTTTTTGCCATGACTGTAACCTCTTTTATGCCTACGGGAGAATAAAATCTCATGTGCAGACTATCTTTCTCCATATTTATCTGCAAAGGTTCGGCTATACGAAATGACCGCTGATTTGCATTGGCATAGACAGAAGCAGGTTCTTCATCACTTAGAATCGTATAATAATTTAGAGAAGTAAGCTCATCGGCAAGGTTAGTACCCACATTGTCTTCCGGATGTACAGCCTGTACATGTATGGTAGAATGCTTGGCGGCATCTAAGGTTGCCTTTGCATCATACTCCGTGCCAACACTTTCCTTTCGGTGATTTATTGTATTTACTACTACTTGACCGGAAAAACCATCCTTTGCAGTAGGGAAAAATAAGAACTGTTTTTGTTCCGATAAAGAGAAGGATGCTATGCTTCGTTGTCCCGAATGGCTGCCGTCTGCATGCAGGGCAGAATAGCTCCTGCTGTCTTCCGAAGGAATAAATTGACAGTCGTGAACCGATTTGCGCACGTAATCGCTTTTGTATTGTACATCGAAAGAAACCATCCCTACAGCTTGGGGAATGCGTATTTCCTCTATCTTGATTTTTCCGTTTATTACCGAGAACTTGTGGTTCGTATAATAATATTGGGCTTTCAGAGGCTTCGCCGACGTATTTTCAGGAAAAGACAGCCACGGTGAGGAACTTTTCTCTATTTTATGTATCCGGGCTCCATCCGCTTCATAGTTGCCTTTCATGGCTAATACGAGAAGGCTGTAGGTGCCGGTTTCGAGCCCTTCCACCATAATTGTTGCAGGATCGGGGAATTTAACTTCACGGTCGATGTCAATTTGACCCTCTTTGAGAATATAGGCACAAAGAGTATCGAAAGGTGCGGTCAAATCCACGGTGCGGGTAGCGGAACCCGTATCGTCAAAAGACTCTGCCTTTAAGCGAAACAAAACACCCGTGCCGTCATATTCGGATAACGGATAACTATTGTCTTCTATTTCGTCCCGGGTGCAAGAAGCCAAGAACGGCAGAAGGAAGCA
>ONZY01001914.1_pt1 | contig 13257 bp, 12 predicted proteins | sample 1671451 | NCBI WGS metagenome assembly ONZY01 (sample SAMN06348158, study PRJEB24527) | human gut metagenome | biome: human gut; feature: ankylosing spondylitis patient; material: feces | host: Homo sapiens | place: China | collected 2015-10 | reverse complement strand
TCTCTGCCGTACCCTTGTCCCTATTATGACAGCCGCGTATTATTTCACACTCCCCATGGACGGTAACAACAACTCTTTTCCCAAACATCTTCGGCAGCCATGCAAAGAACGCCGGTCCTTCAGCATGGATGTGCACCACATCGTATTTTCCAAATGCACTATAAAGTGCCGCAAATGCGGAGGAGCTGACTGCAGCAAGTCCCCCTGATGTCAAGATAGGGACAAAAAAATTCTCAAAAAAAGCAAAAAAATAAGCCCCACAAGGCTTTTCTGACAATTCTTTGAATCATCAGGGCCTTGTAGGGCTATCCGTTATCTTATGCTATTTTATTTTCACACTGCCTGTAATGGGGTGTTCTCCATTGTTTCCTTAAACTGCTCAACTGTCATCTTTGCTTTTGCCGCAGCACGCTCCAGCGGTAAATCACCCTCTCGAACAAGCTGAACCAGCATCCGAATCTCGCCAATTCCGATGCCTTCGATTCTGCCTTCCTGACGGCCTTCTTCACGGCCTTCGGCTCTTACGCCTTGACTAAGATTGCACACTTCAAGCACCTCTCTTTCCAGTTCTTCGCTCATTGCAACGCCAAACTCTTCTTCCAGAATCTTCTTTTTCTCCGAACCTGATCTTGTGGAAGATAACAGCACTTCCATAAATTTCAGGATTCCCTTATGATTCTCCGTCCCTGGCTTGCCTAAACAAATCATTACGACACTCATCAAATCGTAGTTTTCGGTTTCTTCCTGCGCTTCTCCAATCAACTGTTCGGGTTTGATGGAGTACCGGGTAAGCGTATTTTCAAAACCATCTGACGGCTGAGTACAAATCCAGATGGAGTAGACCTTACGAATCTTCCCATATTCAGATTTTGTAAAAATCGGACCGTGCTGTGCAGAAATCATTCTGCTACAATAATAGATTGCCCGTTTCGTCAATGGGTATCCCGGCTTGAATTTTGTCTGTGCTTCCACATTGATAATCAGACGAATGACTTCTTCCTGTTCTGCACTGTCCGCAGATTTCGGTGCGATTGCGTCAAAGCGAACATCGTAGAACAATGTTCCCTCGGTCAGCGTAGAGTCCTCGTTGTTACTACCCTTGATTACATCTGTTGACTTTTTGGGTCTGTTCGTATCATCGACATGAACACCAACAGAGCCAACCTCCGGGGTTCCCTCGATGTATTTCTCAACAATATCATCTACGGTGCAATCGCTGTATTCATTCACACAGCCTTTCATGATCTGTGCCAGAATCTGTTTGTTTGCCAACAGCTTTTTCGCTGTTCTGTCATACCTCGAATCATACTCTGTCTGATCTATCGTGTGGGCAAGCTGATTTTCCACCGTGCCTTGTTTTTCCATCGGCATTCACTTCCTCGCAGTAGATTCAACAAGAGCGTAAACTCTCCTATCGTACTTCCATCTTACCATAATTCACCGCCCATATCAAGCAACCAACTGTAAACTTTCCTTGCACGGAGTTGTCCATATTATTGCATTCTTCGCCACTGTTATATCATAGGCAACTAATTATTTCAGAACCCACTAATGTGAGATTCACATTTCAGTCAGTACTCTCCCGTTTTCTATCTGCATCGCATCCGTTATCTTAAACGAAACAAGTCGCTGCTGTGGAAAAGCTCTACACTCTTTCCCTACACGACGCTCTTCCGATCTTCTTCCGATCAGCCGATAGGACATTTTCTTGTCCCACCCAGAATCCCCGTAAATCATGCGAACCAATGCCATACACTTGATTTCGCCGCTATTAGATTCGTCTGGTTTTCCCACACGATGCGCTCCTGATTCTTCTGCTCCACACGCCTGTACAGCTATCTGTTTCATTTTACGATTATACAGAAACCGATAGTGTGACGGCCATTCTAACGCTTCCAGCGTTTTTCTGAAGACCGTGATTCGTCCCTCTTCCTCGCAGAAACTCATGCCAAGTCCTGCCTGTTGCTCCGTTTTCTGTTCTGTTTTTTGCATATTGCTCACCTCCCACAAATGGACAGACCCTCCCCTTGTACAACCTGTCAATTAGTCCTTTCCAGCTTCAGGAGCAATCTTTCCTGTCAGAATCCCCATTGACACATACCCATCCATTTGCTTGACTTCAGATTCTTTCCGGTGTTCTTCCACAGGCACACCAAAAGTTCCCACAATATCATCCAGGTAAAATCCCTTTCGGCTGTTCACAGGTTTTGTTGACGCAGCATTATCCTGCGAATCGACTGCGTTCTTTTTTCTCTGTCCTTCATGAAAAATTTCTGGCACAAGCAGATCAAAAACATACAGAGTTTCACCCTCAAAGGTAATCCTGTACCCCAGCATTTTATATCGGCACTCGCTGTCCCATCCCATTTTCTGATAAACTAAAGTCGCAAATGGCTTGCAGGACATCTTCCGGCTTTTGCGCTTATCCGGTTTTGCCACGCACCAACGCAGAGCGTCCTTGTCATTTTCATCACACCCACGAACAACGATACGCTTCAAATCATTGTTGAACATGACATGAACGTAGACCACATCCTCCAGCCCTGTGATACAGGCTGTATTGAATGTGATACTATCTTTACGAATCACGATTGCCGGGTCACGCAGATGGGCAAACAATTCCTTTCGCACGACCTGGTAGCCATCATACGAAAAGGCACTTTCCAGTTCTTCCGCCCGTGCGTCTCTATCATCCTGCACAATCTGCTTCTCTGGCGGCATGATTGTTGTGTTTTCTTCATTCATCTATAATCAGTCCATCCTTCCATTATCTTCTCCGCTTCACGGAGCAACTCATTTAGACTTTCTGCCGTAAATATGTTCATTTCCTCTATCTCCGTCGCAGGACGAAATACATCCCAGTTTCCGGCATAATGCTCCTGCCGTAAGATACCCACCTGTGCTATACTTGTAATCGGCTGTCCAAATGTTCCAGCCCACTCTGGTGGAAAAATGTAAATCTTCTTTTTGACCGTTTCGCCCTCATCTTCTTCGGTGTTTTCCTTTGGAGGCAGAACGATTTCTTCCACCTTAATCATTTCAGGCTCATCAAATGCGAACAGCATCATTTTGTTATCGCCCTGCTCCAAAAACTGGCCACGGAACCGATAACGCAAATCCTCATCCCATTCCATAATGTCAAATAAAGTCTTTGCAAGTCCACGACAGCCCAAAGTGCTTGCACACCAACGTCCCTCTTTCAGTCTGCCCCAACGGATCGCGTTTGGATTATTCTTGTCACAGGGGCGAATGGCAATGCAGCGTTCAACAGAATTTAGCAGCAGCTCCACATATTCAACATTTTCAAACTTTTTCAAGCAAGCGGTGTTAAAGCGCAATCGTCCATTAGAAATCGTCATAGCCGGATTCTGCATAGTAGAAAAATACTGTACCCTGACTATTTCATAGCCCGTCAGATCAAGACGCTTTTTCACATCCGCAGTAACAGTGACATCCGGTTCTTTCATCACGCTTTCAGAGGCTTCCCTGTATTCTTCTGCCGAAAAACCTGTCCAATCCTTATCAAAAGGCACATATCCTCGCAAAATCCCATCTTCAACCACGCTCAACACGGGCAAGGGTCTGTTTTTCTTTGAATAATTGCGGGATGCCCGCAGATGATTGGCTGCATTAAAAACTTCTCTGGAAACAATGGCTTCATGGTGATTCTTCTGCCTGTACTGTGTCCGATCATTGTTGTTTTTCTTTGATTTATGCGTCAAAAAGTTCGGTGTAAAGGTCTTTCTTGCCAGTACATCACCACAATGGCGCTCATTTGCCAGAACACCTGCAAGTGTACCGGGATTCCACTCCACACGTCCCAACTTCGTCTTACGGCTATGAACACCGCAATGACCTCATTGATGACCGCGGCTGCCGCAATGGTCCCTGCAGGATGGAAGCGCACTCGGGGGCGGGACCGCTCAGAACGGATACCGCGATACCGGTGAATACCAGCGACACGCCGGAGTGCGGCAGCAGGGCAAAGCCCAGAAAATTGCGCACGGTTTTGGGCGCGCCGGTCACGGCGGCCCCCAGATAGGCCCCGCTGTACTTGCCCACAGCCCGCGCCAGAATGTACACGGCAGTATAGATCCCCGCGCCGAAAATCAGATGATAGTCCAGCGGCGCACCCAGGTTCAAAATGACCACAATCAGCCCCACCCCGATGACGGGATTCATCACACGCATGATGTTTTCCAGAAGGCCTTCGGGAATGCAGTTGGCAAATGCCGCGGAAAAGGACATGCCCAGCAGCATGAAGTTCAGCACAGGAACCGGCAGAAGCGCATTTACCAGCGCGCCCAGTCCGGCGGTGGCTGCAAGCAGGACCAGCATGGTACCAAAGGCCTGGCGCGGGGGTCCGCGCGCGGCACATCCGGCACCCGGCCCAAAAGCCCATCGCTCCGCCCAGCGGAACCGGAAGAAACACCAGCACCAGAATGCCTGCCACCGGAATCCCCACCGAGGAGATCTGCGCCGAAACCAGCGCCACCACTACAAAGAACACCGTGGCGCCCACCAGATCATCCAGCGCGGCCATGGGCATGAGGGTGCGGGTCACCGGGCCGTTGGTCTTCAGCTCGTTCACAATGGAAAGCGAGGGCGCGGGCGCTGTGGCCAGCACGATGCCGCCGAACAAAAACGCCAGATAGACCGGCACGCCCGTGATGCGGAACACGCAGGCAAACACCAGGCTGACCACTGCAAAGGTGCCCAGCGATTCGGTCACGGTGGTGACCAGGATCTGCCGCCCGGCACTGCGCAGCTTTTTCCACAGCAGCTCGGTGCCGATTATCAGGCCCGCAACGCACTCCAAAAGGTGTTCCACACTGCCGAACCAGGCCGCGTCCAGCGTCTGCTGGTCCAGCAGGTTCAGCGCATGGGGCCCCAGCACCATCCCTGCGATCAGCCAGCCCAGAATGACGGGCATTTTCAGCTTTGAAGCCAGCTTGCCGGCTCCGAAGGCCAGAACCATGACCGCCAAAAGCCGCAGAATCTGTAAAAAAATCATCCGTTTCGCTTCCTTTCAAAAAAACAGACGGAATCGTCTATAAATGGGTATAGCACGGATGCGCCGGGACAGCTGTAAAAATTTTGTGAAGGTTTGCTTGTGCGGCGAACAGTCTGCTTGCCGCAAAAAGCTCTGCTTCCCGATAAAAGAAGCAGAGCTTTTGCTGAAACTTAGCCCGCAGCAGCGGAGATTTCTCTCTGAAAACGTCGGCAGGCAGCGGAAATATTGTCCGGTTGGTTGAAGACCGTATAAATTCCGGTTACAAAAATTTGGGCTCCCCGTCTGGCGCATTCTGCGGCATGGTACATATCTACGCCGCCATCGATGGAAATGGGGATCGGCCGGTTCCCTCTTAGCTGGACCAGTTGTTCCAGCCGGGAAAGACTGTCCGGCAGAAAGCGCTGCCCCGCATAGCCGGGTTCCACGGTCATGAGGACGATATAGTCCACAAAGTCAATCAGAGGCTCCAAAAGCGAGATTGGCTGGCTGGGATTGATCACGATACCGGCTTTCATTCCTTGTGCCCGAATTGCGGCAAGGCCACGACGCGCGAAGGGGGTAGAATCCAGATGAAAACTTACCCAATCGGCACCGCTTTCACGCAGTGGGGCAATATAAGTCATGGGGTCCGTGACCATCAGATGCACATCCATCTGGATGGCGGGAAAGGTTTGTTTTAACTCTTTCACCAAACGCACGGGAAAACATAGATTGGGAACATAATGACCGTCCATGATATCAATGTGAAACCATTGGCACCCTCCATCGACCAGTTGAAAAATTTGATCGCGGAAATTCAGAAAATCACAGTTTGCCAAACTGGGAGCATTGATGATTTCCATAGTCGTTACCTCCGAACAGGGTAGGGACCATATAACGGTCCATAAGTGGCGCAGGCGCGAAAATCTGCACTCATGGCTTCATGTGTACCGTACATTCGCCAGGCTGCCGGCCGGAAAATCGATTCATCCGGAAGGTTATGCATGCATACAGGAATACGCAGCATAGAGGCCAGCGTCATAAGCTGTGCGCCAATGTGACCATAGCATAAAGTGCAGTGATTGCTGCCCCAGTTTTCCATGACGGAGTAAACATTGGAAAAGGCGTCCTGACCAGTCAACCTTGGGACAAAGAAGGTCTTGGGCCAAGTGGGATCGGTGCGCCGGATTACAGCTTGCTCCACATTATCCGGAAGTTCTACGCTCTCGCCTTCGGCAAACTGCAACACAGGCCCGAGACCTTTTAAAAGATTCAGGCGGATCATGGTCAAAGGCACGCCGCCTTTGGACAAAAAGCTGGAAGAAAATCCGCCGCCGCGGAATGTAGCCAGTTTTCCCGCACCCCAGCGTGTAGCATCCAGACAACGGGAGATATCGGTCTCGGTCATCTCCCAAGCGGGTTTGATACCCGGATGGCCGTCGACGTCGGAAGCCATGCTTCCATCCAAAGCAGCGGCGCCGGAATTGGTCAAATAGATAAATCCGTTCGCGGCAGCGCCTTCCGGTACCTGACCGGCGGTTTTGGCAAGCGCCTCCGGACTCCAATAAGCGCGTACATCGCAGAACATCTGTGCCGTGCCGGTTAAAAGCGTACCCCACAACATTGTCACAGCGTTGAGGCTGTCGTTTTCTGTAGCGAGCGTATACGGGCGGCGAGGACCGTCCCAGTCAAAGGAACTGTTTAAAATTGCTTCGGAAAAATCTCCGTTGGGCATGAAGTCCGTCCATTGGCGCTGTCCCTGGAATCCTGCCATCAGAGCGTAGTGGCCGTGGGCCTCTTCTTTCCAGCCCAGCTTTTCCAGCTCAGGATTTCCCACCATCAGGTCCCGCAGAATCAGCGTCATTTTGACGATCGTAGACCACACCTCGTCCTTTTGCTGCCGGCTTTGCTGGATTTCAGGGGGATTGGGGTCCTCCATCTCTGTACAATTTGCTTTGGTCCAAGCCATAGCACGCTGATATTCATTCGGATCAAATAGATTTAACTGAAGGCGGCGCTGCACTTCGCTCATATCCACGGTTTCGGTGCGCATGCCCAAATAGCAGCGGAAAAATTCCTGGTCTACAATGGAAGCGCCGATTCCCATGCAAACGTTGCCCACAGAGAGATAGGCCTTATTTCGCATGGTGCTTACGGCAAGGGCACACTGCGCAAAGAGCACTAACTTTTTTGCAACATCCTGCGGTACAGATATATCATCTGCATCCTGTACATCCTGGCCGTATATCTTGAAGATGGGAACGCCCTTTTGTTCTGCAACGGCAACTGCGGCCGCCAGATAGACGGAGCCGGGGCGTTCGCTGCCGCTGAAGCCCCAAATTGCCTGCGGAATTTGATCGTCGTACACCATTACTTCCGCCGCATAGGCAAACGCACGGGAAATGCTGATGACCGCGCCTACGTTTTCTTGCGAAAATTCTTGCGCTACCAGCGCGGCCTCGCGCACACCGCCCACACCAACAGAACCAATTACGCATTCCAAGGGTTGTCCATCGGCATGAAAAACGTGGCTCTCCAGAAGCTCTTTGGCTTTTTGCGCCAGAGCAAAAGTCGGTGCTTCAATTTTTTCACGAACACCATTGCAGCGCCCATCAACAACCACACGGATTCCAATTTTGGGGCGGGGAATTTGACAGAATAAGCGATCGTTCATACTTGCACAACTCCCTCCTTATAAAACCAGATTGGGCAGGAAGGTGACCAAACCGGGAATGAAGGTGATCATCAGGAGGACGATCAGGAGAACTCCCAAATACGGCAGAACTGCCCGCACAATTTTTTCAAACGGGACTTTGGAGACAGAACTCAAAACGTACAGCACCATTCCAATAGGAGGTGTGAGCAGGCCGAGCATCAGGTTAAGAATGCACATGATGCCAAAATGGATGGGATCAATGCCATAGCTCAAAGCAATCGGCATGAGGATGGGGACCAGGATGGAAATAGCAGCAGCGGTTTCCATAAAGGTTCCGACAATCAAAAGGATCAGATTGATGAACAAAAGTGCGACGATTTTGTCATCAATGTGATCAGTCATCCACAGGCTCATGTTCTGCGGAACCTGCTCCACCGTAAGGATCCAGGCAAACACATTGGCAGCACCGATAATAAACATTACATTGACGGTGCTGTTGGCAGTTTCCAAAAGGAAGCCGGGAAGTTCACGAAGGCGAATGGTGCGGGTTGACAATGTCAGAATCAATGCATAGAATACGGCGATGATCGCAGCTTCCGTGGGAGTGCAGACACCCGTCATAATGCAGCCGATGATAATCACAGGGCACAGCAAAGGGAAGAAAGCTGCTTTAAAAGAATGCCAAAGGCTGTGTGCAGTGGGAAACGGCATGCGAGGATAATTTCGTTTGATACTTTGGATGCAAACAAGGACAGCCATTGCAATTGCCATGAGAATACCGGGGATGATGCCGCCGATAAACAGTTTCCCGATCGAGACACTGCCGGCGACGCCGAATAAAATGGCAGGTACGCTGGGCGGAATAATGGGCCCCAAAACGCTGGAAGCTCCGGTAATGGCAAGGCTGAAATCTTCGTCAAACCCTTGTTCTTTCATGGCTTTTAATTCAATTGCGCCCAGCCCGCCTGCGTCAGCAATGGCCGCACCGGACATACCGGCGAATACGACGGAGGAAAGAATATTGGCATGACCCAATCCACCGGGTACCCAGCCTACAACGACATTGCAGAAATCAAAAATTTTCTTGGTAATGCCGCCGGAGTTCATGATGGAGGCTGCAAGAATAAAAAACGGAACAGCGATCAGGGTAAAAGAGTTGCCGCTTGCAACCAGATAAGCGGCGGAACTGCCCAACAGCGACAATCCGACCGGAGCGCCAATAATCATTAACACGGCAAAAACAACAATCAACAAAATCATGCGTTCTCCTCCTCTCCCCATACGATGCGCAGACTGCTGATCAGCAGTCGGACACAGGAAAGCGCCATGCCCAGCGGAAGAGCAGTATAAACAATGCTCATGGGAATGTGAGTGGCTGTTGCCTTCACACCCGCCTGAATGCCGATAAAGCGAAAAGAAAAGGGGATCATATAGCAAAACAGCGCGATGGTACCCAAGTTAATAAGGACTTCCAACCCGCGGCGAACGGCTTGAGGGAATAAATTTACAACCACTTCCATCCGGATATGTCCTTTTTGACGGTACGCATAACTGATTCCAATAAAACTTACATATACAAAAATAAAGCGTGCGGCCTCTTCGCTCCAGGTCAGCGGGCGGGAAAACACATACCGCATAATCACTTGTGCCAACAAAATAAGAAACATGGCGGATAACCCGAGAATAATGACCGCATTTTCAATCATTGATAAACATTTATCCACTTTTTGAATGCTGCGTTTCATAATTTGGCCATTCTCCTTTCAAAATATTGTGTGAAAGAAAGCCGCCGCACAGAGACGGGCGGCTTGTTTCGTGAGAGATTACTCGATGGCCTGCAGCGAATCATACAGACCGGCGGTCCACAGACCTTCGGCTTCGCAAGCTTCTACTACCTGAGCGGCGGCATCTACAAAAGCCTGGCGGTCAGCCGGTTCATGGACTTGCACACCTTCATCAATCATCAGCTGCAGCTGCTCCTCTTCCGCATCCAACACCAGTTGATTGACGGTATCTGTTCCGGAGACAAAGCAATCACGCACAATTTGTGCATATTCATCCGGCATTTCTTCTAACACGTTATTGCCAATGATGACCGGGCAAATGGTGATTTGATGCTGGGTGAGATTGATGTAGTTGCATACTTCGTGGAATTTCTGTGCGTAAATTGTGGGAATCGGATTTTCCTGTCCGTCTACAACACCTTGCTGCAGCGCCAGATACACTTCGCTCAGGCTCATAGGCGTGGCATTCGCTTTGAAGACGTATTTTGCGATATAGGAAGGAATGGTGTGATCCGGCACACGAATTTTCATACCGGCTGTGTCGTCAGGCGAGTCCACCGGGAAGTTGCAGGTCAAATCACGAACTCCGTAATACAAAGAAGTCAGAATGGAGAACCCGTTTCCTTTTATCTGTTCATAGTAAGGTGCCATGACGTCGCTGTTGACTGCGCGCATTGCCTGATCGCAGCTGCTGAAGACATAGGGGGCTTCATACACATTAAAATCTGTCACATATTTGCCTACCTCACCGATGCCAAGAACTGCGATATCGATGGAGCCGGACAGAATGTTGTTGATTTCGTCGGTTTCGGCGCCCAGCTGTGCGGCTGGATATACCGTGATGTTGACGTGGCCGTCGGTTTGATCGCTGATTTCCTGTGCAATTTGATTCAGGCCGACATTAAACGGATGATCCGCTGCATAGATGTGTGCCAGCTTCAGTTCGTATACCGTGTCATCCGCTTCAGCGGCACTGGCCGTTCCGGTGGAAGCCGGACTCTCGGACGTTGTTGTTCCACTGCAGGAAACAAGAGTCAGGCACATTGCAAAGGTCAAAGCGAGTGTGAGAAAGCGTTTCATAATTTTCCTCCTTTTAAATAATGCAGAATATAACCAAAAACGCATCCCCTGTTGCAGCCACTTGTCGAACACGCATGATTTGTGCTATAATTAGAAAAGGAGGATGGCCAAGTTCTCCCTTTGAAAAGCGCATTCTTTCGTTCTGCGAAGGGGTGTGCTTTTTTGATGCGAGCACAATTGTTATTTCCGTTCGGTTGCGTTCAGTCGACGGATCGATTTTTTTATGGAAAGGCGTACAGGATAGCATACCGTATTTTCCGGCCAGCTTTCTCCTTCAATCAGGCGGAGAAGCTGCCGGGCACCTTCTGCCGCCATTTCTCCGATTGGTCGGCGGATGCTGGTGAGGGGCGGATAGGAGTAAGCCGCCAGCATGCCATCGTCGAATCCAACGAGGGAGAGATCCCCGGGAATATCGATTCCGGCTTCGTGCGCTGCTCTCATGGCGCCAAACGCTACCGCATCCGATGCGGAAATTACTGCGGTAGGTTTTTGAGCGCGTTTCAAAAGAGCCTGCATACCTCGATAGCCGCTTTCGGCGCTGTAATCGCCGGATAAAATCCATTCCGGGCGGATATCGACATGGTGCTTTTCCATTTCATCCACGAATCCTGCATAACGCCGATGTGTGGATGAAGATTCCTCGTTCCCTTTCAGGTAAGCGATGTCCCGGTGGCCATTCTCAATCAAGTATGCGACCGCCTGTTGGACACCGGCTTTTTCATCACAGTAGATATTTTTGATGCCCTTGTCATCCAGCTTGCGGTTGATAACTACCAGCGGAACGCCTGCTGCCTGGATGCGCTGGATCCAAACATCGTCTTCCGGACGCTGACTTACCAGAAGAACACCATCGTAATTGGCTGTTGTAATGCGATAGTCATCGGCCAGTTTGTCGATGCCGTTGAACAGCACGTTATAGCTTCCGGAAATGCAGTCGCTCACACTTTGAATCACTGTGTAAATAAAATCAGACGAGGTTGCATGTACTAAGCTGGTAAAGAAAACGCCAATGTTATAGGAACGAACACGCACCAGTCCTTTGGCAGACAGGTTCGGCACATAGTTCATGCTCTCTGCCAGTAAACGAATCTTTTGACGGGTCTCTTCGTTGACCAAAGGGCTTCCATTGAGAGCGCGGGATACCGTTGTATGTGATACATGCGCCAGCTGCGCAATGTCTTTGATGGTTACACTTCCCATGTTCACACTCCTTTTGCACGCGTGTGCAAACGATCCTGAAAAAAGAGCACACGCTAAGAGATATCTTTGCAAAAGCAAAATGTTAACGTGTGCAATCGCTACTAGTATTGTACCATATTACTGTCGAATTGTGCAATGTCCATATTGCACAAAGATCAAATTCTTTTTTCAGCACATTGAAAACAAAAATTCGTTCGCTTTACGAAAAGCCCCTTTTCATGGTATAATAACAATGATTATGCGCCCATTACGGCGCCTTTTGGAGGAACTTTACAAGCAAGATGTAGCCAAATTGCAATGTGGCTATCAAAATAAATAGATTTTTATTAAGGAGGACATCTTATGTAGAATGTTTTCAACTGTCTTGATGAACTCAAGAGGTTTAAAGAAATTCCGCCTAATACTATTGTTATAGAAGAACGGAATGGAAAAACGGTTACATGGCAGTAGATACCCTCTGAACAAACAGATGGGTATGATACAGGTGCAAATTATCTTGTTAGTGATTAGGGCGATTCCTATTCGATTCATCGACACAGCTGTATGAAAAACCATGATAATGGTAATGGCTATTTCGGTATCAATTTAAGATACGGAGGTGAGACGCATCGAAAAAGCCTTAGTCACACAATCTGGAATACATTTGCACCGCAGGAAGAAAGAATATATAATTGGATGGAAGCCGGGATGCAGATAAATCATCTTGACGAAAAACCGGCGAATAATTCTTTTTCAAATCTGAAACCGTGTACCCCAAAAGAAAACTGTAACTACGGCCATCACAATGAGCGGATTTCAGCGGCGAACAGAGGCCGTCAAATGTCAGATGCACAGCGACAGCATATTAGTGAAGCGCTCAAAGGAATTGGCGCAAAGGCGGTTGTCTAGTTGGATGCGGCTGGAAATGTCGTTGACAGTTATCCAAGCATTACGGATGCAGCGCAAAAAACCGGGGCTGACTCTGGCAATATAAGCGCTGTCTGTAATGGGCGGCGACATACCGCTGGCGGTTATCACTGGCAGTTTATCTAAAAATTCAAGTCTATCGAAATAAAACCCGATAGGCTTTTCTTTTAGATTTACACACAGAACTCCTGCCCGGCGGGGCAGGGTTGCAGCATCTAACAGGATACATAAAGACCCCGCCGGGCAGGAAGAACTTTCGGATAAACAAAAAATATATTTTATAGCGGGTTCAGCAGGGACTATGATAAAGGGCTGTCAGACGTTTTGACAGCTTTTTTGTCTTAGATAATGAAAGTGCTAGCATGAAAGATTGATGCGTTGTAGGGCTTGCTAGAGCCTGTTTTCATGAACCGAAATCCAGCATAAAAACACAGCTTTGAATATTGACTTTTTGACGATATGAAGCTATAATTTGTGTATCGAAATCACAGGTACAAGGTACTAGAAAATCAGATGCCCCAAAAATTATAAAACGTATTATCGTTCTAAAATAAGAGAACTCGTAGCTCAGCCGGTATTTCGCGACTTTTAATCAGAGGGCCAGGGATTCGAGTTCCCTCGAGCGCACCAAAATCCCA
>ONZY01001907.1_pt1 | contig 13288 bp, 16 predicted proteins | sample 1671451 | NCBI WGS metagenome assembly ONZY01 (sample SAMN06348158, study PRJEB24527) | human gut metagenome | biome: human gut; feature: ankylosing spondylitis patient; material: feces | host: Homo sapiens | place: China | collected 2015-10 | reverse complement strand
GAGGTTCTGCTGCATACACTGGAGGACAAGGGAATCTATGTATCGTCCGGATCAGCATGTGCTTCAAACCATCCGGCAGTCAGCGGAGTATTAAAAGGAATTGGGGCAGCGAGGGAATACCTGGATGCAACCATCCGAATCAGTATGTCGGAGTTTACAACAAAGGAAGAGATTGATTATCTTTTGGAGACACTTTATAAGTGTGTTCCGATGCTGAGAAGATATACAAGACACTAAGTGTATAAGAAGAGAAGGAGAAGGCAGATGAAATTTCATTCATTTTTGATCAAATACGGAGAGATTGGAATCAAGGGAAAGAACCGTTATATTTTTGAAGATGCACTGGTGCGTCAGATCCGTTATGCCCTGCAGGGAGCAGACGGAGAATTTCTGGTTCATAAGTGCCATGGAAGAGTTTATGTGGACTGTGAGGGAGAATACGATTTTGAGGAAACGGTAGAAAGCCTGAAAAAGGTCTTTGGCATCGTGGGAATCTGTCCGGTTGTACGCGTTCCGGTGGCTGAACTGGCACGGGCATGCGCGGCGAGACCCCGGCGGATGCTGCCGTGCCGCCTGCCGCATCTTCCGCCGAGCGGGTCGGGATCGTGGTCTGCGGCCGCCGTACGGTCTATGCGGATTCCCTGCTGGAGTATGCTCGCGGGCGGCATATGGCCTCGCGTGTCGATTTCATCTACGAACTCAGCCCCGACGACCTGCCGGCGCTGTTCCGCCTCGCCCATGCCTTCGTCTACCTGCCCGATGCCGGGATCGAGGCGTCGATCGTGCCCGTGGTGGAGGCGATGCGTGCCGGAGTGCCCATGGTGCTGAGCGACACGCAGCTCAACCGTGAGGCCGCCGGCGACGCCGCGGCCTATGTCCGCCCTGAGGCGGCGGGGGAGGTGGCCGCTGCGCTGGAAAACGTGCTGTCGGACGTGAATTTCCGCCGCGAGATGAAAGCCCGTGAACGCCGCCGCGCCGAACTTTTCTCGGAATACGCCGTCGCCCGCCGGCTGATCGACATTTACAGTTCGCTGTGAAGCGCTTGGCCTTCCCGAAAGGAGCATAAATCCGGAAAAAAATACCAGAAATCTCTTGGGTATTTCCAATTTAATACCCTATCTTTGTGTTCGCAAAATAACAAGCTGGTATTTGACGCGAAATATTCACTAACTTAAATTTTATATTTGCTATGAAAGTTTCTCATATCGAGCATCTTGGCGTCGCAGTGAAGAGCCTCGATGAAGCAATTCCCTACTGGGAAAACGTATTGGGCCTGAAATGCTATGCCATCGAAGAGGTCGCTGACCAGAAGGTGCGCACGGCGTTTTTCATGTTGGGGCAGACCAAGATCGAACTGCTGGAACCCACTTCGGAGGAGTCGACCATCGCCAAATACATCGAAAACCGCGGCGTCGGTATCCACCACATGGCGCTTGCCTGCGAGAATATCGAGGAGCAGCTCGCCGATGCCGAAGCCAAGGGCATCCGCCTGATCGACAAGACCCCGCGCAAGGGCGCCGAGGGAATGACCATCGCCTTCCTGCACCCCAAATCGACCCAGGGCATCCTGACCGAGCTTTGCGAGAATAAGAACAAATAGTGTAACAAGGAATATTGCGGAATCTCCGAATTCCGCCAAAGGCGGAACAGAAGTCCCTCCCGAAGGAGTGACTTAGGGTGGGGTCAGACCTGTAAACGCGGCCGCAGGCTGCGGGCGATACCTGCCGGGAAATTCCGGGGTTCGGAAAAATTACAAACCTACATACTTATGAGTGAAATTCAGAACAAGATCAACCAGCTGATCGAGAACCGCGAAACCGCGCGTCTCGGAGGCGGTCAGAAGCGTATCGACGCCCAGCATGCCAAGGGTAAGTACACGGCCCGCGAGCGCATCCAGATGCTGCTCGACGAAGGCTCCTTCGAGGAGTTCGACATGTTCGTGACGCACCGCTGCTACGACTTCGGGATGGACAAGAGCCATGCCTTCGGCGACGGCGTAGTGACCGGTTACGGTACGATCAACGGACGCCTGGTCTATGTTTTCGCACAGGACTTCACCGTGACGGCGGGTTCGCTGTCGCTGTCGATGTCCGACAAGATCTGCAAGGTCATGGACATGGCCCTGCGCAACGGCGCCCCCTGCATCGGCATGAACGACTCGGGCGGTGCGCGTATCCAGGAAGGCGTGAACGCGCTGGCCGGCTATGCCAACATCTTCCAGCGCAACGTGATGTCGTCGGGCGTCATCCCGCAGATTTCGGCCATCTTCGGCCCCTGCGCCGGCGGTGCCGTTTATTCGCCCGCCCTGACCGACTTCATCATCATGAAGAAGGAGACCTCGAACATGTTCCTCACCGGCCCGAAGGTCGTAAAGACCGTGACGGGCGAGGACGTGACGCAGGAGCAGCTGGGCGGTGCCACGATGCACACCACCAAGTCGGGCGTGGCGCAGTTCGCCGTCGATACCGAGGAGGAGGGCATCGAGCTGATCCGCAAGCTCATCTCCTACATGCCGCAGAACAACATGGAGGATGCTCCGCTGGCCGTCTGCAACGATTCGATCACGCGCCTGGAGGATTCGCTCAACGACATCATCCCCGACAACGCCAACAAACCCTACGACATGGCCGAGGTCATCCGTGCGATCGTGGACAACGGCGAGTACCTGGAGTCGGCTCCCGGATACGCCAAGAACATCATCACCTGCTTCGCGCGTTTCAACGGCCAGTCGGTCGGCATCGTCGCCAACCAGCCCAAGTTCATGGCCGGCGTGCTCGACATCAACGCCAGCCGCAAGGCCGCGCGTTTCATCCGCTTCTGCGATGCGTTCAACATTCCGATCGTGACCCTGGTGGACGTTCCGGGCTTCCTGCCGGGTACGACCCAGGAGTACGGCGGCGTCATCACCCATGGCGCGAAACTGCTCTTCGCATACTGCGAGGCTACGGTGCCCAAGGTCACCGTCACGTTGCGCAAGGCTTACGGCGGCGCCTATATCGTGATGTCGTCGAAGCACATCCGCGGTGATATCAACTACGCATGGCCGACGGCCGAGATCGCCGTGATGGGCGCCAGCGGCGCCGTCGAGGTGCTCTACGGCAAGGAGGTCGCAGCGATCGAGTCGCCCGAAGAGAAAGCCAGGTTCGTGGCCGAGAAGGAGAAGGAGTACAACGACAAGTTCTCGAATCCCTACAACGCCGCTCGCTACGGCTATATCGACGACGTGATCGAACCGCGCAACACGCGCTTCCGCATCATCCGTGCGCTGCAGTCGCTGGCAACCAAGCGCCTGCAGAACCCCGCGAAGAAGCATTCGAATATTCCGTTGTAATAGAATCGCATGAGTATGAGAATATTATCGGTAATAGACTGGAGCTGGTCGGAGATGCTGTGGGTGGCACTCATCAGTATCTGCCTCGTGTTCCTCGTGCTGGTTCTGCTGGTGTGGGTGATGAAGCTCTTCGGCTATGTCTTCACGCGCCGCCAGGCCGCTGCGACTGCCGCTGCCAATAAGTCCGCGGTAGTTCCGGGGCAGATCCACGACGAGGAGATCGCGGCCATCGCCACGGCCCTGAAGCTCTACCGGAGCGCCCTGCACGACAGGGAGTCCGAAGTGCTGACCATCCTGAGCATCAAGCGTGCCTATTCGCCCTGGAATTCGAAAATTCACGGTTTAACCCCGCTTCCCGAAAGGAAATAGAACTTAAATAACAATGAAAGATTACTCACTGAAAATCAACGGACAGAATTATACCGTGCAGATCGACGAGGTGAACGACGCCTCGACGGTGGCGCACGTCGTCGTCAACGGTACGGCCTACGAGGTCGAGATCGAAGGCGCCAAGACCTCTGCCGCATCGCGGCCCCAGGTGGTGCCCGCTCCCAAGGAAGCCAACAGTGCCATGATTACCCCTGCGACGGCTTCGCCTTCGCCCCGCATCGCCCCTTCGGCCCCCTCGTCGGGTTACGCCGTGAAATGCCCGCTGCCCGGCACCGTGCTCTCGGTCAAGGTGCAGGTCGGCGACAAGGTGGCCTCGGGCCAGACGCTCGTCGTGCTCGAAGCCATGAAGATGGAGAACAATATCGACGCCGACCGTGCCGGTGTAGTCAAGGAGGTCTGCATCCAGCAGGGCGCTACGGTTATGGAAGGCGATAACCTGATCGTTATCGAATAGCCCTATGCTGACAATGCTAACCTCGAACGCTGACTTCGTATGGGACAGCCTGCGTAATTTCGCCGGTTCGACCGGTATCGCGGGTTTCTTCTCCGAGATGGGCTGGGGGAGCGTCGCCATGATCTGTGTGGCATTCTTCCTGCTCTACCTGGCTATCAGGCACAAGTTCGAACCGCTGTTGCTGTTCACCATCGCCTTCGGCATGCTGCTCACCAACCTGCCCGGTGCGAACCTGTACCATACCGAGCTTTTCGCCGACGGACATGTCCACTGGGATATTTTCGTGGCTAACGCCGGACTGCTCGACTACCTCTACCTGGGTGTGAAACTGGGTATCTACCCCTGCCTGATCTTCGTCGGCGTGGGGGCGATGACCGATTTCGGCCCGCTGATCGCCAACCCGAAGAGCTTCCTGCTCGGCGCCGCCGCGCAGATCGGCATCTTCGCGACGTTCCTCGGCGCTTACGCCCTGGGCTTCACGCCCGCCCAGGCCGGTTCCATCGGTATCATCGGCGGTGCGGACGGCCCGACGGCCATCTACCTCACCTCGATGCTCGCCCCCGAACTGCTGGGCCCGATCGCTGTGGCGGCTTATTCCTACATGGCGCTCGTGCCGGTGATCCAGCCGCCCATCATGCGCGCGCTGACCAACAAGAAGGAGCGTGGTATCAAAATGCGTACGCTGCGCCCGGTGTCGAAACTGGAGCGCATCCTCTTTCCGCTGATCATCGCCGTGATTATCTCGCTGCTGCTGCCGAGTGCGGCGCCGCTGATCGGCTGCCTCATGCTGGGTAACCTGATGAAGGAGTGCGGCGTGGTAGACCGTCTGAGCAAGACGGTGCAGAACGAGCTGATGAACATCGTGGTGATTTTCCTCGGCCTCACGGTCGGCGCTACGGCTACGGCCGAGGCGTTCCTGAACTTCCGTACGCTGGGGATCCTCGTGCTGGGCGTCGTGGCGTTCGCCATGGGTACGGCCGGCGGCCTGTTGCTGGCCAAGCTGATGAACGTATTCAGCAAGGACGGGAACAAGATCAACCCGCTGATCGGTTCGGCAGGCGTTTCGGCAGTCCCGATGGCTGCCCGCGTATCGCAGACCGAAGGCCAGAAGGAGAACCCTTCGAACTACCTGCTGATGCACGCCATGGGGCCCAACGTGGCCGGCGTGGTCGGTTCGGCCGTCGCTGCGGGTATCCTGCTGTCGTTCCTCGGATAATACTACGCCGGGCGGCTGAAGTGCCGTCCGCGACAGGGGCGGGCTCCGGTTTTCGGAGCCCGCCTTTTTTGTGAGTGGTCGTGCCGGGTTTTTGCAGGCAGTCGGCGCCGCTCTTCCGCCCCCGTAGGGACTCCCTCGCCGGGGTCTCCGGCTCCCGTCACGCTCTCCCTCTTCATGCCGTTTTTTTTTGTTGCCGGATGCGTTTTATTGGACAACAGTGCGATTTTTTTGTATCTTTATGAAAAATCCGATCCGCTTGTATCCGGTGAAAAAACATTGACTATGAAAAAATGGTGTGTATGGTTGCTTGCCTTGTGTGTGTCGCAGGGGGCTGCGGCACAGGATTCCGAGGCCGGGGAGTGCGTCTTCCACACGGGTTTAGAACAATATCCGACCTTTATGGGCGGAGACCTCACGGAGTTCCGTGCCTGGGTGTACCGCAATATCCGCTATCCCCGCGAGGCCTTCGACCGGGGCGAGCAGGGGCGTATCCTCGTTAGCTTCGTCATCGACACGCTCGGGAACGTTACGCAGGTGGAGCCGTCGTTGTACGGCATCCGTTCCTCGTTTTTCGTATTTTCGTCCGGACTGATTCCTGAATTATGAGCCGAGGTAAATGGATCATTGCTTTTCTCTGCGTGCCGGCTGCCCTGCTCGGGGCGGCTCTCCTCCGGTCGGGGCATATCTCCGGGAGGTTGCAGGCGGAAGGCGTCGAGACGAAGGCCGTGCTGACAGGCAGCTCTTCACGGGCTGAATTCGTCGGGTACAGGCCCCGCAGCCGTCGTTACCGCGGGAAACATACGGTCTGTTACTTCGATTACCGTTATGTGGTCGGCGGACAAACGTACACCGGTAAGGTGCGCAAAAAAGAGAACCTCCATACGGCCCGCATCGGCGATTCGGTCGTGGTGCGCTACCTGCCCGACGACCCCGGCGTGCACCGGCTCGTGACCGATTCGGCGGGACGCTACGAGGTCGTCCGCCATGCCCGCGGACGTTCCCGTAGCGGTCGCTGACCCGCGGCCGCGTTCCCGCCTGCCTGCCCGTTCGATTTGTAATTCCGGATATAAAATCGTATGTTTGCAGGGATCGTCTACCCGAATCCATTTGAAAATGACCCGATTCTTTTTTCTCCTTGCTGCGCTCCCGTACTTTGCGGGCAGCGCTGCGGCACATCCGGCCATCCTGCCGGATTCTTCCGCCGTGGTAAGGCTGGATACCGCCGCTTCCGGCCGGACTGTTTACCTGCGCGTGGACGAGCCTCCCCGGTTCCAGGGGGGCGACGTGCTCGCTTTCCGGGACTGGGTGTTCCGGCATCTTTGTTTCGGCGGGGAGATGTTCCGCGAGGGGGTCGAGGCGCGCCTGGTCGTGTCGTTCGTCGTCGGCAGGCAAGGGGCGGTCGAGGAGCCGGAAGTGGTCAGTTCGACGGACGAACGATGCTCGGCCGAAGTCCTGCGTGTGCTCGCCTCCGCACCGCGGTGGACTCCCGGACGCCTGGGGAACGTTGCGGTGCGCACGAAACTGGTAATGCCCGTCAATATCCAGTTGGCGGTGCCTACGGCCGCGGATTCGCTCGCGGCGGGGCTGTCGGATGGAATTCCGTTGGAGGAGGATGTGGCCGGGGAACTGGAACGGATGCCGCTATTTCAGGGCGGGGATCTGCAAAGTTTCCGCAAATGGGTGATGGAGAACCTGAAATATCCCCGGGAGGCGCTCGAGGATGAAGTCGAAGACGACATTGTAGTGACGTTCATTGTCGAAAAGGACGGGACGCTGTCCGAAATCGTCGTGGAGCAGGGACTGAATCTGGCCCTGATCCGGGAAGTAGGGCGGGTGCTCACCCTGTCGCCCAAGTGGGAACCCGGACGGCTCGGGAACGGTGAACCGGTGCAGGTGAGGTATACGCTTCCGTTGATTTTCCGGCTGGACAGAACCCGGCCTGCCGGGCAGCCGGTGCGACCGTCCGTCCCGGGACGGGAAGTCCGGGTCGGCGTTGATGACTATTCTCGTTTTTAATCCGTATTATTTTGCAGAACGAAAACTTTTTAGTACCTTTGCGCACCCGTAAAGTGCGGGGAACGGATTACAAACAAGTTAAATTAAACGTAAAACACAGTGGATTCATTAAGCTACAAGACTATCTCGGCCAATGCTTCGACGGTGACCAAGGAATGGGTCGTCATCGACGCTGCGGATGAGGTATTGGGACGTCTTGCATCGCAGATCGCGAAGATCCTCCGAGGCAAGAACAAGCCCAGCTACACGCCCCACGTGGACTGCGGTGACTACGTCATCGTCATCAACGCGGACAAGGTGAAGCTCACGGGCAAAAAAATGACCGACAAGGTCTACACGCGTCACACCGGATACCCCGGCGGCCAGCGTTTCGCTACGCCTGCCGACTATCTGGCCAAGAAACCGACGTTCATCGTCGAAAAAGCAGTCAAGGGCATGCTGCCCCGCACCCGTCTGGGCGCCGCGCTGCTCAGAAACCTGAAGGTATATGCCGGCACGGAGCATCCGCACGCAGCGCAGAACCCGAAGACCATTAAGTTAAACGAGATTAAGTAAGAGTTATGGAAGTTGTAAACACCGTAGGTCGTCGTAAGGCCGCTGTGGCTCGCGTATACGTGAAGCCGGGTAAGGGTCAGATTACAATCAACCGCAAGGCGCTTGAAGTTTACTTCCCGCTCGAAATTCTCCAGTACCAGGTGAAGCAGCCGCTGCTGGCTACCAACACGGTGGAGAATTACGACATCGTCATCAACCTCGATGGCGGTGGTATTACGGGACAGGCTTCGGCTGCTCGCTTGGGCATCGCACGCGCATTGTGCGAAATCGACGCTGAGATGCGTCCGGCACTGAAAAAGGCCGGGTTCCTCACGCGCGATCCCCGCGAGGTTGAGCGTAAGAAGCCCGGTCAGCCCGGAGCACGCCGCAAGTTCCAGTTCAGCAAGCGTTAATCGCACGACCGGATTTCGGCAAGCACGGTGCGGGTTACAAACCGGAAAGACTACCTATATTATCTATACGCGTATTACTTTCAGGTTGCCCCGCCGCGGAAAACCCGTGGGATCGGCCAGGCCGCTACCCGTCGGGTTGAAGAAAAGAGAATTAAAATTAACAAACACGATTGAATTAAAATGTCACGTACAGATTTTAATACATTATTGGAAGCCGGTGCGCACTTCGGTCACCTGAAGCGCAAATGGAACCCCAAAATGGCTCCTTACATCTTCATGGAGAAGAACGGCATCCACATCATCGACCTGCACAAGACCGTGCTCAAGATCGATGAGGCTGCCGCAGCCATCAAGCAGATCGCCAAGAGCGGCCGCCGCGTGCTGTTCGTAGCCACGAAGAAACAAGCCAAGGATATTGTTGCCGAAAAGGTGGCAGCCGTCGGTATGCCTTACGTCACAGAGCGTTGGGCAGGCGGTATGCTGACAAACTTCCCCACCATACGTAAAGCCGTCAAGAAAATGGCTACCATCGACAAGATGAATAGCGACGGCACGTTCGATAACTTCTCCAAGCGTGAGAAGCTCCAGATTTCCCGCCAGCGCGCGAAGCTCGAGAAGAACCTCGGCTCGATCGCCGACCTGACGCGCCTGCCGGCCGCCCTGTTCGTCGTCGACGTGCAGAAGGAGGCCAACGCCGTAAGGGAGGCAAAACGCCTGAGCATCCCCGTATTTGCAATGGTAGATACTTGTTGTGATCCGACCGACATTGATTACGTTATACCTGCAAATGACGATGCTACCAAGTCGATTGCCGTGGTGCTCGAAGCCATGTGCGCCGCAATCGCCGAGGGTACCGAGGAGCGTAAGCTCGAAAAGGAGAAGGAAGCCCAGGAGGCTGAGGCAGGTGCCGACGCTCCCGTGAAGAAGGAGGGCAAGCCCCGCATCAAGAAGGCCGTGAAGGCCGCTATCGATGCCGAGCAGGCCGCCGTAGCCGAGGTCGTCGCAGCTGTGGAGACTCCGTTCGAGGAGCCCGCAGTTGAAGCAGCAGTTGAAGCTGTAGCCGAAGCAGCAGCCGAAGAGGCTGCAGCCGAGGCCAAGGCCGAGTAATCGCCTTTTTGGGGAAATCAATTAACAATAAAAAGAAAGGAAAATTATTATGGAAATCAAAGCTGCTGATGTAATGAAGCTCCGCAAGATGACCGGTGCCGGTATGATGGACTGCAAGAATGCCCTGATCGAGGCCGAAGGTGACTTTGCACGTGCTCAGGACATTATCCGCGAGAAAGGCAAGCTCGTCGTTGCCAAGCGCGCCGACCGCACCGCTACCGAGGGTGTCGTCGTTACGAAGATCGTAGGCCAGAAGGCTTACCTTCTCTGCCTGGCCTGCGAGACCGATTTCGTGGCTCAGAATGCAGAATATACCGCATCGGCCAACGCGATGCTGGAGGTTGCCGTAAAGAACGACGCCGCAGACCGCGACGCCCTGATGGCCTCGAAGAATGACGAAGGCCACACCGTCGAGGAGATGGTGACCGAGAAATCGGGACAGACGGGCGAGAAGATCGAACTGGCATACTATGCCCGCATCGAGGCTCCCTATTGCGCCGCTTACGTGCACTTCAACAAGAAGCTCGGCACGATCCTCGGTTTCAACAAGGAGGTTCCCGCCGAGGTCGCCCACACCGTTGCCATGCAGGCTACGGCGATGGCTCCGGTTTCGATTTCGGAGGCCGACTGCCCCGCGGAGATCGTGGAGCACGAGCGTAAGATCGCCGTCGAGGCCATGAAGCAGGATCCCAAGAACGCCAACAAGCCCGAGGCTATCCTCGAGAAGATCGCCGAGGGTAAGATGCGCAAGTTCTTCGAGGAGAACACGCTGCTGAACCAGCCGGTGGTAGGCGAAAAGGAGACGATCGCCGAGTTCATCCACAAGGCGGACAAGGAGGCTACGGTTGTCGCTTACAAGCGTTTCGCGCTGGGCGAGTAATCTGTCACCAAGGGGTGCGATGCGCCCCGCCATATATTCGAAAAGGCCGAAACCCACTGTGGTTCGGTATTTGTAGGAAAACGAAAGTGTAGAAAAGAGTAAATATCATGTTTTCAGATATTTAATTCTCTGTTCTGCATATGCTCCGAGCAATAGAATTGCAAAATCGGGCAGGTTTAACGGTGAGTTGTGTTACTTATCCGTTACCTGCCCGAAATGCTTTTATTTGCATTTAAGGCAGTCGTTTTCAGTTCGTTGCATTGAATTTCCGCATAACAAATAACTTGACTTAACGTTTAACAAACCCTCAAAGTTCAAGTTATCATGCAACGCAGTACTTTCAAAGTCCTTTTCTATGTAAAAAGGCAGTCCGAGAAATCGGGTCAGGTTCCCATTATGGGCCGTATTACGATCAACGGCACGATGTCGCAGTTCAGCTGCAAACTCACCGTTCGTTCTTCCCTCTGGGATGCCAAGGCGAACAAGGCTTCCGGTAAGAGCCTCGAAGCCCAGCGCATCAATGAAAAGCTGGAAAATATCAAAACCAATATCGGCAAGCAGTACCAACGTCTCTGCGACCGGGATTCGTATGTCACGGCCGAAAAAGTCCGCAATGCCTTCCTCGGTACGGGCGACGATTGCCGCCTGCTGTTGCAGACCTTCGACGAATACCTCGCAGATTTCCGCAAGCGCGTGGGCAAAGACCGCGCCTATTCGAGCTATGATAATTACCGCAAACGCCGTAACCGCCTTGCCTCCTTCCTCGAATACGAATACCATGTCAAGGATATTGCGTTCAAAGAACTGAAGCGGGATTTCATCGAAAAGTTCGTGGTCTACCTCTCCTCGGTACAAGGGATGCGTTCCGGGACGATCCATTCGACCATCAAGAAGCTGAAGTTGATGACCTATACGGCCTATAAGAACAACTGGATTGCCGCCGACCCTTTCGCGGGGTTCTATGTCAAAGCGGAGTACTCGGAACGTCGCTACCTCTCGGCTTCGGAATTGCAGGCCGTGATGGATGTCAGGCTTCCCAACTACCGGACGGGCATCAACCGTGACGCCTTCGTCTTCTGCGCCTTTACGGGACTGAGCCACGCAGACGTAGTGAAACTCACCCATGCGGACATCCATACGGACGATAACGGGGAGCGGTGGATCATCGACAGGCGTCAGAAAACAGGTACGCAGTTCCGTGTGAAACTCCTTCCCGTCGCCGAAATGCTCTACGAGCGTTATAAGGAGATGCACCTTGCGGGCGACCGGGTCTTTCCGCTCAAAGGCACCCATAAGACGCTGAACATGTCACTGAGGCATGTTGCCAGACATGCCGGTCTGTCGTTCAATCCGACGATCCACATGGCGCGTCATACCTTCGCCACGACGGTCACGCTCTCGCAGGGCGTACCTCTGGAAACGGTCAGCAAGATGCTGGGACATAAACGGATCACCACGACTCAAATCTATGCGCGCATCACTAACGACAAGATCGGCCGGGATATGGCGGCGTTGAGCGAGAAACTGAACGGTATCTTCAGGGTCGCACAGTAGGCCGGTGGGCAGCACCGGGTTCCCATAACCCGGAAGCGATCGGCAGAAATTGTGCGAACGCATAGGAGCCAAGTTTGCCGATTCGGGAAAAAGAGTTATCTTCGAGTGTTATTCCCGAAACTCCCTGAACTCAACTACAGATTTCAATTTGGAATTTTTCGGAGCGGGCCTCGTTGTGAAACGGTGCCCGTTTCCATTGATTGGCATCTGCTCCGGAACGATACGTTTCGTATGGTTTTCTCTCCGTAATCTCTGCCTCTGCGAGCATCCACAACTCCAAATCCCATCGTACGAATTTACGGCAATGTGGAGATCGGGGCGAAACCCGTCGAAAACTGCTCGCTTAGTCAGTATCTTATCTTGGACGAGGGCGTGAGATTCCTCTCAGGACTTCATATGGTATAAGAGCGAAAAGGAAAATTTCATCCCGCGTCGGTTGCCCCGGTTAAGTTAATCCCGCGAAGGGTCGGCAGAGCCTTCCCCGCCGTCCGCGTGTCGGAAAAATCGTCCTCGCCGCAGTCTGCGGTATTTTTCCGCCCCGGGGCCGGCGTCGCGGGATTGCGACTCTTCCCGAGGCAACCGACCCGTTCGGGACGGAAAGCCCCGCAATCCAATTTTATTCATCCGCCAGTACGATCATACGATAGAGATCGGCAGGCACAGAAACGTGAGACACACGGTAAAAACTGTATTCAAGTCATGTCGAAAGTTCGAAGGACATCACACCGACACCCGACACGGATGACGGCACTGCCGGCTCCGACGCCCGCATCTTCGCAAGGAACGGTACCAATGCGGAGCATCGTGGAGATTCCGGATCCGATTCCGTACGATCCGCAACAAGTGCCGCAGCTTATCCCCGCAGATCCGGAGATCGAACCCGATACCCGGGTGCCGGAGCTGCTGAAATCCGCGGCATAGCCGAGTAACAATCCCCGAACGGATTAAACAAGTCCGAATTTTACGATTTCACCCCTGTCAGAACAAGCTCTGACAGGGGTGATTTTCAATTTCAGGGATATGCATCCGGCCCGAAGACATATACGGACTATAACAGCTTTATATCCGTCGCCCATGCCGGCCGGACTCACACAATCATCCTTTTCACCTTGTACAAACGTACGCTCTGAAACCTGTCGTTATGATTGAAATCTTCGATTCTTCCTGTTCCCGCAGTCTGGGACAGTCCGCCAGCATCCGTGCTGCCATCGACATTTTGAACGCCCCGTCGGCCGCCGGACGGCCCGGCATGACACCTATCGGGGCGCTATTCCCCAACAAGAATATACCGCTGTCTGCCACGACGGGAAGTGGCATCTGCAAAGAACCCGCAAAAAGCCGATTCGCAATCCCGTGCCGGATAACGTCCGCAGTTAAGCGATCAGGCATATGC
>ONZY01001904.1_pt1 | contig 13314 bp, 8 predicted proteins | sample 1671451 | NCBI WGS metagenome assembly ONZY01 (sample SAMN06348158, study PRJEB24527) | human gut metagenome | biome: human gut; feature: ankylosing spondylitis patient; material: feces | host: Homo sapiens | place: China | collected 2015-10 | reverse complement strand
GAGCATCTGCCTTACAAGCAGAGGGTCGGCGGTTCGAATCCGTCAACGCCCACTCTATACGGAATCCTTGCAGAATATTTCTGTAAGGATTTTCTTTTTCTGTACTTTACCCGATACAATGGTGTATTAATTTAAGTTATTTTTTAAAAGAAAACAAAGGGAAATTTGGCGGGAAAGTGATTTATTTCTTTACTTTGCTTCATCAATAAACCTATTAATACTACCATGCGAACAAAATCGATTTTTTTACTTTTGTTGTTGGCTGTCATGCCATTGTGCGTGTTCTCGCAGTCGAAATCTACGTTTGAAATCAAGAATGGACATTTTTATCGTAACGGAAAGATAACGCCTGTTCTTTCCGGTGAGATGCATTATGCCCGTATCCCTCATCAATATTGGCGTCATCGGTTGCAGATGATGAAAGGTATGGGGTTAAATACAGTGGCTACCTATGTGTTCTGGAATCTTCATGAGCCGGAGCCCGGAAAATGGGATTTTACAGGTGACAAGAATTTGGCTGAATTTATAAAAACCGCAGGTGAAGAGGGGATGATGGTTATTTTGCGTCCCGGTCCTTATGTTTGTGCCGAGTGGGAATTCGGTGGTTATCCTTGGTGGTTGCAAAATGTGAAAGGAATGGAAATCAGGAGAGATAATCCGGAGTTTCTGAAATATACAAAAGCGTATATCGATCGTCTTTATAAAGAGGTCGGTAGTTTGCAGTGTACAAAGGGTGGTCCGATTGTAATGGTGCAGTGTGAGAATGAATTTGGTTCATACGTTGCCCAGCGTAAGGATATACCTTTGGAAGAACATCGCGCTTACAATGCTAAAATCAAGCAGCAGTTGGCTGATGCAGGATTTAATGTACCTCTGTTTACTTCTGATGGCAGTTGGCTTTTTGAGGGTGGGGCTACTCCGGGAGCTTTGCCTACGGCGAATGGCGAAAGTGATATTGAGAATTTGAAAAAAGTGGTTGATCAATATCACGACGGCAAAGGTCCGTATATGGTTGCAGAATTTTATCCGGGTTGGCTGTCGCATTGGGCAGAGCCGTTCCCGCAGATAGGAGCTTCCGGGATTGCTCGTCAAACCGAGAAGTATCTGCAAAATGATGTTTCTTTCAACTTCTATATGGTGCATGGAGGTACAAATTTTGGTTTTACGAGTGGTGCTAATTATGATAAGAAGCGTGATATTCAGCCGGATATGACCAGTTATGATTATGATGCTCCTATTAGCGAGGCAGGCTGGGTAACTCCAAAGTATGATTCGATTCGCAATGTGATCAAGAAATATGTTAAATATACAATTCCTGAAGCTCCGGCTCCTAATCCTGTTATCGAAATACCTTCTATTCAATTGAATAAAGTTGCGGATGTACTTGCTTTTGCAGAAAAACAGAAACCCGTGTCGTCTGATACTCCCTTGACTTTTGAACAATTGAATCAGGGGTATGGATATGTATTGTATACTCGTCATTTCAATCAGCCGATTAGCGGAACACTTGAAATTCCGGGGTTGCGTGACTATGCCGTTGTTTATGTGGATGGTGAACAGGTAGGAGTGCTGAATCGGAATACCAAGACCTACTCCATGGAGATAGAGGTGCCGTTTAATGCTACTCTGCAGATTCTGGTTGAAAATATGGGACGCATTAATTATGGTAGCGAGATCGTACATAATACCAAGGGAATTATTAGCCCGGTTCAGATAGCCGGTAAGGAAATTGTCGGTGGATGGGATATGTATCAGTTGCCGATGGACGAAATGCCCGATTTGACCAAATTGAAAGCTGATACACATAAAAATGTACCGTCTGAAGTGGCTAAGCTGAAAGGCTGTCCGGTGCTTTATGAGGGGACTTTTACGTTAGATAAAGTCGGAGATACATTTATGGATATGGAAAGCTGGGGAAAGGGTATCGTTTTTGTGAACGGTGTTAATATCGGACGTTACTGGAAAGTAGGTCCTCAGCAAACACTCTATGTTCCGGGTGTATGGCTGAAGAAGGGTGAAAATAAGATTGTTATCTTTGAACAATTGAATGAAACCCCTCAAACAGAAGTGAAAACAGTGAAAACACCGGTGTTGATGAAGCTTAAGGGCTGAGTGAAACGATGAACGGTTTTTGAATGATGAATGATCAACGATGAACTATCTTGCAACGATGGTAAAATGCAAGTAGTTCATCGTTGATTGTTTAAAGACTGTTCACCTTTGGCCGTTCATCGTGATTTTAGTCTCTTTTATACAAACTTTCTCTCCCCTTATGCCTTATAACTCAGGAAAAAGAGTTAATTTTGCAGCCTGATAATTATCTAAACGACAATATGAAACTTGATTTACTTACGGCCATCTCTCCGATTGACGGCCGATATAGAGGCAAGGCTGAAGCTTTAGCTGCATATTTTTCTGAATATGCGTTGATTAAATACCGTGTGCAGGTAGAAGTAGAGTATTTTATTACTTTGTGCGAACTGCCGTTGCCGCAACTGAAGGGAATTGATAAGAGTGTGTTCGAGTCATTGCGCAATATCTACCGTAATTTTACGGAAGCCGATGCGCAGCGTATCAAGGATATTGAAAGTGTGACCAACCATGATGTGAAAGCCGTAGAGTATTTCCTGAAAGAAGAGTTTGATAAGTTGGGTGGATTGGAAGAGTACAAAGAGTTTATTCATTTTGGACTGACTTCGCAGGATATTAACAATACATCGATCCCTCTTTCTATCAAGGAAGCATTGGAGCAAGTTTATTATCCGCTGATTGAAGAACTGATTGCGCAGTTGAAGACGTATGCTACTGAATGGGAATCCATTCCGATGCTTGCCAAAACTCACGGTCAGCCGGCATCTCCAACTCGCTTGGGAAAGGAAATTATGGTTTTTGTTTATCGCCTGGAACGTCAGCTGGCTACTTTGAAGGCTTGCCCTGTAACTGCTAAATTCGGCGGTGCAACCGGAAATTATAATGCACACCATGTGGCTTATCCCGAATATGATTGGAAAGCATTCGGAAATCAGTTTGTTGCAGAGAAACTGGGATTGGAACGCGAGGAATATACAACACAGATTTCGAACTACGACAATCTGTCGGCTATCTTCGATGCCATGAAGCGTATCAATACGGTGATGATCGATATGAACCGTGATTTCTGGCAATACATCTCGATGGAATATTTCAAGCAGAAGATAAAAGCCGGAGAGGTGGGATCGAGTGCGATGCCGCATAAAGTAAATCCGATTGATTTTGAGAATGCAGAAGGTAATCTCGGAATTGCCAATGCCATTCTGGAACACCTCGCAGTGAAACTTCCCGTATCACGTTTGCAACGCGACTTGACAGATTCTACTGTGCTGCGTAATGTAGGTACTCCGTTCGGGCATATTGTGATTGCTATTCAAAGTTCGCTGAAAGGATTGCGCAAGTTGTTGCTCAACGAAACGGCTATCTATCGTGATTTGGATAATTGCTGGAGTGTGGTGGCTGAGGCTATCCAGACTATTCTTCGTCGTGAGGCTTACCCGCATCCGTACGAAGCCTTGAAGGCTCTGACTCGTACGAATCAGGCTATCACAGAAACTTCTATCAAGGAGTTTATTGAAGGATTGGATGTGAACGAAGAAATCAAAAAAGAATTAAGAGTAATTACTCCCCATTCGTATACGGGAATTTAAGGGTGATTATTGTTATATATAATATAAGTGTCTAAAATCAGGCCGTGAGGCCAAAAGTTTAATTTTTATTCGAATAAGAAAATGAGCACAGAAAACGAAGAATGGCGCGAAGACTCCAAGAGTGAGAATACGGACGCCGGCCGTGATGGTAACAGAAGTTTTAACAGAGAAGGCGGATACAGTCGTCCTTCATACAATCGTGAAGGTGGCGACCGTCCTTATCGTCCGAGATTTAATAGTAATAGTGAAGATCGTCCTCAGCGTTCTTATGGTGATCGTCCGCAACGTCCTTCATATAATCGTGAAGGTGGCGACCGTCCCTATCGTCCGCGTTTTAACAGCGAGGGTGGTGACCGTCCTCAGCGTTCCTATGGCGACCGTCCGCAACGTCCTTCATATAATCGTGAAGGTGGTGACCGTCCCTATCGTCCGCGTTTTAACAGCGAAGGTGGTGACCGTCCTCAGCGTTCTTATGGCGACCGTCCGCAACGTCCTTCATATAACCGTGAAGGTGGCGACCGTCCCTACCGTCCGCGCTTTAACAGCGAAGGTGGTGATCGTCCTCAGCGTTCCTATGGCGACCGTCCGCAACGTCCTTCATACAATCGTGAAGGCGGTGACCGTCCCTATCGTCCGAGATACAATAACGATAACAGATCGCAGGGATTCTCACGTCCGATACGTCGTACGGGGGATTACGATCCGAATGCTAAATACAGTAAGAAAAAACAGATTGAATACAAAGAACAATTTGTTGATCCGAATGAACCGATCCGTCTGAATAAGTTCCTGGCTAATGCAGGAGTCTGCTCTCGTCGTGAAGCTGATGAATTTATCACGGCAGGTGTAGTTTCTGTCAATGGAGAGGTTGTTACAGAGTTGGGTACAAAGATCAAGCGCGCTGATGTGGTGAAGTTTCACGATGAAACCGTTAGTATTGAGCGTAAGGTGTATGTGTTGCTGAACAAGCCGAAAGATTGTGTAACTACTTCAGATGATCCTCAGGCTCGTCTGACTGTTATGGATCTGGTAAAAGGGGCCTGCGCTGAGCGTATTTATCCGGTAGGACGTCTGGACCGTAACACAACAGGTGTATTGCTGTTGACTAATGATGGTGATTTAGCTTCTAAACTGACACATCCGAAATACCTGAAGAAAAAAATCTATCATGTATATTTGGATAAGAATCTGACTAAGGCAGATATGGACCAGATTGCAGCCGGTATTCAGCTGGAAGATGGTGAAATCCATGCGGATGCCATCAGTTATTCTGACGAGGTGAAACGTGATCAAGTGGGTATCGAAATCCACTCCGGAAAGAATCGTATCGTCCGTCGTATATTTGAATCGTTGGGTTACAAGGTGGTGAAACTTGACCGTGTATTCTTTGCCGGACTGACTAAAAAAGGATTGCGCCGTGGTGAGTGGCGTTATCTTACAGAACAGGAAGTTAACTTCCTCCGGATGGGATCTTTTGAATAATAAAAGAATTTAGAAGATGGCAGTCAGTGGTCAGTAACCGGGCGTTTGTCACTCCCGGTTGCTGACTTCTGGCTACTATATATAATAATGTATATAAAATAGTTGTATGGAAAAGATTAGTAGAACAAAAATTGTCGACCTGATGAAGCGCGAAGATTTTGGCGCTATGGTCAATGTGAAAGGATGGGTTCGCACCCGTAGAGGTAGCAAACAAGTAAACTTTATCGCACTGAATGACGGTTCTACAATAAATAATTTGCAGGTCGTAGTAGATTTGGCTAATTTTGATGAAGAGATGCTGAAACTGATTACTACCGGCGCTTGTATCAGCGTGAACGGTGAAATGGTGGAATCGGTAGGCTCCGGCCAAAAGGTGGAAGTGCAGGCTCGTGAAATCGAAGTGCTGGGTACTTGCGATAACACATACCCGTTGCAGAAGAAAGGGCACTCTATGGAATTCTTGCGCGAGATTGCTCACTTGCGTCCGCGTACCAATACATTCGGTGCAGTGTTCCGCATCCGTCACAACATGGCGATTGCTATTCACAAGTTCTTCCATGAAAAGGGCTTCTTCTATTTCCATACGCCGATCATTACGGCTTCCGATTGTGAAGGTGCCGGACAGATGTTCCAGGTGACTACCATGAACCTGTATGACTTGAAGAAAGACGAGAGAGGTTCTATCTCTTATGAAGATGATTTCTTCGGTAAGCAGGCAAGTCTGACTGTTTCCGGTCAGCTGGAAGGTGAGTTGGCAGCTACTGCTTTGGGAGCTATCTACACATTCGGTCCTACGTTCCGTGCCGAAAACTCCAACACTCCCCGCCACTTGGCAGAGTTCTGGATGATTGAGCCGGAAGTGGCTTTCAACGACATTACAGACAACATGGACTTGGCAGAAGAGTTCATCAAATATTGTGTGAAATGGGCGTTGGATAACTGTGCGGATGATGTGAAGTTCCTGAACGATATGTTCGACAAAGGCTTGATTGAACGTCTGCAAGGTGTATTGAAAGATGATTTCGTACGTTTGCCTTATACAGACGGTATCAAGATTCTTGAAGAAGCTGTTGCGAAAGGACATAAGTTCGAATTCCCGGTTTACTGGGGCGTGGACCTGGCTTCCGAACACGAACGTTTCTTAGTGGAAGAACACTTCAAACGTCCGGTGATTCTGACTGACTATCCGAAGGAAATCAAAGCCTTCTATATGAAGCAGAACGAAGACGGTAAGACTGTACGTGCCATGGACGTTCTTTTCCCGAAAATTGGTGAAATTATCGGTGGTTCCGAACGTGAAGCCGACTATAACAAGCTGATGACCCGTATTGAAGAAATGCATATCCCGATGAAGGATATGTGGTGGTATCTGGATACCCGTAAGTTCGGTACTTGTCCTCACTCCGGTTTCGGATTAGGGTTCGAACGTCTGTTATTGTTTGTAACAGGTATGGCGAATATCCGTGACGTGATACCGTTCCCGCGTACACCAAGAAATGCTGATTTCTAATATTTCGGTATATTTATGTAAAACTCGCATAATCTTCAGGTTATGCGAGTTTTTTTATGCTCTGAATTGCTGTATTCTCAAAATAAATCTTTATATTTGGAAATACGCATTCGAGAGTGTTAACTAAAATAATACAACAATGAAAAAGCTCTATTTCTTTACCATGCTTTCAATAATGTTGTTAGCGGTAACAGGTGCGACGGCCCAGAAGAAAACCAAATTCAAAGCGGCCGATTTGAAAGGTATTTGGCAGCTCTGCCATTATGTATCCGAGTCTCCCGATGTTCCGGGAGCGTTGAAACCCAGTAATACATTTAAAGTATTGAGTGATGACGGACAAATCGTAAACTTTACCATTATTCCCGGTGCGGATGCGATTATTACTGGATATGGTACTTATAAACAACTCACGGACGATTCTTATAAGGAAAGTATCGAGAAGAACATTCATCTCCCGATGCTGGACAATCAGGATAATATTTTGGAATTTGAGATTAAAGACAATGATTATCTCCATCTAAAATATTTTATCAAGAATGATTTGAATGGAAATGAGTTGAACACCTGGTATTATGAAACCTGGAAGAGGGTGGAGATGCCGGCTAAATTCCCGGAAGATATTGTGAGATAGAAGAGCGCGTACTTTTTGGTGGAGGCACGGATTTTGCAAAAGGCTGCATAGTTGTTTGGTTATGCCTGACAACAGCTTATTTGGTAAAATCCGTGCCTGTTTTTCTATAAAAGATAAAAACAAAGCACTTTTGGACAAAATCAAAGTCCGTAGAAATAGAAACGAAAATGAAAAAATAGATTTGCAAAGGTTGTGTCTGCGACTTACTCTAACTTTGTTGCCAGTAATAGAATACAGTAACAAAATAAAGTGGAACAATGAAAAACAAACTTTTACTGGCGGTAGGGAGTATGGCGCTCCTGACTGCTTGCGATGCTTCAAAAGGAAATGAGATGGAATGGTTCGACCATGCAGTGAAAACAGCGGGACATCAGTTGCTCTATATGGCAGAACAATTGAAGAATGAACCGGATACCGCCTGTTTTCCCCGTTCTATCAAAGAAGGAAAGTACAGACTGGAGCACCCCACAGATTGGACGAGTGGTTTCTATCCCGGTTCCATGTGGCTGGCATACGAGTTGACCGGTGATGAGGCTCTCGCAAAAGAGGCGCGTAAATATACGGACCGTCTGCAGGATATGCAATATTATACGGGTAATCACGATTTGGGTTTTATGATGTTTTGCAGTTATGGGCAGGGCATCCGTTTGAAACCGGAGCCAACGGACAGTTTGATTTTGATTCATTCTTCAGAAAGCTTGTGCTCCCGTTTTCGTCCGGAAGTCGGACTGATTCGTTCGTGGGATTTCGGTGATTGGAGTTATCCGGTGATTATTGATAATATGATGAACCTTGAAATGTTGTTCTGGGCTTCGGAGCAAACCAATAATCCGAAATATCGTGAAATAGCCATCTCTCATGCTAACAAAACGTTGAAGAATCACTTCCGGGAGGACATGACTTCCTATCATGTGGTAAGTTATCTGGCGGATAGCGGTGAAGTAGAGTCGAAAGGAACCTTTCAGGGATATGCCGATTCTTCCGCTTGGGCGCGTGGACAGGCTTGGGGAGTGTATGGATATACCATGTGTTATCGCTTCACCAAGCAGCAGAACTATCTGGATGCCGCTCATAAAATAGCGCGGTTCATTATCGATCATCGTCCGTCCGAAAATGACTATGTACCTTATTGGGATTATGATGCTCCTAATATTCCGAATGAACCGCGGGATGCTTCTGCGGCTGCCGTAACAGCTTCTGCATTGCTGGAGTTGAGTGGTTATGGCGACAAGAAACAAGGGGAAGAATATTTCCGTTATGCGGAGCATATCCTGAAACAGTTATCCTCTGATGATTATTTGGCCCAAGAAGGAGAAAATCATGGTTTCGTCCTGTTACATTCGGTTGGTAGTTTCCCGCACGACAGTGAAATTGATACTCCGCTCAATTATGCCGATTATTATTATCTGGAAGCCTTGAAACGTTATAAAGATCTGAAAGAAAAATCAGAAAATCCGTCTTACTAACTTGAAGAGAAACCGTAAAAAAAATTAAAGTTCAGGGCAACCGCGTCTAAAATATGAATTCATAACTGTCGGACTTTGGCGCGGTTGTCCTGTTTTGAGCCGATACCGGTCCTTTATATGAGTTAAAAAACGGGATTCATTTATCAGATTGAATTGAAAATACTTATCTTTACGATAAATTCTTCAATATTAGCTCATGAAAGACCGGCATTTGCTATTTAAGTACCTATTCGGATTAACCGTTTGCATTTTATTTTTTCCTTTGGCGGTATCGGCCGCCGACAGCTTCATTCATTTTAAGCGATTATCCGTGGATGACGGGCTGTCGCAAAATACTGTGCTTGCTCTGACACAAGATCATAATAATAAGCTTTGGGTAGGCACCATAGACGGACTGAACTGGTATGAAGGTTCCCGTTTCGTTTCGTATTATAAAGCGCCGGATGATACGACTAGTCTGGCAAACAATCATGTCTATTCACTTCATACCGATTCGAAAGGTACGGTATGGGTAGGCACACAGGTCGGTTTATCCCGTTATAATATAGTAGGGAATAATTTCACCAATTATTCTTCACCGGACAATCAGCCGATGCAAGTATTGGCTATCGGAGAACCGGAGGAAGGCGACCGGCTTTTGCTTGCTACCAATATCGGTCTGGTGGTTTTTGATAAAAAGACCGGGCGGATGAAAGTGCAGCCGGAACTTGCCGGAAAAACGATCTATTCTGTTTGCCGGATGAATGACGGTTTCCTGTTGGGAACTTCGGAAGGTGTCTATTTCTATTATGTACGCAACGAAAACGTGACCCGGCTTCTTCTCCAATTGAAAGGAGAAACCATCTCCGATATGCTCTATGACGACAAAACCGGCAACTGTTGGCTGGCTTCATTGACAAACGGGGTGTATTGTGTGGATAACAACTTTCAAATAAAACATCATTATAACAAGCAAAATACTCCTGCTTATTTCCTTACGAACTCGGTCAGGACATTGTCCGGAGATGATAAAGGAAGGGTTTGGATAGGAACCATGGAAGGTTTGCTTATCCTTGAACCGGAGACGGGAACTTTCCGTATCTGCCGTTTTTCTCCTGAAGATCCGACTACCTTGGGGCATAATTCCATCCGCTCTATCTTGAAAGACAATCAAGGGGGAATGTGGATCGGTACATTTTATGGCGGGCTTAATTATTATCATCCCCTTGCTCCGGCATTCGGACGCTTGCAACATTCCGCCTGGCGGAATTCGTTAAGTGATAACACGGTGAGCTGTATTGCCGAAGACCCGGATAATGGCAATCTCTGGATCGGCACGAACGACGGCGGATTAAATTATTATAACCGGAAAACCGGAGTCTTTTCATATTACCGGACGGGTACTTCCGCCAACGCTTTAAAGTCGGACAATATAAAATGTATATGGACGGACAAGGATGGAAGTGTCTATATCGGCACTCATGGAGGGGGAATGAGCCGTCTGCGTCATCAGAGTGGCAGGATAGAAACATATTCCTTTCCCCATTCTACTTCCCTGACTAACAGTTGTTACTCCTTATTAGACGGAACAGATGGAACACTTTGGGTAGGCGGCATGAGCGGGCTTTACCTTTTCGACAAACAGACCGGCGAACTTTCGCAGCATCCGTTGGCTAAAAAGCATAAAAAGTTGGAGAATGTATTGATATATACGTTGTTCCGTGATTCCAAAGGAAGAATCTGGATCGGTACGGAAGAGAGCCTGTTTTTGTATGCCGGCGGGAAACTGGAAGAACTGCATCTTTCCTCTTCGGCTTATCTGCATGGGTTGATACAGGCTTTCTGTGTACAGGAGGATAGCCGTCATGAAATCTGGATTGGTTCTTCCACAGGATTATATTGTTATAAGGAAGGAGCACCGACTGCCTGGAAACACTATACGATGAAAGACGGTTTGCCAAACGACTTTATTTATAATATACTGGAAGATGAACGGGGGCGTTTATGGTTGACAACTAACAAGGGACTGGCTTGCTTCAATACGGAGGAGGGTACTTTCCTCAACTATTCAAAGCAGGACGGATTGCCTCACGATCAGTTTAACTATTTCGGAGCTTGCAAAGCGCACGATGGTACATTCTTCCTGGGGTCTCTTGGGGGCGTTGCCTATTTCAAGCCATACGAATTGGGTGATAATCCATATTCTCCGGATGCGGTGGTAACAGGAGCCGTTGTCTTAAATCAGGTGATTACGGATATGAAAAGTGAACGGGTGCGTTATTATCAGGACGAGCAAGGGCGGATGCTGGGTATGTCGTTCCCTTCCGATCAGAAACTTTTTAATATCCGGTTTGCCGTTATCAACTATTTAGCTGGTAAGCGGAATCAGTTCGTTTACAAATTGGAAGGCTTTGAAACCGAGTGGAACTACTCCCGTCATGTTTCCTTTGCACGGGCGAGTTATTCCAATCTCCCGCCCGGTGAGTATGTGTTTAAGGTGAAGGCATGTAACAACAATGGAAAGTGGAGCGAGGCGACCACTGAATTTTTTGTGCATATCATTCCGATGTGGTATCAGACTTGGTGGGCAAAGACACTTTTCATTTTCTTTTCTTTAGGGCTTCTCGTCTTTGTGATCTATTTCTTTATTGCCCGTGCCAAAATGAAGATGCAAGTCCGGATCGAACAGATAGAACGAAACAAGATAGAAGAAATCAGTCAGGAGAAAGTACGTTTTTACATGAATATGTCTCATGAGTTGCGTACTCCGTTGAGTCTGATACTGGCTCCGTTGGAGGAACTCTTGGGGCAGAGCAATCTGAAAGGTACTCCGGTACAACAGAAACTAGATTACGTTTATAAGAACGGTCGTAAGTTGTTGCACATTGTCAACCAGTTACTGGATTTCCGTAAAGCTGAAGCAGGTGCAATGCCCATTCATGTTGCGCAGGTGAATGTAGAAGGACTGCTGCAAGATGCTTTTGCCCTGTTTAAAGAAAATGCGCAGAAACGTGCTATCAGCTTTCATATAAAATCCGATCTGGAAGGACGATTGTTTCCTGCGGACCGGACGTATGTAGAGACCATCTTGATGAACCTGCTGTCTAACGCCTTTAAGTTTACACCGGATGGCGGAAGTATTTCGCTTTCCTTATCGACAGAGGGAGATACCTATGGTTTCACGGTAAGAGATAGCGGAATCGGTATGTCTCCGGAACAGCTAACCCGCATTTTCGAACGTTTCTATCAGGTAGACGGTCAGCGAAAGGGGACGGGTATCGGATTGTCATTGGTGAAGATGCTGGTAGAAAAGCATCACGGCACTATTACGGTAGCAAGCGAACCTGCTCAATATACGGAATTTAAAGTCACACTACCTGCTGATATGGCTGCCTTCACGGAGAAAGAACGTGAATTGCCGGCACATGAAGTCGAAACATCTGCTTCTCTCCGGGATCTTCCGGTGGCTGATGAATATTTCTCTGGTGATGCGTCGGCTGTGGTTTCAGAAGAGAAATCGGACGACGATCAGATAGAAGTTGGCAGCGAGGAAGAACGGCCTACTATCTTGTTGGTAGATGACAATAAAGAGATGGTGGATTACCTGAAAGATAATTTCCGGCAGAACTATGTGACGCTTACCGCCGGAAACGGCGAAGAAGCATTGGCTATTATGAAAGAGCATCGTGTGGATATTGTCCTTTCCGACGTGATGATGCCGGGTATTGACGGTATCAAACTTTGCCAGCTTATTAAACGAAATCTGCAAACCTGTCACATTCCCGTCCTGCTGTTGTCTGCCAAAGGAAGTGTCGATGCACAGACGGAGGGTATTCAGGCTGGAGCGGATGATTACATTGCCAAACCGTTCTCGATTCATTTATTGAAAGGAAAAATAGCTAATCAACTGAAAGCACGCCAGCGGTTGAAACACTATTATTCGAATACGATTGATATAGATACTGCTAAAATGACTTCGAATAATCTGGATGAGGAATTCATGAGCAAAGCTATTCAGGTAGTAGAAGAAAATATCAGTAATGAAGACTTCACCTCTGATGAGTTGGCAAGCCAGCTTTGTATGAGCCGTTCATCACTGTATCTCAAGATGAATTCCATATCCGGTGAACCGCCTGCCAACTTTATCCGGCGCATCCGTTTTAATAAGGCGTGTAAATTGTTGCTTGAAGGGCGCTACTCCATTTCGGAGATTAGCGGAATGGTAGGCTTCGGATCTTCTTCTTACTTCTCTACCAGTTTCAAGAAGTATGTCGGTTGTCTGCCATCGGAGTATGTGAAGCAGCATACTAAGTAATTGCTTTGCGGTTATGCATTTGTTCACCACAGAGGACGCGGAGGACACAGAGGTGAATATTGTTCAAGCAGGTGCAGAAATGAATGAGAGTTTTTTGTCTACTATAAAGTTGAAAAACATAAAAACATCTGCCACCTGCAACCAAACGCGTGTAATGCACTAGCTGATAAATAGTTGGAACGTGGCAGATACCTGCGGCAGATAGGTTGCAGATAAAGTATCTGCAACACGTTATATAATCAAAGAAAAAG
>ONZY01001889.1_pt1 | contig 13420 bp, 8 predicted proteins | sample 1671451 | NCBI WGS metagenome assembly ONZY01 (sample SAMN06348158, study PRJEB24527) | human gut metagenome | biome: human gut; feature: ankylosing spondylitis patient; material: feces | host: Homo sapiens | place: China | collected 2015-10 | reverse complement strand
CGGGCGAACACATCGCCCGCCTCCCCGTTATCCAGCTATTGCGGAAGAAGGAGAGCGCTTAGCCGTTGGCCAGCTTGTACTCCTTGGCCCAGCCGTCCACAAAGGCGGTGACCACATCGTCCCAGCTGCCGGTGCCTGCTGCGTAAGCGGTCAGTGCAGAACCGACGCCGTTCTTCCACTCCTCGGAAGGCATGGTGGAGAAGCACCAATCCACGCTGGTCTTGCCGGCGGCAACGTAATCGTTGGCAATGGCGATGAGGGGGTTGGTGGAGTCCTTGGCGGCCTTGAAGGGGATGACGAAGCCCATGTCATCGGCCATAGCGGAAGTGCCCTCGTCGGAGGTGACACACCAGTTCAGGAAGTCCAGAGTAGCCTGAATGTCCTCATCGGAGGAGGTGTTGTTGACGCACCAGAAGTTCTCGGAGCCGGTGCACAGGCCCTGGTTCTCCTCGCCCTCAGCGCCGATGTAGATGGGCAGCATACCCAGATTGTCGTCGCCCAGATCCTTCACATCGCTGTAGGCCCAGGTGCCGTTCTGGTAGAAGACGGCCTTCTTGCCCACGAACTCAGCCACAGCGTCGTTGCCGGTCTTGGAAGCCAGCAGCTTCGGGTCGCAGGTGGAGTCGGTGATGTACAGGTCCCAGATCTGCTTGTAGTTGTCCAGATAGGTGCCCTTGATGGCGTCGGTGGAGCCGATGCCGTCTGCCTTGTACTCGTAGTAGATGGGCAGGTTTGCCAGATGGGTCTTGAAGCGCCAGTCGGAAGAACCGTCCATGCCGGCGGAGGTGAAAGCACCATCGACGCCCAGCTCAGCCTTGCGGGCCTGAATGTCGTCGGCGACCTTCTTCAGGTCATCGAAGCCCTTGATGTCGTCCTGAGTGTAGCCGGCGGCGGTCAGCAGTTCCTTGTTGTAGATGATGCCGTAGGTCTCGATGACGTAAGCGATACTGGTAACGGCGTCGCCGTCCTTCAGTGCGAAGGAGTCGCTGGTCAGCTGGCCGTAGACATCGCTGCCGGACAGGTCGAGGCAGTAGTCCTTCCAGTTTGCCAGACCCACAGGGCCGTTGACCTGGAACAGGGTAGGAGCTTCGCTCTTCTCCATCTCGCTCATCAGGGTGGTCTCATACTGGCCGGAAGCGGCGGTCACGACGGTGACAGGCACGCCGGTCTGCTTGGTGTAGGAAGCAGCCAGATCCTGCCAGGCCTGATCCTGCTCGGGCTTGAAGTTCAGGTAGTAGACCTTGCCGGCAGCTGCGGGAGCGGCAGAAGCTGCGGTAGAACCAGCGGTGGAAGCAGCGGTGCTGCTGGAGGAACCGCCGCAGGCAGCCAGACCGAGGGCGGCAGCAGAAGCGCCAGCGACTTTCAGGAAATTACGACGAGAAATCATTTTTTTCATAATTGTTCTCCTTCTTCATCATGTGATATACACATTCCGCCTGGCAGCGGAAATGAGACGAAATAAATCAGACAGCCCTTACGCTCTCACCGACCTGCAGCTCAGGCTGGAGGGTGATCTTCTGGGCCGGGGCGCCATGCTCGATCTGCCGCACCAGCAGCTCGATGCTCTGGAGTGCGATCTGCTCGCCGGGCTGAACAATGGTGGTCATCACCGGCACGCAGTAGCGGGACATCGAGATGCCGTCGAAGCCGATGACCGATACATCTTCTGGCACCCGGAACCCGGCGCTCACCAGCGCCCGGATGGCACCGAAAGCGATGACGTCGCTCATGGCGAACAGGGCGGTGAACTCGGCCCGTCGGGCCAGCAGGCTGTTCATGGCGTGGTAGGCAGACTCGAAATCGTAGTTGGACAGGCCGTAGAGCCGGTCGTCAAAGGTGAGCCCGGCATCCTCCATGGCATCCTGTGCGCCGAGGCGGCGCATCCGACTGGGGTAACTGGTGGTCGGACCACCGAGAACTGCTATCTTTCGGTGGCCCTGCGCGATGAGGTGGGAGACGGCGGTGCGGGCCGCAGCCCGGTCATCCACGCCCACCATCGAGAGGTTCGGGAAATCCAGTTCGTCGGAGACCAGCGTCGTCAGCACCGAGGGAACGGTGATGTTTGCAAAGCCCTGCTGGAAGTTCGCCACGCTGCCGCCGAGGAATATCATGCCTTTGGGCTTTATCTCCCGCAGGATCTTTTGGGCGGCGTCTATCTCGTTGGCATTTTCGTCCAGGTAGGAGACGATGCCGTTGTACCCGTAGAGGGTCGCGGCCCGCTGCAGCTGAACGAGGAAGTCCGAGAAGAAGAGGTTCCGGGTACCCTTGACCACAAAGACGAGGCTGCGGGACTGCTGGATCTTCAGCTGCCGGGCGTTGGTGTTTGGCACGAAGCCCGACTCCCGCATCATCTGAAGCACCTTTTCTTTCGTTTCGGGACGCACATCCGGCCGGTCATTGATGACGCGGGAGATGGTGCTGACGGAACAGCCGCTCAGACGGGCAATGTCTTTGATGGTCATGTTCGGCATTCCGGGAAGCACCTCTCTTTCGGTCGAAGTTTTGGTTTTTACTGAAATTGTTCGGGAACGGTGTCGGGAACGGTTTCAGTGACTATAGTATGGCATAATTTGTGGAATAAATCAATAACCCAGAAACACTTTTGGCAGAATTGCATAACAAATTGATCCTCCTTTGTGCAGATTGATTTGCTCACAGAGCAAAAAGCAAATCAATTTCCGACAATTCCCGGTACACATCAGAATCTTCCGGAATGACCGTACTCTTTTGTAACTTTTAGAGCAAAAAAAGGCGTTCTCATGCAGGATGGATACAAGCTGAACCGACGGGCCGGAGCAAAAATAAGCCGAAAAAATCCCGGTATCCCTGCCGCCGGAGCGGAAAGGATACCGGGAATGAGATCTTTGGGGTTTACTCAGCGCGCAGGGCTTTGACGGGGTTGCACTTGGCTGCGCCGCGGGCCGGGATGATGCCGGCCAGAATGGTGAGCAGGGTAGCCAGTGCCACGAGGAAGAGGGCTGCGTCTACGGGCAGGGAAGCAACGAGGGTCGAAGTGCCGGAGACTTTCTGGATGATGATGTTTCCGGGGATGAGCAGTATCTCGCTGAGGATGATGCCCATGACGCCCGAGCAGAGACCGATGATGAAGGTCTCTGCGTTGAACACCTCGGAGACATTCCGCTTGGAAGCGCCGATGGCGCGCAGGATGCCGATCTCCTTCCGGCGCTCGAGGACGCTGATATAGGTGATGACGCCGATCATGATGGAGGAGACAGCCAGCGAGATGGAGACGAAGGCCACCATCATGCTGCTTATCATGTCCACGATCTCGGTCACGCTGGTCATCAGGGTACTCACGAGGTCGGTGTACTGCACCATCTTTTCGTCTTCACCCTTTGCAGACATCCCGGCGTTGTAGGCATCCAGCTTTTCCAGGATGACGGCCTTGCTGGCGAAGTCCTTCGGATAGATCTTGATCTGGCTGGGGGCGGCCTCGTCCGCGTAGCCGAAGGCCGTCAGGTTGGCCTCATAGGTGGCGGAAGAGGAGCGGAGGGTGGAGCGCATCAGCTCGGTCAGCTCGGAGGCGGTCATGTTGAGCTGGATGGCCTTCTGGAAAGCCGACGCGTCGATCTTGATGGCGCTCTCCATCTGGCTGCTCAGCTTGCCGATGTTCTGCTGGATGGCCGTCTTGAGCTGGGACTGTATCTGGTCCTGGAAGGTGACGATGCCCTTCTGGATGGCAGCGTCCAGCTGACTTTTCAGCACCTCCGTGATTTGGTCGGAGTAGGTCTCCATCACGGTCTGGATGGTGGTCTGCAGAGCGCTCGAGAGCTGGCCCTGCAGCTTGTCCGGGTCAACGAGGTCTTTCATGGACTCGGCCATCAGCTTCTGGAACCGCTCGGTCTTGAGGTAGGCAGAGAAACTCCACTTCTTGAAGTTGAGGATGCCGTTGCCGATGATATATTTCTTATAGTCCTTGAACACCTTCTGCACGAGGTCCTGCAGGGCCTCCGGCGAGACGGAGAGGTCCAGCTCTGCAAAGGCGTCGCTGAGGTCGATGTCGGGCAGCTCGTCGATGTTGAGGGAGAAGTCGGAGAAGTCCAGCAGGCTGCTCAGGTCGAAGCTGCCGCTGCTGAGGTCGAAAGCCCCATTGAGGTCGAAGTCGAGGGCAGAGGCGTCGAACTGGAACGCATCCTTCAGTGCATTGGTGTCAATGGAGAAGAGGCTGGTCAAATCGAAGTCGCGGAGGCTCTCAGCCTTGCCGAAGCTCTCGCCGGTGAGGACGTTGGTGGCGGGGTCAGCCATCTGCTGCTTCACGATGACGCTGTCGGCAGCGTCATCCATGACCTTCTCGGTCAGGGAGGCGGGGTAGGCGATGCCGGAGGTGAGCATGGAAGCGGAGGCGGTGTAGTCCGGCTGGACGATGCCCACGATGGTGATGTCCTCGCCGTTCTCCACCAGCTGCTGCATATAGTCCTTGTCGTCGGCCTTGCTCTTCCAGATGCCGTAGGTGTCGTCGTAGACGTAGGTGTCAGCGCTGTTCACCAGCTTGAACTTCAGGCCCATCAGCTCGTCGTAGCTGTAGGTGCGGAAATCGCTGGGGACATCGACGTTCTGGTTCTGGGCAAACTGCTGTATCATCTTGTCCAGCTCGGCGGAGTCCCGCAGACCCATGGAGTAGAGGGCGTAGTCGGTCACAGTGCCGTATTTGCTCAGCACGGCGACACATTCGGTGGGCTTTTCGGGCCAGCGGCCGGCCTTGACTTCGTACTGGGACTTATAAAGGTCACTGTTGGCGGGCAGCTGATAGAAAACGCTGGTGTTGCTGCCCACGCTGTTCATCAGGCTGCTGGTGACGGAGGTGGAGCCGGAACCCGAGCTTCCCAGACCCAGCATCGAGAGGGTGGAGTCCGGGTTGACCTGATGCACACTGCCGTCGGCGTCCTGCCGGTAGATCTGGGGCGAGACGCTGTAGGAATACTCAATGGAGGTGGCGTCATCCGCAATGGTGGACTCGTCGCTGTCGAGATATTTCTTTAAGGAAGTGAGGTCGTTGGACGTCAGGCCCGACACCATCTTGGTGATGAGCTGGCGGACCGAGACCATTCCCTCCATGCCGCCGGAGGTGTCCTTTTTGCCGTCCTCGTCGGTGGGCAGGCCGGTGGCTGTGGTGCCGTCGCTGCTGCCCGAGGACAGAAAGCTCGTGATGTCCACCCCGCTGCTCAGGATCTGCAGCGGATATTCGCTCAGAGTGGAGCGCTCCATGTCGGCGATGTAGGCGTTGACGCCGGTGGACAGCGAGATGATGAGGGCGATGCCGATGATGCCGATGCTGCCCGCGAAGGCTGTGAGCAGGGTGCGGGCCTTTTTGGTGCGCAGGTTGTTGAAGCTCAGGGCCAGCGAGGTGAGCCACGACATGGACGAACGGCCCATGTTCTTATGGACGGGAGGGGCAAGCTTTGTGTCGTCCGGCTCGAAGGGGCGGGTATCGTCGGTGACAGCGCCGTCCCGCAGGCGGACGATGCGGTTGGCATACTGCTCCGCCAGTTCGGGGTTGTGCGTGACCATGACCACGAGGCGGTCTTTTGCCACATCCTTCAGCAGCTCCATGACCTGGATGCTCGTCTCGCTGTCCAGTGCGCCGGTGGGCTCGTCGGCCAGCAGGATGTCGGGGTTGTTGACGAGGGCGCGGGCGATGGCCACGCGCTGCATCTGGCCGCCCGACATCTCGGTGGGGCGCTTGTGGAGCTGGTCCCCGAGGCCCACCTGCCGCAGCGCCTCGGCGGCACGGCGGCGGCGCTCAGCGCCCGACACGCCCGAGATGGTCAGGGCCAGTTCGACGTTGGCGAGGACGGTCTGGTGGGGGATGAGGTTATAGCTCTGGAACACGAAGCCGACGGTGTGGTTGCGGTAGGAGTCCCAGTCCCGGTCGGTGTAGCGGCGGGTGGAGATGCCATTGATGATGAGCTCGCCGTTGTCGTAGCGGTCGAGGCCGCCGATGATGTTGAGCAGCGTGGTCTTGCCCGAGCCGCTGGGGCCGAGGATGGCGACAAATTCGCTGTCGCGCAGGTTGAGGCTGACCCCGTTGAGCGCTGCCTGTGTCAGATCGCCGGTGGTGTATTTCTTTTCGATATTGATAAGCTGAAGCATTGGCCTGCCTTTCCGGCAGCAGAACGGGGAAGTGTCTGCTGGCCTATTCCGCCCGACATTTGTGGACGGAGAGGGAAACATAGTATCTGTTTGATTTTATCAGAAGAATATGAACAATTTATGTCGTAACGGGTGCCAAGTTCTGTGTTTTCTGCCGAAGGATGGAAAAGCGTTGCATCCTGCGCGGAAAAGCGTCCCAAACCAGGAGGATGCGGCAGATGTGTCTTGATTTTTGGAGCGGTTGATGGTATTCTTGAGACAATATCCATGTTAATATTTTCAGTGTTTCAAAATTCGACGAAAACTGACGCAAATTTGTCGTTGCAACTCCTTTCGACGCTCCATACAATTTTATAGTATGAAGTAGTTTGTCCGGCATAAGTGGAAGGGCCGGGCAGATGGGGTGAGGAGGATGCAGAATGAAACAGAATGTCCCATTGGTGAGGAATTTTTCGGCGTTGGAACCGTATCAGGAGGCATATACCCTTGCCTGTTCTCTGGAGACGGAGGGACAGGGCTGCTGGCTGACCGTGAGCCGGACAAAAGCTCCGGACGACCCAGCAGACACGGCCCGTACATGGGTCCCGGCCCCGGAAGAGGAATGCGGACGGCTGCTGCAGTTTTTGTATGAGAACTCGGTCCAGCCGGAGCTGTGGCAGGATGCTATTTCCTGCTGGTATCCGCAGACGGAGCAGGCAGAAAACCTGCGGGAAGGGGGCGCGTCGTGTGAGTTATGAGGAACAGGACGCCATATGGCGCGTAGCTCTGGCCAGCTATGACCCCAGAGAGATGCGGGTATGGACACGCTATCTTGAGGAGCGCAACCCGGCCATCCGCTGCACGAGCTACCGCAGCAGCCGGACGCTGCTGGAACGGCTCGAGCAGGGCGATGTGGACGTTCTGGTGCTGGGCGGCAGACTGGAGGACATGGACAGCATCCAGTTTCTGCCCAGGATACGCAGCCTTGACCGCAAGCCTCTGGTGCTTCTGCGGGACGACGGACGCAACGAGAGGTCGGCTGTGGAGAGCCTGAGTCAGGAGGACGCATGCTACCTCATCCGTCAGGCCACACTGGAAGATATGCTGCAGGAGCTGCGCGCTCCGGCCCACCGCCCGGCGGAGAGTCTGGAAAAGCGCTGCGAGCGCATCTATCGCAGCTGGGGTCTGAGCACCTACGATGCCAACAAGCGCTACCTGACCGGTGCGCTTCGGATGATGATGGGCTCTGACCACCGTTTGGCCATCCGCAAGGAGATATTAGGGCCGGTGGCGGAGGAATACAATCTCACCGTGGCAGCTGTGGACAGCGCCCTCCGGCGGCTGCTGGAGACGCTGGACGAGACCGGTACCCAGACATGGCGGGATTTTCGAAAAGAGTATGGCTTAGAGCGCAGGAAGGTGACCATCGGCCGCCTGCTTTATGCGCTGGAAAGTAAACTGAGTCAGCAGTGAGGTGCTGACCACACGACGCGGAGGTAGAGCAGAATGCGCAGGCGAAACGATGGAGCAGGAGTCTCCCCTCAGGAGGAGTTTGGGGATGTGTGCTTCCATGCCCTTGGCATCATCGACCAGAACCGGGAATATCTGCAGATGCATCTGCTGGCGTCGGCCGACCTGCCCACCCGGCAGGCACTTTCAGACATCCAGATAGAGTCTGCCCGGCTGGATCGCACGATACGCAATGCCATAACGCTTTATCAGCTGGAAAATGAAGAGCTGAGCGAGCTGCAGCCTCTGGACCTGTGCAGTCTGCTGGAAAAAGCGGGCCGTCTGGCCCCGGACATCCAGCGGTCGCTGGAAATAACGCTCACGACGGAGAGCGGGGGCATCGAGCACTGCGCCGTCATGGGCGTCCCCGATGAGGCCGAACAGCTGCTGCTCCACCTCATCTCCAACGCGCTGCGGGCCTGCGATGCAGGCGGCAGGGTGTGGGTGAGCCTGAAACAGAAAAAGACGGGCGTCGCGCTCCGGGTAGAAGACAACGGCTGCGGCCTGATGGAGGAAGACCCCATCGAGAACAACCGCCGCTTCCTCAGCGGCGCAAAGCTGGGTCTCCGCATCTGCAAGCTCATCTGCCGCCGTGCAGGCTGGAAGCTGACGCTGACGGCCCGTCCGGGCGGCGGCACCCGAGCGCAGGTGGTGTTTCTGCTGGCCTCCTGCGAGGACATCCCGCCGGAAATGGAACTCCACTCCAGCGAGGAGAACGACATCCGCGCAGCGCGGTTCGCAAGCCGGGCGGCACAGGAGCTCCTTCTGCTGAGGAGATATTGAACGAGACAAAAAGGCATCTGCAATGCGGCCGGGACGGCGCAGCGCAGATGCCTTTGCTTTGTGTGCGGGACAGGGAAGAGAGCGGAAAAAATGACAGGCGGTAAAGAATCTTAGTAGAAACAGCCCGAAATTCACAGAAAAGTTTGCGAAATTAACAAAATGTTTAACTTTGAAAGGTGATTTTACTGTTTTTAAGGTGTAAAATAATCCCGAATGATTGATTGTCAGCCGGATTTGGTTTATAATACCCATGTATGCGAGTCTGAAATTTGATTCGTTAGCAAACAACTTCTGCCCGGGCCGGAGAGCCCTGTGTGCAGAGGGAGAGTGCATTGTCCTTCAGGAGGAAAAACAACTGTGAGAGTAGGTCTTGACATCGGCAGCACTACCATCAAATGCGTGGTGCTGGATGAAAACGATACCCTTTTATATTCGACGTATGAGCGCCACTACAGCCACATTCTGGAAAAGGCGCAGGAGCTGCTGCGCCGCATCGACGCAGAGCAGCTGCATGGCCGGAAAGCGCTGCTCAGCATCTCCGGCTCCGCCGGCATGGGCCTGGCCGACAGCTGCGGCGTGCCTTTCGTGCAGGAGGTGTTCTCCACCCGCGTGGCGGTCAAAAAGTTCGTCCCTGCGACGGACTGCGTCATCGAGCTGGGCGGTGAGGATGCAAAGATCCTGTTCCTGACCAACGGCACCGAAGTCCGCATGAACGGCAGCTGCGCCGGCGGCACGGGCGCTTTCATCGACCAGATGGCGACGCTGCTCAAGATGAGTGCTGATGAGATGAACAAGGCGGCCGAACAGGCCACCCGTACATACACCATTGCATCCCGCTGCGGCGTTTTCGCCAAGAGCGACGTGCAGCCCCTCATCAATCAGGGCGCAAAGACCGAGGACATCGCGGCCAGCATCTACAAGGCCGTGGTCAACCAGACCATCGCCGGTCTGGCACAGGGACGTCCCATCCAGGGCAACATCCTCTATCTGGGCGGTCCGCTGACCTTCAGCACCGTGCTGCGCAAGAGCTTCGACGAGGCACTGGGCGTCACCGGTACCTGCCCCGAGAACAGCCTGCTCTACGTCGCGCTGGGCGCTGCCCTCTACGCCGACAAGGAGTTCGTCCTCTCGGACGTGGCCGCTGCGCTGGATGAGTACGCCGCCACGGCGACCTACGCCAGCGAGCCGCCCCTCTTCGCCAGCAAGGAAGAGTACGAGGCATTCCATGCCCGCCATATGTCCCACAGCGTGCCGCGGGTGGCGTTTAGCGCTCAGTTCGGCCCGGTGCATATCGGCATCGACTCCGGCTCCACCACCGTCAAGCTGGTGGTCGTGGACGAGCAGAGCCAGATCCTCTACACCAACTATCAACCGAACCTCGGCAACCCGCTGCCCCTTATCCGGCAGCAGCTGCTGAAGATCTATAAAGAGCACCCCGGCCTCAAGGTGGCCAGCGTGACCACCACCGGCTACGGCGAAGAACTGGTCAAGAACGCCTTCCGCTGCGACTTCGGGCTCGTGGAGACCGTGGCCCACTTCACGGCAGCAAAATACTTCATGCCGGACGTGGACTTCATCATCGACATCGGCGGTCAGGATATGAAGTGCTTCAAGATCGAGGATGGTGCTATCAGCAACATCTTCCTGAACGAAGCCTGCTCTTCCGGCTGCGGCAGCTTTTTGCAGACCTTCGCGCAGGCGCTGGGCTACGACGTCAAGGAGTTCGCGGCCCTCGGCCTCTTCGCCGACCGCCCCGTGGATCTGGGCAGCCGCTGCACCGTTTTTATGAACAGCTCGGTCAAGCAGGCCCAGAAGGACGGCGCGTCCATTGAGAATATCTCGGCGGGCCTGTCCATCAGCGTCGTCAAGAACGCACTGTACAAGGTCATCCGTGCGTCCAGCCCCGAAGAGCTGGGCCGGAAGATCGTCGTGCAGGGCGGTACGTTCTACAATGAGGCCGTCCTCCGCGCCTTCGAGAAGGAGATGGGCGTCGAGGTCATCCGCCCCGACATCGCCGGTCTGATGGGCGCTTACGGTGCGGCCCTCTTCGGTCTGCGCCAGTGCCGCAAGAACGGCCAGACCACCTCCGCCATGATGAGCGAGGAAGAGCTGGAGAACTTCGACCAGAAAGTCGTCAGCGTCAAGTGCGGCGGCTGCGGCAACCACTGCCAGCTCACCGTCAACACCTTTGCGGATGGCCGCAAGTACATCTCCGGCAACCGCTGCGACAAGCCCGTGACCGGCAAGAGTGCCGACGACAGCCTGAACCTCTACGCCTACAAGCAGCAGCTTCTGGCCAGCTACAAGCCCGTGGCCGGAAAGCGCGGCTCCATCGGTATCCCGCTCTGCCTGAATATGTACGAGCTGCTGCCGTTCTGGTACGCCTTCTGGACCAAGCTCGGCTTTGCCGTCCACACCAGCCCGGTGTCCAGCCGCGGTCTCTATCTGGCCGGTCAGGCTACCATCCCCAGCGACACTGCCTGCTTCCCGGCCAAGCTCAGCCACGGCCACATCAAGGCCCTGACCCAGATGCATCTGGACGCCATCTTCTACCCCTGCCTGACCTACAATATCGACGAGGGTCTGGGCGACAACCACTACAACTGCCCCGTCGTGGCCTACTATCCCGAAGTCCTCGCCGGCAACTGCCCCGAGCTGGAAGGCCAGAAGTTCATCTACGACTACGTCGGCATCCACCGTCCGAAGGATTTCGTCCACAAGATGGCGAAGGACGTGCTGCCCAAGTATTTCGGCGGCATCTCCGAGAAGGAAGTGCAGGAGGCTGCCAACGCTGCCTACGCTGAGTATGAAGCCCACATGGCACAGATCCGGGTCAAGGGCAGCGAGATCATAGATGAGGCCCGCCGTCAGGGCAGGCGCATCATCGTGCTGGCCGGACGCCCCTACCATGTGGACCCGGAGATCAACCACGGCATCGACCACCTCATCACCCGCCACGGCGCGGCGGTGGTCACCGAGGACAGCATCTCCAACCGCGTGGAGAAGTTCCCCACCAGCGTGCTGAACCAGTGGACCTACCACAGCCGCCTGTATGCCGCCGCCAAATACTGCACCACCCAGAACGATATGGACCTGGTGCAGCTGGTGTCCTTCGGCTGCGGCGTGGACGCCATCACCACCGATGAGACCCGCGAGATCCTGCAGGAGGGCGGCAAGCTCTACACCCAGCTGAAAATTGACGAGATCACAAACCTGGGCGCTGTCAATATCCGCCTGCGCAGCCTGTTCGCCGCGCTGGATGAGCGAGACGAAGATAAGAAGTAACATAGGAGGAACCTATGGAATACAATTACCCCAAATTCACCCCGGAAATGAAGAAAACTCACACCATCCTCATCCCCAACATGGCCATCACCCAGTTCCGCCTGCTGGAATACGCCCTGCGCTACGACGGCTACAAGTGCGAGATCCTTGGCAACTGCGGCAGCGCTGTGGCGCAGCTGGGCCTGAAATATGTCCACAACGACACCTGCTATCCGGCACTGCTGGTCATCGGCCAGTTCCTCGACGCGCTGAACAGCGGCAAGTACGACCTCGAGCACACGGCCCTGCTCATCACCCAGACGGGCGGCGGCTGCCGTGCCTCCAACTACATCCACCTGCTCCGCAAGGCGCTGGTCAAGGCAGGCTATCCGAACATCCCGGTGGCCAGCCTGAACTTCTCGGGTCTCGAGAAGGACAGCGGCTTCCAGATGACTCTGCCTCTGGCCCGCCGGGCTATCGCCAGCGTGTTCTACGGCGATATGCTCTGCGCCCTGCGCAATCAGGTCGCTCCGTATGAGAACGAAAAAGGCGCTGCCGATAAGATGGTAGACCTCTGGGTCGAGCGTCTGGGTCGTGTGCTGCTGGCGGGCAAGGGCTTCACCTCCCGCGAGATGAAGCACACCTTCCCCCTCATCGCAAAGGACTTCAAGTCCATTCCCGTCGCCCGTGTGCCGAAGGTCAAAGTCGGCGTCGTGGGCGAAATTTACGTCAAGTACAGCCCGCTGGGCAACAACGACCTGCAGAAGTTCCTCGAAAGTCAGGACTGCGAGGTGAACTTCCCGGGCCTGATGGGCTTTGTGCAGTACTGCGCCTTCAACATGGGCGAGGATCATGTACTGTACGGCGGCAAGCTGGCTGTGAAGATCGGCATTGACCAGTTCCTGAACTGGCTGGACAGCATCGAGCGCGCCATGCTCAAGGCTGAGGCCGACGCAGGCTTCTACGCCCCCGGCCCCTTCAAGGAGCTGGTGGAAAAGCCCAAGGGCATCATTTCGCTGGGTGCCAAGATGGGCGAGGGCTGGCTGCTGACCGCCGAGATGATCGAGCTGGTGCAGGGCGGCTACGGCAACATCGTGTGTGCCCAGCCCTTCGGCTGCCTGCCCAACCACATCGTGGGCAAGGGCATGGTGAACAAGATCCGCGCCCTGTACCCCAGTGCCAACATCACCCCCATCGATTACGACCCCAGCGCCACCAAGGTCAATCAGGAAAACCGCATCAAGCTGATGCTGGCAGTGGCCAAGGAGCGCCTGAATGCCCCGGTGGAGGCAAAGCCTCTGACGGCAGAGGAGATTGCAGGCGGCGCGCCCAAAGTCGGCGCAGTGGTCTGATGTTCTAAAGCGGAAAATACCGAAATGCAAAAAGCCCGTCCGGGCGTAAAACTCGGACGGGCTTTCATCATGCCTTGAGAAAAATCAATGCAGGAGAGATCACTTCTGATTCTTCATGTAGATGTGGTGGGGCAGACCGGCAATGTACAGCGGGGTCAGCTCGGCCTGGATCAGCGGGCGGGCATAAGCCAGGAACTCATCGGTCATCTGGGTGTGGTTGGCGTTCATCCAGCTCAGCGGCACCTTCTTTTCGAGGTTTGCGACCTCGCTGATGGGGTGCAGCTCGGTGGTGCACTGATAGGGGTTGTTGGAGATGCGCTTCAGAGCGACCATCTGGCCGGTGACGCCCTCAAAGGCAGCCTTGGCGGCAGCACCGCCGACCTGATAGGCCTCGGTGATGTCGGTGCGGCTGGTCAGGTGGC
>ONZY01001882.1_pt1 | contig 13458 bp, 9 predicted proteins | sample 1671451 | NCBI WGS metagenome assembly ONZY01 (sample SAMN06348158, study PRJEB24527) | human gut metagenome | biome: human gut; feature: ankylosing spondylitis patient; material: feces | host: Homo sapiens | place: China | collected 2015-10 | reverse complement strand
TTATACCTTGCCAAGGGCTACGGGGATTTGATAGCATTTCTTTACTAACTTTCCAGTTAATTTCCCGGCATTCTCGCTTCAGTAGATTGCCAATTTCCCCGGATTCTTCTATACTGAAATCAAATATTAAAACTATAAAGGGGGCTGGTGAAGCACATGGATAAGGCCAAAATGGGAACTTTCATCAAGGAACAGCGGATAGCTCTTGGAATGACGCAGCAACAGCTGGCCGAACAGTTACATATTACGAACAAGGCAATCTCACGTTGGGAAACCGGCAATGCTTACCCCGACATTTCTCTGTTGGACGATCTGGCGGCTGCGCTGTCGGTATCGGTTGAAGAGCTTTGTCGCGGTGAGCGGATTGCCCTGCCCTCTGCTGACACCAATACACTCCTGAGCGATGTCATCGCCGAGGTAAGCCAACAGAAAAAAGACAGAGCCGCGAAATGGCTTCGCATCCTCTGTCTTAGTATTTTTTCCGTGATCCTTCTTGCGTTTCTCTTCTTTACTGGTGCGTTCTTATTTATACAAAATGAAGCAAATTTAGACGAAGCACTCTTCACCCTGGCTTTGGGTGCCTTTGCCATCGGGCTTATGCTTTTCCGGTACGGGATTCCGATCCTTCTGCTTGCCATCGCTCTACCGCCGTTACTTTGCAGACGCCCCCGGCAGCCGGCGGAGACCATCGTCTGTATCCTGCTGTCGGTTCTGTCCGTCCTCTGGCTAATCTTTGGCGGACACTTTCTCTGGTTCCAGTTATTCTAGCATTTCCATCGTTTTGCATAATTTTTCCGTCCGCTGACGATGGCAGAATAAGCATCAAAAGAATTTTATTCCTAATTACTTTCCAAACAGTGTACTCAAAATTCCTCTCTTGATGACCTGGGCACCGGTGTTGATCAGCTGGCGTTCGATCTGGGCCTGTCGGCGTTCCGCTGCCTTTTCCTTCTTTTTCTGTGCTGCTTCCCACTCTTTCTGTTTCTGCTTTACGGCGGATTCCTGTAGCTTGGCCTGCTGCTTTGCCAGAGCTTCCTTATCCTTCTCCAGCTGTGCCCGCTCTGCTGCCAGCTGCGCCGCTTTCGCCTCATGCTCCATGGTATCTGTCAACACTTCGTAGGCAGAAATATTGTCCACCGCCTCATCGTAGCGTCCCATGCCGTCTCTCGCCATCAGATTCCTGCGCTCCGTCTCATCCACAGGTCCCATAAAGCTCTGGGGGCAGATGATGGAGGTACGCTGGGCAATGCCGGGCACGCCGTTCTCGTCCAGGAAGGATGTCAGTGCTTCTCCCACACCTAACTCCATGATCACTTCCTCTGCCTTAAACGCCGGATTGGTCCGCAGAGACTGTGCTGCCGCCCGGACAGCCTTCTGCTCCGCCGGGGTATACGCCCGGAGGGCATGCTGTACCCGGTTGCTTAACTGTGCCAGCACAGAATCGGGAATATCACTGGGGCTCTGGGTCACGAAATAGATACCCACGCCCTTGGAACGGATCAGCTTTACCACCTGCTCGATCTTCTGCACCAGTATCTTCGGTGCATCAGCAAACAACAGGTGTGCCTCATCGAAGAAAAATACCAGCTTCGGCTTTTCCAGATCTCCCGCCTCGGGAAGCTTCTGGAATAATTCTGACATCATCCATAACAGGAAGCTGGCATACAGTGTGGGATTCTGCACCAGCTTTACACAATTCAGCACGTTGACGATACCCTTGCCGTACACATCCGTACGCATCCAGTCATAAATATCCAGATCCGGTTCTCCGAAAAAGAGATCTCCGCCCTGATTCTCCAGAGGCAGTAACGCCCGCAGAATACCGCCCACGGACTGCTTGGAGATACTTCCGTAGGTGGTCAGATAGTCATCCTTGTGTTCTGCCACATAATTCAACAGAATACGCAGATCCTTTAAGTCGATCAATAAAAGTCCCTTGTCATCCGCGATCCGGAAGACAATATTCAATACACCTTCCTGCGCGGCGGTGAGCCCCAGGATACGGGATAACAGCTCCGGTCCCATATCTGAGATGGTGGCTCTCACAGGATGTCCGCCCTCCTGATAGATATCCCAGAAGCAGACCGGATAAGCCTTATAGGAAAAGCTGTCGCGGATACCGAATTTATCGATCCTCTTGTCCATGGACTCCGAAGCCACACCCGCTGTGGCAATGCCGGAGACATCTCCCTTGACATCACATAAAAATACCGGAACTCCCGCGTCTGAAAATGATTCTGCCATAGCTTTCATCGTAATCGTCTTGCCGGTGCCGCTGGCTCCCGCAATCAGTCCATGGCGGTTACTCATATTCAGCTGCATATTCACACGCTGACCATCTGCCAGGCCCATATAGATCTGTCCGTCTGTATACATAGTTGTCCCTCATCCTCTCTATTTTATCTCTATTTTCCTGCTGCCCTATCCCGTGGGGATATCAATAGAAGATATCTTCTACGACTTTTTGAAACGTTTCTTCCCCGTCATATGCTCCACTTTCAGGCAGAATATCTCCGTCCTGGCTACGACTTCCGGTCGGAATACGAAATTCTCCGTTCTGTCAGGATAGTACTGCTTCATCAGAAGATTCAATGCTTTCTGTTTTTCCGCATCCGACAGGATCTCTATAGTTCCCTGACCGATCACGCTCTCGTATTCCATGGTGCACTGACAGCCGTCTTCCTTCTCCGACAGCACCAGTCTGTGGGAGCAATCCATCTCGAAGCTTGCCCTGGCATCCTTACGGATCAAGTCATATTTTTTTCCTTCTTTTGCCCCGTGAAAATAGAGTGTCACTCTGCCGTCCGTCTCTTCCATTCCGAAATTCAACGGCAGAAGATACGGATAGCCTTCCTCATCATTCAATGCAAGTCTGCACACATCACACCTCTTCATGACATCTGTCATTTCCGAAAATTCTGTAATCTCACGATCGTTACGACGCATTGTATTCCTCCTGTGCTGCATTTTGTTTTTCTGTCAATATCTGTGCGCCCGACAGGCTTTGCGGCATATAAATGCCGGGTAAGCCATCATTGGAATTTCATATACTCTTTCACAGATATATTTACTATAGCGCATAAACAAGATATAATGCAACTATATCCTTCCGTAAGGAATTTTGAAAGGAGTTTTATTTTGCAAAACAAAGTATCCCATTATTCTATTTTCCCACCGGATCTCAGTGCTCTGACGCTGCATATCCTCGCTATGGCGTTCATGTTCTGTGATCATCTGTGGGCTACCCTCGCCGGAGATGCCTGGTGGCTGACCGGCATCGGCAGACTGGCATTTCCCATGTTCGCCTTTTTCCTGGTGGAAGGCTTCTTCCATACCCATGATAAGAAAAAATATTGCATGCGCCTGCTTCTTCTGGCCATTCTTTCTGAGCTTCCCATCAATCTGATGTACAGTGGGCTGTTATTCTACCCGTTTCATCAGAACGTGATCTGGACACTGCTCACAGGCTTCCTGTGTATCTGGGCAATAGATACCCTACGGAAAAAATGTCCGGTCTGGCTGTGGATTCCGTCGATCCTGCTGCTATCTGCAGTGGGCTACGTGCTGGCAACCCTCCTCATGTTCGACTATTACGGGGAAGGCGTTCTGACTGTTATCGTATTCTATCTCTTCCATGGGAAAAAATGGTGGCAGCTTGCCGGACAGTTTGCCGGGCTCTACTGGATCAATGTCATGCTGTTGGCAGGAATGCAGATTCCATTACAGCTTTTCGGTCATGCCTTCGAGATTTCAGAACAGGGACTGGCGCTGTTGTGTCTGCCGCTTCTGTGGTGCTACCATGGACGCCAGGGCGCGCATAACCGCAAGATCCAGCTTGCCTGCTATGCCTTTTATCCGGTACACATGCTGGTACTGGGGATTCTGTCAAAGCTGATTTTTAGTTAAAATCATAATGCTGACAGAAAGTCTATTCCCTAAAGTAAAAAACTCCCGATGGAATCATTCCACCGGGAGTTCTATATTTTACTCTAAATTAGTACTGCTTCACCTGTTCTTCGCCGTTCATGACACGCAGAGCGCCCTGAGCCAGAGCTAACAGCTCGTCCTCACCGGGATATACGGTCACAGGAGCGATCCAGCCGCATCTCTCTTTCAGCTTAGCCACTACATCCTCACCATATGCAATGCCTCCGGTGATAACGATCTGGTCTACCTTGCCGTTCAGCACACAGGCCATAGCACCGATGTCTTTGGCTACCTGTAACAGGAATGCCTGCTTCACCTCCGCTGCTTTGGCATCGCCTTCATTGGCACGCTTGGTAACTTCACGCATATCGTTGGTACCCAGGTAAGAATTCAGGCCGCCCTTGCCGATCAGCTTTGCACTGATCTCCTTCTCGGTATATTTTCCGGAGAAGCACATTTTTACCAGTGCTGCACAGGGCACACCGCCTGCACGCTCCGGAGAGAATGCACCGTCACCGTCAAATGCACTGAATACGTCTACAACCTTGCCGTCCTCATGTGCGCCTACGGATACGCCGCCGCCCATGTGCACTACTACCAGACGTAAGGACTCATAAGGCTTGCCGGCCTCTTTTGCATATCTCTTGGCAACTGCCTTCTGGTTCAGGGCATGGAAGATACTTCCTCTGGGGATCTCTTCCAGACCGGAATATCTTGCGATGGGCATCAGCTCATCTACTACAACGGGGTCTACGATGTAAGAGGGAACGCCGATCTCATCACCGATCTCTCTTGCCAGAATACCGCCTAAGTTAGAAGCATGCTGACCCTGTACACCTACTTTTAAATCCTCCAGCAGATCATCGGTTACCGCATAGGTACCACTGGGGATGGGCTTTAACAGACCGCCACGTCCTACGATCACGTTGAAGCTCTTCAGATCGCAGTTCTTCTCTGCCAGCAGATCGGTAATGATCTTCTTACGGAAATCCTTCTGTTCGAAAATAGTATCGTATTTGGAGATCTCCTCGGTAGAATGTCTCAGGGTTTCTTCAAATAATAAGTTCTCATCCTCAAATACACCGATCTTGGTGGAGGTGGAACCGGGGTTGATGATCAGACTCTTGATTGCCATTATGTGTTTCCTCCTATATTCACTCTTATATTCGCTCTTATGCTTTACCGCTTTGTCCACTACAGCATCTATACCTGCCGACAGCAGTTCTCCCGCAGCTTCCACAGCGACTTCGATCACGATATCCATAGCTTATTTCTGATTCTTTTTCATCTCTTCTGCTACAACTGCAGCCAGTGCCAGGGAGTATACCTTGGTCTCGAAGGTATCGGAACGGCTGGTCAGGACTACGGGTACCTTGGTACCGGTCAGGATGCATCCGTTCTTTACTTTTACCATATGTACGATTGCTTTGTATACCAGGTTGCCGGCATGGATATCCGGGAACAGCAATACATCTGCATCACCCTGGATCTTACGTTCGGTTGCGCCCTTATGCTTGGCTGCCTCGGGATCGATTGCCAGATCAAGAGACAGCGGGCCGTCTACGATACAGCCGGGGATCTGTCCTTCTTCACACATCTTAGTCAGTTCTGCCGCATCTACGGTAACGGGCATCTTGGGATTTACAACCTCAACTGCTGCTAAAGGTGCTACCTTAGGCTCTGCAACGCCGCAGGCATTACATACCGGAATGGTGTTCTTGATGATCTGAACCTTCTCCTCCAGTGTAGGATAGGTCATGAATGCAACATCGGTCAGGAACAGAAGTCTGTCAATGCCGGGAATCTCAAATACACATACATGAGACAGGGTTCCACCGGTACGAAGGCCTACTTCTTTGTTCAGTACGCTCTTTAAGAAGTTCTTGGAGTCGATCAGGCCCTTCATATACATATCTGCACGGCCGTCATGTGCCAGCTTTACAGCTTTCAGGGAAGCTTCGATCATATCCGGCTCATTGATGATCTCATAATCGGAGAGGTCCATATTCAGTCCGGCTGCAATCTCACGGATCTTTGCCTCATCACCTACCAGGATTGCATCTGCAATGCCCAGTCTCTTGGCCTCATGTACAGCTTCCAGTACTGCACTGTCCTGTGCAACGGAGACTGCGACGGTCTTCTTCCCACACTCTTTTACTTTTGCTACGATGTCATCAAAATTCATTTTCTTCCATTCCTTTCCGCCCCTCGTGGGCTCCAAGTATGAATACATTCCACACATTATTCGCAAAATCGCACGATAAATCGTGCTTTCGCTGCTGCGCAGCTATTTTTGCTCATATGTGTGGCGGTGACTCTATTCGAGTCACCTAAAATCAAGCAAAACTGCTTTTTACATGCAAGCATGACAAAGCAGTCCCGCTTGATTTCATTGTCTTCCGAATAGTCACTCTAATCGTTAAAATAATAACACACTGGAATACAAAAATCAAGCTACTATGACAAATATAGCCACCTCTAAATGAGGTGGCTGATATCTGCCAGGGTCGGTACGCAGGCGTACAGACATTTTTTTAATTTTTCATCTGGCTGTGTCTGATCCGGCACCATCACGACCTTACAGCCGGTGCGGTAAGCACTCATGACTCCGTTGGGAGAATCCTCCACGGCCATGCACTCTTCCGGTGCCAGTCCCAGCTGCTTGCAGGCATAGAGATAAATATCCGGGGACGGCTTACCTTCTGCTACCATAGTGGCCGAAATCAGTTTCTCAAAATACGGCCGAAGTCCTGCCATCGCCAGATATTTTTCCGTCCGCTCCAGATCCGTCGCTGTGGCAACCGCTGCGGTGATATGCCTTTTTTTCAGATCTTCCAGAAGCTCCACGGCACCGGGCTTGCATTTGATGCCATCCCGGTCCAGTGTTTCTTCCATCATCTCTTTTCGTTTGTCACGCACCACATAATAGTCAAAATCTTCACCGTACCAGTCCTTGAGCTGTCTGGGAGCAAAGGGGCGTCCCAGGCTGCGCATCGTAAGTGCCTGCTCATCTGTCATGGTATACCCACAGGCTGCCAGTGCCTTCGGCCAGAAAATACGGTAATATTTTTCGGTATCGATCAGCGTACCGTCCATGTCAAATAAAACTGCCTGAATCATTGTTATTCCTCTGCGTCAGCCGTCTGTCCGGCATCTTCTGCTGCATCCGTTTTGCCACTCTGGTCCTCGTCAGCTTTTCCGGCTTTCCGGTCACGTTTTACCGCCTTGCGCGTCTTCCGGCGTTTTGCCGCTTTTTTCCCTAACAATACGATCAACAGGATCACGACTGCACCACCGACGATGCAAAGTACGATCAGCAGTGTATGACTGCCCTCGGCCTCTACCGTGCGGAAGCTGCCGGGCACTTCCATGGTAAACTGTCTATAGCTGCCGATCACAGTGGATTCCACTTCCGTGTACTCTCCATCCTGTGCTACCTCTATGACAGTGTTATCCGCATCCTCACAGTAGACACGCAAGGTTGCTTCTCCGGTATAGTCCGGTGCATCCTCTTCCATGGAATTGGTCATGGATACTGTATAAGTATTTCCCTCTACCTGCAGATGCAATGCTGCATTGGGATAGAAGTTGCCTTCTGCCATAACCAGTGCCTTATTGTTATCGTTTTTCTCTGCGGAAGCAATGGATGCGGTCCATTCCTCATACTCTGCTTCCAGCACTTTATTACCGGTAATATCACTGAAATCATAATCCGGCCATACACCGTAATAGCCATCCTTCTCCGGTACTTCCGGAATCTGGTCTGCCGACAGATAATCCCCGTAACCGCATTTATAGGAAGCCACTTCTACACCATCCGCCTGGAAGGTAATGGTAAACTGTGAGAAAGCGTCCGGAACGTCTTTGCTGCAGAATTCCTGGTAGGACAACGGGGTAGCGCCGCCCTGATAACCAATGCCGTCTACGCCACCGGCTCCGCCTTCCACATAATAGTTGCCATACAGAGTTCCATCATCACTGACTTTTCCGGCAATGCTGCCCTGGCCTTCGCCGGACATATCCAGATCATTGTACGCATAGCTGTAGAAAATATCACAGCCTTCTCCGGCAATACCTCCGATATTATTTTTACCGGTGATCCTGCCCATGCTGTAACAGCTGCGGATCGCATAGCTGGCAGATCCGGCAATTCCTCCCACATAGCTGCCTCCGGTACTCTCTACGGGTGCATAAGACTCACAGGAAATGACTGCGCCATATTCTGCTTTACCGACCACACCGCCGACATAGTCTTTTTTACCGGTCACGTCTCCAAGGTTGCGGCTGTCTCTGATGACTGCCTTGACCGTCTGCTCCACATCGAAACTCTCCGTTCCGGTTAAAGTGATATCGTCCTCAGGGTCAAAATCGTATTCCGTTGCCACCTGTCCAACGATACCGCCCACATTCGTATCGGCTTCCACCGTACCGCGGTTCACACATAAGGTGACCTTTCCCTTCTGGAAGCTGGAAGTATCATAGCGCGCTTCTTCGGTTCCTTCCGGTTCTGCGGTGTCATCCTCCGCATCGGGATCTCCGGGGTTCACCTCTTCCTTGCTGGCTGACTCATCCGAAGTATCTTCTACAGAAATTCCTTCATACCGGAAGAGATCATCCCGGATTTCGCTGACCAGATTCCTCAGAACTCTGGCCTGATCCATCAGCTCATCCATGTGGGCACTGGTGCTGTCTGTCCCGGCTTCCAGTACATCCCCCAACTGACCCAACTGGTCAAAAGCCTTGTCGAGCCTGTCATTCAGTGTATCCAGATTATCTTTGATACCGCCACTGCGATCCGTGGAAGCATTCGTCATGTTATCCAGATGCTTGGTGGCATTCTCTCCGAATTTTTTCAGTGCCGATTTATAGCTCTCCGTATCGTCCGGTACGGTGATGGTAATGTTTCCGCCACTGACGTCATGATCGCCATCGCCACCCCAGTTACCATTCCAAATATCATTTCCACTGATGGTAACGTCATGACTGTTGCCGTTATTCTTGTCATTATCCGCCTGCTTGTTCAGATCGTCATTCAGGACTTTCAGATCGTTGCTGACGCCGTTCAACTCTTGATTGTAAATATGCCACAGATCATGAGCGGTCCCGGTCAGAGAACTTCCCGCATTGTTGGCATCTTTCAGGTTCGAACTGATACTCTTGGCAATACTGGATGCCTGTTTGCTATAGCTGCTCACATCTTTCTGGGTGGCATCCAACATATCCAGGAATTTGTCTGTCTCCGTATCCAGTTCCTTCAGCTTGTCACTGAGATACTGGATTTCCAGGAACGGCTCCATCTGACCCACGATACCGCCCACATCTTTTCTGCCCTGCACATATCCGGTGTTGGTGCAGTTCTGCAGATAGCCCTGATGCAGTCTGCCTACGATACCTCCGGTATTGTAGCCTACGTGCTGGTAGCCGATGGCACCGGAATTGGAGCAATAATAAATCTTACCATCCGAAATACCTGCGATACCGCCGGTGTCCGTATGAGCTGCCACATTGGAGGTACTGTTGATCTGCTCCAGATTGTCCATGGTGATATCTTCCAGATCATAAGTCACTTCCGTGCTGTACGTATTGATATTGCCATTGTTGCTGCAGTTATTCAGAATACCGTGGTTGTTGCCCACAATACCGCCTGCGGAATGATTGCCGATCACATTTCCGGAGGATTCACACCGACGGATCTCTCCGCTCTCGGCATTGACTCCGGCAATACCGCCGACATCCGTATCACCGACCACATTTCCGGTAAATTTACAATTTTCAATGCTGCCATAGTTCACACCGACGATACCGCCGACCTGATCCTGACTTCCAGAGGGAGATACTTCCCCCGTGACCGTAAGGTTGCGGACTTTTGCTCCCTCCTGCACATAGCGGAACAATCCCACTGCCGAACCGTCTCCGGTCAGTTTCACATTGGAAATAGTAAAACCGCTGCCGTCAAAGATTCCTGCAAACGTAGGAATACTGAGTTCACCTGTCATGCTCAGAACAATGTCGTTCTGCAGCACTACTTTTTTATCTCTGGACCAACTGTCCAGTACACAGTTCTCCACCAGTTTCCGCAGATCCTCCTCCGTGCTGATCTCTATGACTGCATAATCCTGCTCCTTTATCGTGCTGCTATAACCGCTGCCGCCTCTGTACTGCTCATAGGTCAAAGTTTCTGCTGCATAGGCGGTGGCCGGTGTCTGCAGGATCAATGCTGCTCCCAGCAGGAAACATAATAATCTCTTACTGTTCATCTTCTGTTCCCTCGCTTTCTGCTGTTTTTTCTTTATCCGAAGCTTTCTTATCCGCAGCTTCTGTATCTGCTCCGGTTGCTTTCTGTCCGGCTGTCTCATCCTCCGGCAGCTCCTGGGCTTCCAGTCTGGGATAGTTTTCTTCCGGGGCATCGTCCCGCTCCTCCATCGTCACGGTATCCTTGGGACGCACCACCGCACCCATCTCACCATCAATGACACCGATGAAATCACCCTCCAACACACCATTGACATAACCCTTGATGTGACCGTTCATACGGATTCTTCCGGCGGAGGGCAAGGGCTTTGCCAGATCCCGTTTCAGTGTAAATGCTGTCTTCTGAATAATGATATCTCCGATCAGCAGTGTCTGCGGCAATGCCAGCAGTACCAACAAAATAGATGTCAGAGTACCACGACCAAGAGCCAGTCCGATGGCCGCTACCGCTGCATTGGAAGATACATAGCTGATAATAAATCCCGCAGATACCAGCATGGATCCGCTGGTAACAATGGTAGGGAACGCCTGGTTCAGTGCTTCGATGGCGGCTTCCTTGATCGGCATATAGGTCTTCAGATCCATGTAACGGCTGGTGATAACGATAGCGTAGTCGATCGTTGCACCCATCTGGATCGCAGATACTACCAGATATCCCAGGAAATATACATTTTCATTCAACAGATACGGCAATGAGAAGTTCATCCAGATACTACCCTGAATCGTTACAACCAACAGTACCGGCAGACCGGCGGACTGGAAGGTGAACAGCAGGATGATCATAACGAACAATGCTGTCAGCACCGTGATGATCGTATTATCCGTTGCGAAGGAATCGCCCAGATCCTTATCACTGGTGGCGTTACCGACTAGCAGAATGTCATCTATATTATAGAACTTTGCCACGGTATTACGGATCTGATCCAGTGCTGCTGTGGTCTCTTCTCCCTCATAAGGAACATTCAATTCCAGAACAAATCGGGAATTGTCTTCGCCCAGCAGCTGATCTTTCGCAATACAGATCTGGGAATAAGCATCCGTCAGAGTTTCTTCCAGATCATCGTCCAGTGTGATGTTGCCGCTTTCTTTCTGATCATAAATGAACAGGAACATATCAATAAACGGAACTTCGTATTCACTGACGCCACTGACCAGCGCACCATAATCGCTCTGATCCAGTGCATATGCCGAATACAACATATCCGCCACTTCAATATCCAGATCGATCAGTTCCGCAAACTGCATCCGGCTCTTGCCAACCTGACAGCAGAAAGCATGCTTCAGGGTCTGACCGCTCCGATCCATCCGGGCGCTCTCAAGTACTACAAAGAAGCAGGTCTTGTGAAGTAATACAGCTTTAAATGATGCAAAGACTCGGGACTCCGGGTCTTTGCGAACCTCATTAGAGGCTCGTTAAGAAGTAAAAAGGAGTCAACATGACGGACAAATCGAACACAGAAATGCTGCTGCCGCAGGCGGGTATTCCGGGCTACATTCCGCAGCCTAAGAAGAACGCCTCCGAAGACGTAATCGGCGAATATAAGAAACAGGTCCAGCAGCTTGGGGATAAAGGTCTTAAAGAAGATAAGACCGGGCTCTCAGCTAAGCTGACATACATCGTCGCGCTGGCTTGGGCCTTTTTCCAGATGTCCACCGCTTCCTGGCTGCTGTTGGACTCTTTATATGTCAAGGCCTTCCACTTGGCTTTTGCGCTTGCACTGATTTATCTCAATCTCCCGACGCTTAAGTCCGAACTTAAGTCTCGCTGGGACCTCAGAATTCTACTGGCAATGAAACGCGTGACGATCGTCGACTGGATGATCGGCATCGTCGGCGTTATCGGCGCTTTATACATTGTGATTGATTACGCCGGTATTTCCGAGCGTCCCGGCATGCCGATCGGACGCGACTTGATCTTCGGCGTGATTTTGATTGTTCTCATGCTGGAAGCTACCCGCCGCGTTTTAGGGCCTGCGCTTCCGATTATCTGCGGCGCCTTCATCGCATACGTCTTTTTAGGTCCGTATCTGCCGGATGTGGTTGCTTTTAAAGGTGCAACACTCTCCCGCTTTATCTCCCAGATCACGATGGACACACAGGGCATTTACGGTGTCCCGCTGCACGTGTCCGCAACCGTTGTGTTCCTCTTTGTGATGTTCGGTACGATGCTTGACAGAGCGGGCGGAGGTGCGTTCTTTACACGTCTTGCGATTTCCGGTCTGGGTCAGTACCGCGGCGGCGCGGCTAAGGCGGCCGTTGTGAGTTCTGCGCTCTCCGGTATGGTTTCCGGATCTTCCATTGCAAACGTCGTGACGACCGGAACGTTTACGATTCCCCTGATGAAGCGTCTCGGTTATCCGGCTACCAAAGCCGCAGCCATTGAAGTTGCTTCTTCCGTGAACGGCCAGTTAGCACCTCCGGTTATGGGTGCAGCAGCCTTCATTATTGCCGAATACGTTAACGTTCCTTATGTTGAAGTCGCAAAGGCCGCTGCCATTCCTGCGTTTGCTTCCTACATCGCTTTGCTGTGGATTACCCATATCGAAGCCTGTAAGCTGGGTCTGAAAGGACTTCCCAAGAAGGAACTGCCGAAGTTCTTCGTGGAACTTAAAAACGGTCTTCATTATTTAATTCCGCTTGCTGTTCTCATTTGGGAACTGGTAGTGGAAATGCACTCCGCTGAACTCTCCGTTTTCCGCGCCATTATTGTGCTCGCCATCATCATGGTTCTCCAGCCGGTTGCGATCGCTACAGTTCATGACGCAGATCTCTGGGCAGCGTTCAAATTCGGCATTAAGAACACACTGAACTCCATGGCCGCCGGTGCTAACAATATGGCCGGTGTCGCTCTGGCAACCGCCTCCGCAGGCATCATCGTCGGCTGCGTCTCTTTAGGTTTAGGTCAGCAGATCACGTCCTTCGTCGAAGCGCTTTCCATGGGCAACATCTTCCTGATGATCATCATTACCGCAGTTGCCAGTCTGCTTCTGGGTATGGGTCTACCGACAACAGCTAACTACATCATCATGGCCTCTCTAACAGCCCCTGTGATCGTAACCTTGGCTACCGGACTGACTCTGCATGGTCAGGAAATTGCGATTCCGCTGATCGCTGCTCATCTGTTCTGCCTGTACTTCGGTATCCTGGCTGACGATACACCTCCGGTCGGCTTGGCAGCTTACGCAGGTGCTGCGATTGCAAAGGCGAACCCGATTTCCGTCGGCGTCCAGGGCTTCCTCTACGATATTCGTACAGCCATCATCCCGGTATTCTTCCTCT
>ONZY01001877.1_pt1 | contig 13506 bp, 12 predicted proteins | sample 1671451 | NCBI WGS metagenome assembly ONZY01 (sample SAMN06348158, study PRJEB24527) | human gut metagenome | biome: human gut; feature: ankylosing spondylitis patient; material: feces | host: Homo sapiens | place: China | collected 2015-10 | reverse complement strand
GGCGACCACCGAGATCTACACTCTTTCCCTACACGACGCTCTTCCGATCTCGTATTGTTCTTTAGTCATAATCTTCTTCAACTGGGCATCATAATCTTCACGGGACTTCTTCATTTCCGCCATCTTCTTTTCCCGCTCTTCCTTAGTCATCTTGGCAGCTTTATTATCTTTCGAACGTCCGCCCTGATTAGCAGCCATCTTTTGCACCCATGCAAGGTTGACATCCTGTAATTGTTGCTTTTGATCTTCATTCAAAGAGTATTCTTTCACCATACGCTCTGTCATACGTTCCGCGCGGGTTTTCGGATCCATCTGTTGTCTTCCACCCTGGCGATTTCCTTGTGCCATTGCCACACCACTCATCAGTAGCAAAGCTACCATCCAAAATACGATTCTTTTCATTTCTTTTTTCTTTTATAGTTAATCTGATAATAAACCGATTGCATCATTGCAATATTATATTTGACCAGATTAAAACGGAAAGGTTAAATCACATCGAGGAGATTAACAATAAATAACTTTATGTTTATTCTTCCCGACCGAACGAGCGGTATTCAAGCGGAGTAAGCCCGGTACGTTTTTTGAAAAAGGAGAAAAAATATTCGGTAGACTGGAAGCCCAGAAAAAAAGAAATTTCTTTTACTGACTGGGAAGTTCCCACCAACATTTGCTTGGCTTTACGAAGTTTCAGTTCCTGAAAATATTTGGCGGGTGCATAGCCGGTATATTCCTTAAAAACCCTGCGGAACCATGAGTAACTGATATTCAGTCTCATCGCCAGTTCCTCCGGATCAATATTGCCGGATACATTTTCATTCATAAGTATCTTTGCCTGCTCGATCTTCTGATCGACATCACTCATCTCGAAGACCTTATTCTTGGAAATCGAAAGAATCATACCAATCATGTGAAGTACGATTCCGGAAAGGTATTGCTGGGCAGATATTTTATCCGCTTCTGCCACTTCCAAAGCGCGGGAAAACAAAGATACCAGTTCTTCATTAATACCGACTTCCAATATCTGTCTTTCCTGAGAAAGAAAGGCATCGCCCACAATCGTATCAATCGCCGGACCTTCAAAACCAATGTAATATTCCGTCCATCCGGTCTGCCGCAATGGATAATAAGTATGCCACTGTCCGGGAAACAATACCATCAGCCGACCTTTACAAACTTGTCTTTCAGGAGTAGAATCGGAAGAAAACAAACCGCGCCCTTTTGTAATATAGACCAATTGATATTCCCGCAATACTCTTCCTTTTTCGGCATTGAAATAGTAACCGGACGGATGCTCCTTCAGCGGATAAGGAGAATCGGGAGGGATAGACTGATAGCCAACCGTATTCACCCACAAACCGAATTTGCGGTCCATGTCATTAACTATCAAGTATTTAAATTCTAATCCCAGATTATTATCCTCAGTCATACAGGCGTGTTTTCATACAATTGAATTGAACAAAAGTAGGAATTATTTTCAAAAAACACACGCTAAACAGTAAAAAAACATCCGGAGCACCTGTCCAGATCCTCCGGATGCTTATAAAAAACAAACCTTATACAATTAAAATCAGAATGCTTTCCGATATAATACTTCAATCTCCGCTACTGACGTAGGACGCGGATTACCACCTGTGCAAACGTCATTGAATGCAGCCACCGCCAATGCCGGAATATCCTCTTCCTTCACATTGATTTCATGCAATTTCTGTGGGATACCGATACTCAGAGAAAGCGCTTTCACTGCCTCGATAGCCGCCTTCACACCTTCAGCTTCTGTCATACCGTCTGTATTGACGCCCATCGCCTTGGCAATATGGATATATTTCGGAGCAGCCGGAGACTCAGCATTGTACTCCATGACATAAGGTAACAACAGCGCATTGGCAACGCCGTGAGGAGTATCATAGAAAGCGCCCAACGGGTGAGCCATGGAATGTACGATTCCCAAACCTACATTGGAGAATCCCATACCGGCAATATATTGAGCCTGCGACATTGCTTCGCGGGCAACTGTGTCTTTACCATTATCTACCGCCGCTTTCAAGTTCTGAGCAATCATTTCAATCGCTTTCAGTTCAAACATATCGCTCATTGCCCATGCGCCCGGAGTAATATAACTTTCGATGGCGTGAGTCAACGCATCCATACCTGTAGCGGCAGTCAATCCTTTCGGCATGGAATACATCAGTTCCGGATCTACAATAGCTACAGCAGGGATATCGTTCGGGTCTACACATACCATTTTCTTGCGTGCATCTTCGTCGATAATCACATAATTGATAGTCACTTCAGCAGCAGTTCCGGCAGTAGTAGGCAATGCAAAGGTAGGAACAGCCTTATGTTTGGTATCAGCCACACCTTCCAGAGATTTCACATCGGCAAAATCCGGGTTATTCACAACAATACCGATTCCCTTTGCCGTATCGATAGAAGAACCACCACCCAAAGCTACGATAAAGTCTGCACCGGAAGCCTTATAGGCAGCCACACCATTCTGCACATTGGCAATGGTAGGGTTAGCCTTTACATCACTATAAAGTTCATACGGAATATGATTGTCATCAAATACTTTAATGATTTCGGCCGCAACACCAAATTTGATAAGGTCTTTATCTGTTACGAAAAAGGCTTTCTTAAAGCCACGTCTGGCTGCTTCCACAGCAATTACACTCCGGCATCCTGCACCGAAATAAGAGGTCTCATTCAGAATAATGCGATTCATAGTTGTGTCATAATTTTAAAGTTACCGCAACATTCTCCATCGATAGAAAATGCTGCGGTCGCTAAAGTAGATAAATTCAGTGATTAATACAAGTATTATTTAGGAAGATTGAAAGCAACGGACATTTCTTTCATTTGTTCCTGACTCATACCATCCGGTTCGAAGCCCATATTCTTCGCAGCAATATAGATCAGCGCCGACTTATTCAGCACGTCAATCTGATCAAAAGCCTGCATAGCATCGCAGTCTACGGCAAAAACACCGTGTTTTTCCCACATGACTACATCATAGTCCTGCAATTCCTTGATAGTGGCTTCCGCCAACTCTACCGAACTAGGCAATTTATAAGGAATGATACCCAGACCTCTCGGACAGAACGCCTTCGTTTCAGGAATCATACTCCATAACAGATTGGTTGCCACATCTTTCTGAAGGAACTTCTCGCAATGAGTCATGGCAATCAGTTCGATCGGGTGAGTATGGACAGATGCTTTATAAGGAGAATTCTTGCTCAGCAAATCATTGTGTACGCTCAGGTGGGAAGGCAGTTCCGAAGTCGGCGCCACCGCTTCGTCGGCAATGATTACATAGCTGGCGCAATCATCCAGAATGCGGATCACCGAACCATTTTCCATCGGCCAGCGAGCCAGATCACGCATGCGTTTGTTGGTTCCTTTGCAATAAAAGTAACATCCTTTCAGATAAGGCAATGTAACGCCAATGGATTTTACTTCGCTAATCGGTTCCATCCGACGGATTTCATCGTCTACAAACTCTGTGATATTTACGGTGATATTACCACCGTTACGTTCAGCCCATCCTTTTTGCCACAAGTATCCGGCAACTTCAGCTACCTTGTTTACTTCTTTGGCAAGTGCCGGACGATTTTCTAAAATTGATTTCATATCTATTTATTATTAAAACAAGTTCGGGAATACCAGCGAGAAGATCAAGACTACCAAACCACAGATCAACACTGTGATTGTTTTGGCAGATACTCCTTTCCACTCTTTCAGGATGATTCCCCATACATTACTAAAGGTTACGTTCAGCGCCATCAGGATACACCATGAGAAAGCCAGCAACACGGGACTTTCCGTGAGGAAGCTCTTACCCATTTCCAATCCGAAGAACTGCATATACCACAGCACACCGGCCAACGCACAGAAGACGAGATTGTTACCCCATACCTTTCCTTTGGCATAGTCACCGACAGACTTATTAGCTATATTCTGCTGCAGGCAGTAAGCGGCATTTGTCATGAATCCGCCTAAAGTCACGAGGAAGATAACAGGAAGACCTGCATAAAGTCCATCCACACCACCTGCCAAAGCAGCTTCCTTGATAGGAGTTCCGGCATCCAGTCCCAAAGCAAAGCAGGCACTCATCACACCCGCAAGAAGTGCTACCAGCAAACCTTTTGTCAATGCAAAGTCTTTTACGGCAGCCCGTTTTTCTTCTTCGCTCATATTCTGTGCACGCAAGCCACCGGCATAACCAATGATAGCAATACCCGCCAGCGTAATACAAACTCCTAGAAGAAGAATCAGTCCGTTACCTTCGAACAGATTGGTTCCGGCGAAGATGGCAGGAAAAAGGGTTCCGAATCCGGCACAAGTACCTAATGCAATACTTTGTCCAAGCGCAACACCCAGATAACGCATGGAGAGTCCGAAAGTCAATCCGCCTATTCCCCATAATACACCATAAAAGATGCTCATTCCAGCACCTCCGGCTCCCCACAAGTCGAACAAACTGCCTCCTGCGGGTATCCCCAGCAGTGATCCCAGGAACGGGAACACTAACCAGGCAAACACACCTTGTACTAACCAGAAGCTTTCCCAGCTCCATTCCTTCACCTTTTTAATAGGTACATAGGAACTGGACTGGCAAAAGCTACCGATGGCTATAATCAACAAGCCTATTAGAATATCCATCACTTATCGTTTAGAAGTTACTTCCGCTTCGTACTTTTCGATTTCTGCAATGAAATCTTCGCCTACCGGAACGTTGTTCTTCAAGCAGAACATATCCCATACTGCATTCCATGGAAGCGCTTTCTCTTCTTCGAGCAGAGCCAGACGCTGGAATCCCTGTCCGTTAGCTTCGTATTCACGCAGCTTGGCAATCGGTTCGAGCAAAGCACGTGTCATACATTTCTGAGCAGCACGGCTACCGACAACGTAAGCACCGATACGGTTGATAGAAGCATCGAAATAGTCGAGACCGTAGTGTACGCGTTCCAACGCACCGCAACGAACAATTTCACTGAACAGTTCCATTGTAGGATCATCCATAATGGTTACGTGGTCGGAATCCCAACGAACCGGACGGCTTACGTGCAGCATCAATTCGGGCACATAAAGCAAAAGAGAAGATACTTTGTCGGCAACACTTTCAGTCGGATGGAAGTGACCGGTATCCAAAGTTACCATCTTATTACGGGATGCGCCATAACCGATGTAGAAGTCATTGGAACCTACTGTATAGCTTTCCAGACCGATACCGAATACTTTTGATTCAATACAGTCTTTCATGTTTTTATATTCAGTAGCAAATATCTGATCCAGAGAATCTTTCAACAATGCACGATATTTCATGCGGTTTACAGTGATATCCTTGCTTCCGTCATGTACCCAAAGATTCATGATACACGGGTCACCCTGCGCCTTACCCATTTCTTCGGCAACGGCACGACAACGTTTGGTATGTTCAATCCAGAACTGACGGATGCCCTCATCCGGATTAGACAGTGACAAATCACCAGATTTCGGATGCGAGAATGAAGTAGAGTTGAAATCGAGTTTCATGTTATGCTCTTTACCCCATTCAATCCAGCTCTTGAAATGTTCAGGCTCTACCTGATCGCGGTCTACCACTTTACCTTGAAAATCCCCGTAGATTTCGTGCAGGTTCAAACGGTGTGTACCCGGAATATAAGAAGCGGCTTTCAGAATGTCGGCACGCAGTTCATCAATATTGCGAGCTTTGCCCGGATAATTACCGGTTGCCTGAATACCTCCGCTCAGTGCACCTGCCTGCACTTCAAATCCCGTTACATCATCAGCCTGCCAGCAATGAAGTGACAAGTGGAAGTCCTGCATGGTTTTCAGTACCTTTTCAGTATCTACACCTACTGCTGCATAGCGTTCAACAGCAATCTCATACGCTTTCTGAATCATTTCTTCTTTTTTCATGATATTCTATTATTAAAAGTTAATATTATTCTGTCGGTTATTTCTTGATTCTCCGGAATTTATCGAACGCAGTTTTTAAAATGGATATAAGCCGCATCCCAGGCTGCCATATCCTGTGGGTGATAAGTCTTCAACGGAATTGAACGGCTTATCAACTGACGCATACCGGCAACATCCGTCGCCTCTCCCATCGTCATTGCCTGAATCATGACATTACCGATAGCTGTTGCCTCAGACGGTCCTGCCACAACCGGGATGCCGATAGCATTAGCAGTAAACTGATTCAACAAGTCATTACGGCTACCTCCACCGATCACATGCAGAGTTTCGATAGGACGAGGAGAAAGCGCACGCAAGTTCTCCAACACCTGACGGTAACGCAAAGCCAGACTCTCAAAGATACAACGTACTATTTGTCCACGTTGCTCAGGAACCGGCTGCCCAGTAGTCCGGCAATATTCACGAATGGCCTGTTCCATATCCGCAGGATTTGCAAAACAGTCGTCATCCGGATTGATTAAACTACGGAATGGTTCACACGAATCCGCTTCGGTTATTAATTCCGGATAGCTCGTATCTCCCCAATTCAGACGGCAACGTTCCAGCAACCACATTCCACAAATATTCTTCAAAAGGCGAATTGTGCCTTCTACGCCACCTTCATTCGTAAAGTTCAAAGCCTCTGTTTCAGCAGTGATTACCGGTGCATCTGTTTCCACCCCCATCAGCGACCAAGTACCGCTACTCAAATATGCGAAATTACGATCAAGTGCGGGAACAGCTGCTACAGCAGATCCGGTATCATGTCCGGCCACCGCAATCACAGGAATTGCCCCCAATCCTGTTATCTTTTGCACTTCTTCAGTCAATGTTCCTATCTTCTCACCTGGGAAGACAAAACGACCGAAATTCTCTTCTTGCAGTCCGACTGCTTTCAGCAACTCCGGTTCCAGACGTTGCGTATGTGCATTCACTAATTGGGCAGTGGAAGCAATGGTATATTCGGTTACCATCTTCCCGGTCAGCATATAGCTCAACGCATCCGGCATAAACAGAACTTTGTCTGCTGCCTCCAATGCACTGTCATGATTGCGACGCAAAGTATCTAATTGGAAAAGTGAATTAAAATTCATTACCTGAATACCAGTTTTACCATATACCTCGCTACGAGAGATACGAGAGAAAAAGGCTTCCGGTGCTCCTACCGTATGCGGATCACGATATGCATAAGGCTGGCGAAGCAGGTTTCCATCTTTTCCAAGGAGGACGAAATCTACTCCCCATGTATCTATACCGATAGAGGCAATAGATTCTCCACGGTGAGCTACCAATTTCAATCCGTCGATAATGTGACGGTATAATGCATGAATATCCCAATAGAAATGTCCACCCACCTCGATCAAGTGGTTAGGAAAACGATTAATCTCCTCCAGATTTAATCCGCCTTCAATAAAAGAGCCTAAGATTGTACGGCCGCTCGTTGCGCCCAGGTCGACTGCAAAAAAGTTCTGTTTCATGGTATTTTGTCTATATATTTAAGGTATCCATTTACCTACATTGCAAAGATAGGCGGTTCCTTCCTCCTTTTCCTTACGCATTTTGATAGAAAGGATGTGCATTTTGACACAAATCTGCATAGCCAAACCTTACATCAGTATAAATTTTACTTTTTATGCAAAAAAAGCATGATTTATGCATGTTTTCTCCGAAATAATGCATAATTTTGCGCCATTCTTAGAATAATTATACAATGAAGAAGAAAGCAAATCGGTTAGACGCCATCAAAATGATTATCTCAAGCAAGGAGGTCGGTTCGCAGGAAGAACTGCTGCAAGAGCTGAACCGCGAAGGCTTCGAACTGACACAGGCCACCCTCTCCCGCGACTTGAAACAATTGAAAGTAGCCAAGGCTGCCAGTATGAACGGAAAGTACGTATATGTACTGCCGAACAACATTATGTATAAACGTTCTACCGACCAGAGTGCCGGTGAAATGTTACGCAACAACGGATTTATCTCTTTGCAGTTTTCCGGTAACATCGCCGTTATCCGCACCCGTCCCGGTTATGCCAGCAGCATGGCTTATGACATTGACAACAATGAATTCAGTGAAATTCTGGGAACCATTGCCGGTGACGATACGATCATGTTGGTGTTGCGTGAAGGAGTTGCAACCAGTAAAATACGTCAGCTTTTGTCACTCATCATTCCCAATATCGAATAATTATACCTATTATTATATAGGGATGATAGGATTGTTGATATTGGTATTTTTCGTATTATTCCTATTGGTATGGCGATTCGCATTCAAGACACGTAAGAGCAAGGAAGAAACAAGAAAGGTGATGCTGACTGTAACGCATGAGATGCGCAGTCCCTTGTCTGCCATCAAGGATTATGCTCGCAAGATTAGCGGACTTGAAGATGCTACGGATGAAAGCAAACGGTATGCCGACTTGATTGTTGACACATCGAAAGGCTTGACTTCTATGATTGACAGTTTCCTGGTTTACTCCAAATTAGCGAATGGAAAGGCGACCGTCAAGGAACGCCCTTTCCGTATGATGGACATTGCCGAGCAATTAAAGATAGAGTATGAGCCCTTTGCTGCAAAGAAACAACTGGAATTGAGCGTCAGCAATAAGGCAGATGGTGTTGTCAATGGAGACAAGGAAAAGGTGCTTACAATAGGACGCAATCTGATTTCCAATGCCATCAAATATACGGGAAAGGGTGAGATAGTATTGTCCACAACCTATAAGAATGGTGTGTTCATGCTAAAGGTTAAGGATACAGGAACAGGATTGGATGACAAGCAACAAAAACAAATCTTCAAGGAATTTGCAAGATTGGGAAATGCGGTCACCCAACCGGGATTTGGCTTGGGGCTTTCCATTGTCAAGAACCTCGTTTCACTGATGAAAGGAAAAATCGATGTGTCCAGTCACCAAGGACTGGGAAGTATATTTACCATTAGTCTTCCTATGGCTGCAGCCGAAAAGCAGAATGTGGAATCAATCCAGTATAGAACGAAACTACAAGATTCGTTTACTGTCATTGCCATTGATGATAGCCATGTGCAACTGAGTACCATTCGTGAGGCGTTTGCATCGAACGGCATCGTATGTGACACTTGTAATAATGCCACGGATTTATTGGATATGATGCGCAAAAAATCTTATGATCTGCTGATAACGGATTTGAAGATGGCTGAAGTGAATGGTATCGAGATTCTGGAAATGATGCGTATGGTGAACGTGCGTAACTCCAAGACCATTCCTGTTGTTGTTATGACAGCAGCACCAAATGTGAGTGAGCAAGAACTGCTTGGCGCAGGATTTGTCGCTTGCCTGTTCAAACCGATGTCTGACAAGGATTTGATAAACACTGCAAGAAAGTGTGTGAATGGTAAAATAGCAGAAAAACAAATAGACTTCTCTATGTTGCTGACCTACGGTAATGAAAAAGAGACTTTGGAGAATTTCGTAAAGGAAATGACTGACACATTGGGCAGTATCCGTAATGCAGCCCAAGAGGAGAACCGCAAGAAAATGTCTGATGCCATTCACCACGCAAGAAGCTCGTGGATGATGGTACAATCTGACGAGTCTTTGAACCATCTCTTTGACCTGATAGAAGATTCTACATCATCAGACGACGTTATCAACCAAGCGGTTGAGGATGTTTTCGCACATGGTGAGGATATCATCAAAGCCGCACAAAAGAAAATTGAGGAGGTAACAGCATGAAGAAAGTAATAATCATTGAAGACAGCCCGACATTTTGCAATATGTTGGGCAAGAAGTTGGAGGCAAAGGGATGGAAAACAATCTTATGCTACAATTACAGAGATGGTCTGAAAGCTGTGAAGGAATCCTCTGAATGGGATGTTGTCATTTCGGATATGCGCTTGGGGAATGATAACGGTATCGACCTGTTGGAATGGATGCGTGGCAATGGTTATCAGAATCCATTTATCATCATGACATCTTACGATGAAAGCATGAGTGCCGTGAGGACTATGAAATTGGGAGCGGAAGACTATATACCGAAGAAATTATTGCTTGATGTAGTTTATGAACGTTTGGAAGAAATCATAGACAAGCAGAAACGACTCGTCGAGTTGAATAACAAGATTGTTTACCGCAAAAGTGAGAAGTTTCGCCGTATATACAAAATGGCAGAATTGTTTGCTAAAAGCGACATGGCTGTTATGATATTGGGAGACAACGGAACAGGCAAAGAACATATAGCGGAAAAGATACATCTGCAAAGCAAAAGAGCCGACAATCCTTTTGAGGTAGTAGATTGCGGTACGCTTTCTGCAGAACTTGCCGTTTCCGCTCTCTTCGGACATGAGAAAGGTGCATTCACAAGTGCGGACGCAGCAAGAAAAGGTTACTTTGAATTGGCTGCTGGAGGTACGCTGTTCTTGGACGAGATAGGCAACCTGCCGAAAGACGTACAGGCGATGCTGTTGCGTGTGTTGCAATCCAAGAGCTACCGACCATTGGGAGCTACAAAAGATAAAGTGGCTGATGTGCGCATTATTGCCGCCACCAACGAAAACCTGCAAGAGGCAGTTCGGGAAGGACGATTCAGAAGCGACCTGTATTATCGACTTCACGAAGCGGTTATTGAGATTCCACGGTTGCGGGATTGCAAGGAAGATATTATGCCATTAGCTAACTTCTTCCTGAAACTATATGACAGGCATACGGACAAAGAAATAAAATGTATCAGTAAGGAAGCGCAAAGGGCACTTGTAAGCCATACATGGCCAGGTAATGTGCGTGAATTGAAATCATGTATCATGCGAGCTATGCTGTTATGCGAGAATGAGATAATAGATGTCGAGGACTTGCAGTTGTCACAATCGGCATTGACAGAAGAGGCTTTGGACTTTGATGAACAAGAACGCAAGATCAATCGAGAGCGTATCTTATGGGCTTTGAAGCAATGCAATGGCATCAAGCGTGATGCGGCAAAAATGTTGGAAATGAGCCATACTACATTCTATGCCCGTATGAAAGAGTATGGTATTCCTACTAATAAGTTGTAACGGTATAAGAACCGTGTAAGGAAGATTGGACGAGTGTCCGGTTTTCCTTACACTATTTCTGCTTGCAATTCCCTTGTGAAAATCTTATTCTCTTGATAAAGTTGCTGATTATCAGAAAATATCATCATCCAATTGTTTAGATTGTCTTGGAATGGCATAGGTATTGGACTAATAAATGATGTGCGCACAGAAACATCAAATTAGTACAAACCCATAAAAGAGACAGAAACATGGAATACAACATATTGATAGAGACTGATTTTTTCAACTTGCTGAATGCAGGTCATAAGAACAAAGGTGGTAACGCTTTGGAGAACTCATATCGTGAGTTTATCAAGGTTGTGGTTGATTTATGCAGCACCAACGTGAAGCAAGCGGTCTTTGCACTGTCATACGCAGAGACCGAGCTTGACTTTCATCTGTCAATGCCCCATATAAAGGATTGTTTGGGAACCGTAGGCTTGTATGTGCGCAAAGCAATTGCATTTGTCCGCAGAATGCAAGAGCATGTGTCAGCAACATATCATCTTCATGTGACCACATCCACTTCAGAAGCCTCTCCGCCAGTATCATCAGAATCAAAGCCATTAGTAAAATGGACTGGCAATGCCGTTGACCTTGTAGAAATGGTATATGGCATCTGCGTCATGGGAAGCGTGAATGATGGCGATGTGAAGTTCAAGGACTTGGCGCAAGCCATGTACCAGTTCTTTGGCATCAAAGCCAAGGACTGCTATCGTTTCTACACCGACATCAGAAGACGCAAGAACCATAGCCGTACTTACTTCCTTGACAGAATGCAGGAGAAGTTGAACGACAAAATGCGAAAGGATGATGAATTGGAAAGAATGAGACGATAAAAAACGATAAATCCCATATATGTATGCAGGGGCGAGTAACTGAAAGGACAATTCCTAAAAGTTACTCGCCTTATTGTTTATTTCTGTATGAGATGCTTTAAGCTCTCGTCACCAGCAATGCGCTCCAGCTCGTCCTTGACAATCAGCTTGACATCCTCCTTGATTTGGTTGTAATTGTCCAGAATAGCTTGCTTCATACAGTCGTTGCCATCGGCATCCTTGAAGTCGTTGATGATGGGGATAGGCTGATAATGGCTTTCCTCTCGCTTTACCTTGTCGGTGTCAACGACAATCTCGGCATGGAAGATCTTCTGCTCTATGCGCTCGGTGAAGTTGTCGGAAACAGAGCCGACAAACATACCTTGGGTGAGTCCGCTAATCTTGCTCGGCGGAATGAGACTGTCCATCTGGGTATTGATAGATGTAGAGACATCCTGACGATTGATGGAAATGGACTGGCGCTTTTGGAGCACCTTGCCAAAACGCTCGGATAAAGTCTTGGCGGTCTCGCCAACGACCTGACCGCTGAAGATGTTACCTACCGTATTGATAACCACCTTTGCCTCCTTGTCTCCATAATCGCGAACCAACTGCGAGAAGTCTTGGAAGCCTAAACACACCGCCACCTTGTTGCTTCGTGCCGTAGCAATCAGGTTATCCAATCCCTTGAAATAGATGGTCGGCAACTCGTCAATGATAACGGATGATTTGAGTTGTCCCTTCTTGTTGATGAGTTTCACGATGCGGCTGTTGTACAAACCAAGTGCCGCACCATAAATGTTCTGACGGTCGGGATTGTTGCCGACACATAGAATCTTCGGTTCTTCGGGATTGTTGATGTCGAGTGTAAACTCGCTTGCGGACATCACCCAGTAGAGTTGTGGTGAGATCATTCTTGAAAGTGGAATCTTTGCGCTTGCAATCTGACCCGCCAACTGCTCCATCGCCCCACCTTGCCAGGCATCCATGAACGGAGATAGGTAGTTCTCCAGTTCGGGATAGCTCGTCAGTATCGGAAAGACATCCTCGTATCTGCGGTTAAGCAATTCGATGGCATGGGGAAAGGTACAATACTTCCCGTTCTTGTAGATTCTTAGGTACCAAATGATGGCTGCAAAGAGGATAATCGGACTCTCCACGAAAAAGTCGCCCTGCTTCTGGACCCACGTCTTGTTGAGGTTGAGCATGATGGTGTATGCACTCTCATAGGCATCGGAAATGTCACTCATGAAATCCGGGTGAATGGGATTGCAGCGATGACTTCTGCGAGGATCATCAAAGTTGATGACATAGAACTGGGGCTTGACCTTATATCCATTCTGATGGTTCATCATGTGGTTGTAGGCAATCGTCGAAAGGTCGGGAAACTTGAAATCATAGATATACATTGAATACCCCTTCTCTATCTGCTGTTTGATGTAGTTGTTCACTACAGCAAAAGACTTGCCACTACCCGGTGTACCTAACACGATGGTGGCACGGAAAGGATTGACCACATTTATCCATCCTCTCTGCCATTCCTTCTTGTAGTAGAAGCGTGTGGGCAGATTGACCGAATACTCGTTCTCCATGAGTTTGGTCTCCTGCATGAAACTCTCGTTCTCATTATTGAACACATCCTCCATGAGGTTGTGTTTCAAGAGTCTGCTCATCCAGAGTCCTCCC
>ONZY01001847.1_pt1 | contig 13720 bp, 15 predicted proteins | sample 1671451 | NCBI WGS metagenome assembly ONZY01 (sample SAMN06348158, study PRJEB24527) | human gut metagenome | biome: human gut; feature: ankylosing spondylitis patient; material: feces | host: Homo sapiens | place: China | collected 2015-10 | reverse complement strand
GAGTTGGCCGCAGTCACGATCGTCTCACCTGAACACAAGGAGCGTGTATGACCATAAATCCATTTGAACAAAATGAACATCTGCTACATTTCCTGACATCCCAAGTTGAGCGGGAGGTCATTGACTACATCCGGCAGGAGATACAGCACGGCGCACCGGACAGCATTCCAACCGAAGAAGAACTGTTCGCCTTCTTCCAATCGCCGGACGAACCGACCAAATTGGACACCTACCAACAAATGCTGGCGACCGATAAGCTGCTGGAATACGCTGAGATCAGTCTGCGCACCGTCTGTGACCTGATCCGCTATCAGCAGCTCAAGGAATTGGGCGTTGTCCATTCCGCAAAGGAGTTCATTCAGCTTTTCCACCCCGACGAACAGGAGGACACACCATGAATCATTTCAGCAACAAAAACTATTTTGCTATGCCGAACGAAATTTTTTCTCTTGGGCTGGACGCAAGTGAGATCGCGGTCTACGCTTACCTCCGCTGCCTGGAAAACCGCAGCACCTACCAGTGCTGGCCGAGCTACACCACCATCGGCAATGCCGTTGGCCGCGCAAAGAATACGGTCATGCGGTACGTCGATGCACTCGCGGAGAAAGGTCTCATCTCCACAGAGCCAACCTCTGTCCTGACGCGTTCCGGCATCAAGAAGAACGGCAACCTGCGCTACACCATCCGACCGATCCGTGAAGCCATAGAAATTTTTCACGCGCGCCAACTATCTGCGGTCGACCGCGCAGCAGAACGGCAGCGAGTTCAGCGCAAGCTGTCCGCAATGGATCTGCTGCCCGGCGCATGAGGAAAGGGAGAACGCAATGAAGCATTCCACCTACACAAGCTATGACGAGCTGCCGCTGATGCTCTCCGTCGCGGAGGTCACTGCCGTGCTTGGGATCTCCCGTGCTGGTGCCTATGAGTTGGCACACAGCGACGACTTTCCCGCGCTCAAAATCGGCAGCCGGATCGTTGTTCCAAGGGATAAGTTTCTCGCATGAATCGACGCGAACAGCGGTTCAAAAAACGCACCGCTGTAACTAAAGAAGAATCCCCTACGCCGCAGCCACAACTCGCACCACAAGCAAAATCACAACAGTCACGTTAACAAATTTTTCTCTCTGCCCTTCGTCGCAGCGATTACACCCCTCCGAGGCTCGCCGGTGCAATACAAGATCCGGCAGGGACAACGCGGCCCCGCGAGGCCGCGGCGCCTCGGAACGGAGACGCGCACCGTGCGCGTCTCCGTTCCGAAGGCTCTCTGCTTCTCTCCGACGTTCCCTCGGTCCATGCAAAGATGGCAAAGAATGCTCTTCTGACCGCTGCGCGCGCAGAGGTTCCGATCCACGCAGCGCACGTTGAGGGTACGGATACCACCCCCATCTGAAACACGCCCTGTTTGCACGCGTGAGCCGCTGTGTGCGCTCCTACCGATAGGGGCAGGGTGGAGATACCCTTGAACGATAGTGGCAACGACTTTTAGCGGTGTCTGTGAGTAGTTTTCCTCTACTGTACAGTGGATGGTTTTCAGCGTATTTCGGGCAGATCGGGTGGTTATTGGAGGATTTTATCTATAGCAGGATAAAGGGCTGGCGTCGGAACCGACGCTCCGCCCGTTCACTTCTGCCCGCAGTGCGGGCAGTTGACGAGGTTTTCAGCGCAGGCGGTTGTGGCGTCTATTCGGAAGATTTTTTGCACGATTGGCGTCTGCCGTCCGTGAAAGGCCAATGAATACAGGCTTTTCGGTGGCGTCTTAGTAAGAAAGAAGGCATTTTATGAGTGATAACAAGGATTGCTTGACCTACCGGCCAGAGCCGGAGACCAAGCAAAAAATAGAGCGGTGGTATCAGGAAGATAACTGCCGCAGCAAAAACGAGTTCATCGAAAAGGCGGTGAACTGCTACGCGGATATGCTCGCCGCAGGCGAAAGCACCACGCTGCCCCGTGCGGTGCAGTCTGCCATCGACGCGCGGCTGAAGCTCTTCGAGGATCGCATCGCGTCACTGCTCTACAAGCAGGCGGTGGAGATGGACATGGCAATGTCCATCCTGCTGCAAAGCGTCAACGTGGACGAGGAAGTGCTGCGGCAGGAACGGGCCAAGAGCATCGCCGCCGTCAAGCGCACCAACGGCCAGCTGCGGATGGAGCAGAAGCTCCGAGACATGGGGAATGACGAATGGCAAGGCTGATCGTCAAAAGCCCGTACATCAAGCGCGGCTTCTATCAAAGGGGTGATTCTCTGCCGCAGAGAACCACCCCTTTGGAACCCCAAGAGAACGCAAGGGGCTGACGCCCCTTGACCCCGAACCGCCAATGTCAAGCCATTTTTCAGCGACCGCATGTCAGAGTTTTTCTTCTGAACGATTTGGTGTGCTTCTCTTTTCGCTCAGCCGCTGCTGCAATGCTGGTACGAGAGTCGCTGCAAAAAGCCTCGAAACCATACAAAGGCAGCGGCCAAGCGGACATAAACGCAGGCCAAGTCGAAAGCCGCAGCAAAAATTGGCAGGCATTCCTTGGCACAGCGTGTGCAGCATCAGCCGTGCACGAATGGGCAATGGCAGGTCAAGGGCGCAGCCCTTGCGGTCTTGGGGGGATCGAAAGGGGGCTGTTCTTCCGGCAAGAACAGCCCCCTTTCACAACGCTGCCAAAGGCAGCGAGTAACCGACATCGCGGCGGCGATGAAGATCCCGCCGGAGGACTTTCGCTGGTACGCCGCCTTCCACGATGAGGGCAATCATCCTCACGTCCACATGATGGCGTGGTCGGCAAAGCCGAATCAGGCGTACCTGTCCAAAGATGGGATACGGCAAATCAAGTCCACGCTGACCAACCAAATTTTCCGTCAAGAGCTGCTGCACGTCTACGAACAGAAAAACAAATCGCGAGACGAGTTGGTGTCAGAAGCACGAAAAGCCACGCTGGAATTGGCGAAGGCGATGCGGGAGATGACCTGCATCCACCCGGAGGCGGAACAGATGATCTGGGATCTGTCGCGGCAGCTCGGTCAGGTCGGCAGCAAGAAAACCTACGGCTATCTGCCAAAGCCAATGAAAAAGCTGGTGGATGAGATCGTCGACCAAATGGCGCGGCTGCCTACTGTGGATGCGTGCTACCAGACATGGTGGGAGCTGCAATGTCAAGTGGAGAATTACTACTCCGAAGATAAAAAGAGAATCCGTCCGCCGCTGTCTCGGCAGAAGGAGTTCCGCCAGATCAAGAACGCCGTGATCAAAGAAGCGGAGCATATTCGCATGAACAGAATTTCCTTCGAGGACGCGGAAATGCAGGATGACGGCGAGCAGATCAGTGTCTATGACGTGAGCTATGCGTGTCAGGATCTGCAAAGCATAGCGAATGATGACAGTTTCCCTCTGGATGAGCGTGACGAGGCGGCAGAGCAGTTGGAGCAGCTTGCGGAGGACGGTGACGCATACGCCCAATACTTCATCGGCACGGCGTACCGTGACGGCGGGCTGCTGATACCGGACACAGCCAAAGCGCGAAAGCTGTTGGAACACGCGGCCGAGCAAGGCTTGGATGCGGCGCAGTACGTCCTCGGCAAGCTGTATCTCTCCGACGATGCAGACGTGCACGATCCTGCCAAGGGAATCTATTGGCTAAAACGCTCTGCTGACAACGGCAACGATCACGCCGCCTACCGGCTGGGCAAGGAATATCTCAGCGGCAAAAATGTGTCAAAAGACACTTCGACTGCGGCGGAATATCTGCGGCAGGCCGCGAACAATGGAAACGCCTACGCACAGTACCTCTTGGGAAAGCTGACCCTCATGGGCGAGGGCATTCCCAAAGACATGGACGCCGCCTACAAATGGTTCGCGGCGGCGCGGGATAACGGCCACGGCTGTGCGGAATTTTTCATGAAACGCATGGAACGCGGCGAGCAGGAGCCGCCCTCCGTCCTGCTGTCCGCCACCCGGCTGCTCTACCACATGGGCAATATCTTCCGGGACAACGCCCCGGCTCCCGCTGCCAACGGCGTTCAAATCGATCGCAAGCGGCTACAACGCCTGCGGGAAAAGCGTGTCGCCCTCGGCCACAAACCGGACGACCATGAGTTGGAGCAGCAACAGGGATTTTCAATGAAATTCCATATGTAAAGTGGGTCGAGGTGTTCATTTTTTGCGCCGCAATAGTCAAAGAAACATTTCGAAAAACAGTAGCTTTGCGCGCGGAGTTGTGGTATGTGTTGTGGTTACCAAAAGGAGGTGCCGCAATGTATGACTACATGAAAGCCCTGCAAAAGCGTTTCGACCGTCAGTCGCATCCAGAACTGGACACCCAGATCAAAAGCGCCCAGGAAGAACTGCGGCGGGACATGGATGCCGCGGGACGCAGAAAACTGCTCCATCTGCTGGATGCGCAGAACGCGTTGCTGGCAGAGTCCACGCTGATGAGCTTCACGGCAGGCTTCAAGCTGGCGGCCGGTATCGCCGGAGAGCTGGGAACGCCCTACTCCTTCGACGCCGACGAAGAGCAAAAAGCAAAGGAGATGATTACGAATGGCTAAAAAGCGCGCCAACGGCGAGGGCAACATTCGCAAACGTGCAGACGGGCGTTGGGAGGGGCGATACACCGCAGGCTACCACTCCGAAACAGGAAAGCGCATCATCAAAAATGTGCTGGGTAAAACGCAGGCGGAATGCAAGGCAAAGCTAAAGAAAGCCATTGAGGAGAGCCAGGCATTGGACGTCGGCCGCGCCGATGAATACACGGTTGCCGCTTGGCTGCGGACGTGGTTTGATTTGTATGCCAAGCCGCACATTCGCCCATCCACCATGAACTACTACCACCGGAACATCGAACAGCATATCATCCCTGCTATCGGGGATATCCCGCTGAATAAGCTCACCACCCGTGACCTGCAAAAGCTCTACAACGATCTGCAAAGCAATGGGCGGCTGAGAAAAGTACAGAAAAAGGAAAAACCCGGACTGAGCAATTCCACTGTGCGCGGTATCCACATGATGCTGCACAACGCCCTTGACTGGGCGGTGAAGGAAAAACTCATTCTCAGCAATCCCACGGAGAATTGCATCATCCCCAAAATTGAAAAACAAGAGATGAAGATCCTTCATCCAGACCACATCAGCGCGTATCTAAATGCGGCCGAGCAGCGTAATGCCCTGCCGATGTTCTATCTGGAACTGGTCAGCGGACTGAGAAAGGGCGAGCTGGTCGCGCTCCAATGGAGCGACCTCGACGAAGCCAACTGCACCATCTCCGTCAGTAAGCAGGCCAGCTGGGACACAGAGCACCAGCTCATTCTAAGCCGCCCCAAAACCGGCAACTCCATCCGCGAGGTGTCTATCCCGCAGGATGCCGTGGAGCTGCTGAAGCAGGAACACGCCAAACACCCCGGCAATCCGTGGATGTTCCCGTCCGGCAGGACCGGTGAAATGTATCACCCCGACTCGGTCGTAACACTCCACAAGCGGATCCTCAAGGATGCGGGGCTGGAGCATATCAGGTTCCACGACCTGAGACATACGTTCGCGACCTTGGCACTCCAAAACGGCGTGGATGTGAAAACCGTCAGCAGCATGCTGGGTCACTACGACGCGGGATTCACCCTGCGAACCTACACCCACGTCACACGGCAGATGCAGCAAAAGGCCGCAGAGAAAATGGGCAGCTTCATGGCACAGATCCGATAAGTCCCACAGGCAAGCAGAGCACCGGAAAGGAAGCAATTTCCTCTCCGGTGCTCTTTGGTTCTTTCCGCGCATTTCGTTGTACCCATGGGGCATGAGCTGGCAGTAGGCGGCAAAGCCGCTGACTGACCCTATGGGTCAAATGCGTGTCCGCCGAACGGGGCCGTGGGTCAAAATCTCGTGTCCATTTTCTTGGGTACAGTTTATTCACGGTGTGGGTCAAAAACGCTCATTGAATCCTGCCACTTCCTTCACGGAAAGAAGAAAGCGGTGGATTTCCTTGTAATATGCAAAGTCAAAATCTTTGACTTCTGGAGCGCTCAACCATTTAGTATAGCGGGCAGAAGTAATCACGCCCTCAACTTCATTTGACTTTTCTTCGTCTCTGATGCCAAACTTGTTGATCAAAACCGTCGTATCGGAATAGCAGTCAAAGGAAATGAAATCAACGCTGTATCCCATATCACACTGCCTTTGACGGACGAATCAATATCTCCCTGACCAGATTCGCAACAGAGACTTCGCCGCTGAGTAAACGGATACGTCAAGCTCGGTCTGCTCTGTCACCGCGAAGCCATCCATATTCCTTTCTACTGCCAGTGATCATATAAACATAGTTCAGTACCGCAGTACGTTCGTCCTCATCCCATCCTCCCCGGCAGTGCACAGTGAGCGGTGTAGGGCAGCAGATAGAGCTTTTCCCCCTTCTGATGGAAGCTGAAGCCAATGTTGTTCCCAGAGTCTATGCTGGGTCCGCAGATTTCCTTTTTGTCGATGACGATACCCGATTCATTCGCCATTTTCAGAAAATACTGCAGCGAGAAGTTGTTGTCGCTGCACTTTGGATACTGACTCAGCAGCTTCTGCATGGAGCGCCAGCCGTTTTCGAAGTAGAAATATGTCCCGATTATCCACGCGCCCGGCTTGAGCAGCGGTGTCAACTCCTCATAGAAAAAGCTCCTGCGGTAAAAATTGTGCTCATTTGTCGCAAAGAAGTCGATATTGACGTCGATGCAACTGGGACACAGCGGCAGGTCCAGCGTGCTGTCGGCAATGTAGAGAATCGGAAGGTGGTAATTCTCCCGCTCCATCAGCGCCTTATACATCGCCAACGTCTCCGGGTATTTGTCGACGATGATATAGCGCCCATCGGAATCGAAGATACCCTGATGCGTATACAAGAAGAACCATGCATTGATATAGCTCTCCATTACGATTTTCCCGCTCAGGTTGACCCCGTCAATCTGCTGCTTCATGAAATTGTATGCGCTCTGAAAAAGACTAATCATCCCTGCGGGCAAGTCCTTATACATCAAACGATGGACATCCGGCGTGTCGTCGTTTCCCTCGTAACGGTTCGGTGTGAGCAGGATACCATCGCACACATCCGCGTGATACCCGCACTGGCAATCCATGTCCGCTTCGAAAATATACTCTGTATCCATCGTCACATTGCTGATGGCCATTGGCTTTTTGCAATGCGGGCACTGGATAAGGCCGAGCATGCTCAGCGGCAGCCCCGTCCGCCGGTACTCCGACGTATCCACGGTGGAGAGCGCTTCAATCTTTTGCGACAGAACGCCGGATATTCTCTCAAGATGTGCGATCTCCTCTTGACAGCCGCGGCGTCGCTTGGCGTAGATGACGCGCAATTCCTCCCGAAAGCCGGTCTTCTCCATGTCAGAGATGCGGAAGAGTGAAAGGATATGATGAATCTCCGCGAGCGTAAAACCGAGTTCCTTCAGTTCGAGGATGCGCTCAAGATCGTTCAGCGTCTCATCGTCGAATACATACTGCTTATCCATTCGCGGTGGGACAAGCAGTCCGTAGTTGATGTAGTAATAGAGATTGTCCCTCGAAATACTGTAGCGCTGCGCCACTTGTCCGATCTTCATGCCTTCGCCGTGAGTCGGCTTCCCTCCCTTTCCGCTATCTTTCCTCAGTTTAGCAAAAAGTTTGAGTATACTCAACACTTTTTGCTGATTTGGCAAAAACAGCAGATTGACATAGAGCATACTTGACCGTTTATTCTGTAAACAACCTAAGTGCAGGATGCTTAAGACCGGTCACCGCACAAAGAAAATTTGATTGCAAGGAGGATATCTTTATGAGCACACCCCAAAATGAAACGCTGAAACGCACGCTTGGTATGCGCGAAGCCGTTACCATTACGGTCGGCACTGTTGTCGGCGTCGGCCTGTTCACAACCGGCGCGCAGATCGTCGGCTCTATGGGTTCCGCCGTCATCCTCGCAACCTTTATGGCCATGGTCATCAGCGTGTATCCCTCTCACCTTTATGCGGAGATGAGCGCAGCCCTCCCGTTCGCAGGCGGCACGTACAAATACGCGCAGCTCGGACTCGGAAAGGCCGCAGGTATGCTGGCAGGCTGGAACTTCATCGCATCGCTCGTCGCCGTCACCTCCGGTGAGGCGCTGGCATTTTCTTTCTACTTCAAAACGCTGTTCAGGGCGTTCGGCGTGGAACTCCCGATCAGCGATGTGCTGCTCGCGGCCATCCCTATTGTCCTTTTCATCGTCACGAACATCCACGGCACAGAAATGACGGGCCGCCTCCAAAACGGCTTCATGTTCTTCTTCTGGGGCGTTGCCATTATCTGGGCTCTGATGATGATCCCCAACATTCACCTTCCCTCTTATATGGTGTTGCCCGAGAGTATGAACGGTCTCTCCGGCTGGAGCTTTATCGGCATGGTCGCCATGATCTGGTGGTGCTTCGCAGGCTTTGAGACCTGCTGCGCACTAGGTGAAGAGATCAAGCACCCGCGCATCAACCTGCCGCGCGCATTGAAGCTCTCCCCCTTCATTGTCTTCGCAGTCAACGCCATCTTCCAGTGGTTCCTCGTCGGCATTGTCCCGCCCGAGCATCTCGGTGAGCTGGCGGATGCCTCCGCCCCATTCGCCGACGGCATGGCTATGGCCGGCATTCTCGGTCTACCGATGGCATTTCTCGCTGCGGGTATCGCTTTCGGCGGCGACTTCTCTACGCTGAACTCCAGCATCGCCGTCCCGCCGCGCTACCTCTTCGCTATGGCGCGCGAGGGTTCAATGCCCAAGGTCTTCGCCAGACTTCACCCCCGTTATCAGACGCCGTGGGTGTCCATTCTGTTCCTCGGCGCGCTCTCGCTCGTTCTCGTATTCTATCCGATCACATTTGTCGCCTCGGTCAGCCTGTTTGCCGACCTTTTCTACTACATCATCGGTATCGCCGCCGCGCTTGGTCTACGTAAGCGTCACCCCGAGCTGGGCCGTCCGTACAAGGCACCGCTCATTGAAGTCGGCGTGCCTGTCAGCATCCTCATCTACGCGATCATGCTCTTCCAGCTTGACCGCTATGCCATTGTCTCCGGTATCATCTGGTGCGTGGTCGGCCTTGTGGTCTACTACATCTGCCACGCTAAATATGGTGACAGCAACATCCTGAACATTAACGACTCCATTACCGATGAAGCGCCTCCCTCCCCGGAGGAACGTGCAAAAATGGACAAGGAATACCTCCTGTGGAAGAGCATCGTAGCCGCATTCTGTATTATCGCGGTTTTGCTGTACGTCATTCCCCTCATCTTCTGACCACCGCTAACAAACCTGCAAATCGTAAAAGGAGCATATATTATGAAACATATCAAAACCGGTAAAGAACGCACGAAGGAAGACCTCAGCGCACTGCGCAAAACCGTTTCCGAAATCATTGAAGACGTCGTCGCCAACGGTGATGCGGCACTTCGTTCCTACAGCGAAAAGTTCGACGGTTTTGCCCGTCCTGTATTCCGCGTGAGTCGCGAGGAGATCGACGATGCCTATTCCCACGTAAGCGAACAGGAACTCAACGATATGAAGTCTGCGCTCACCAACATCCGCACGTTCGCCGAGGCACAGCGAGCGACTATCCATGACCTGCCCGAATTCCAGCCGCGCCCCGGCATCTTACTCGGCCATCGCGTCATCCCCGTGCAGTCTTGCTGCTGCTATGTCCCTGGCGGGCGCTTCCCGCTCTACTCCTCGGCCATGATGCTCATCACTCCTGCCAAGGTTGCGGGAGTCAAGCGTATCGTGACTTGTTCGCCGGTCGCGCACGGCACCGGAACGATCAACGACAAAACACTTGTCGCCATGGATCTCGCCGGCGCGGACGAAATCTACGCTCTCGGCGGCGTGCAGGCCATTGCAGCGTTCTCCTATGGTACCGAGAGCATTCTTCCGGTCGACGTGATTGTCGGTCCCGGCAACCAGTACGTCGCTGAGGCCAAGCGCCAGTGCTACGGACAGGTTGGCATCGACTTTGTTGCCGGTCCCAGCGAAGTACTGGTCATCGCCGACGAGAACGCCGACCCGAAGACACTCGCAGCTGATCTTCTTGCTCAATGCGAGCACGATCCCAACGCGAAGGCTATTCTTCTCTCAACAAACGAGGCCTCCGCAAACGCGGTTATCCGTGCGGTGGAGGATGAGCTCTCCTGGTTGCCGACGGCACAGATCGCCCGCCAGTCTTGGGACACCTTCGGTGAGGTAATCCTGCTCGACAGTCTGGATGAGGCTATTGACATGGCTAACCGCTATGCCCCGGAGCACCTTGAGATCAATCTGGCAGACAATGAACGTGTCATTGAACGACTGCATAACTACGGCTCACTCTTTATCGGGGGAAACACAGCGGAGGTCTTTGGCGACTACGCCTCCGGAACGAACCATACTCTGCCGACCGTAAAGGCCGCGCGATACACGGGCGGCGTCTATGTTGGAACCTTCCTCAAGACCTGCACGCACCAGAGCATGACGGATGAGGCTTCCCACCTCATCGCTCCCCTAGTCAACAGAATGGCGCATGGCGAAGGGCTCGAAGGGCACGCCTTTGCCGCCGAGTGTCGCTTCTGAAGACACTCTATCTCTCTCATCAAGGTAGTGCGGCGAAAGCTTTCTAGACTTTCGCCGCACAAACCTGAATTGTTAAAGGCAGCCAACAGTGAGATAAAAAGCTATGCCTATTAGTCGGAAGCAGCAGGCCTCCCAAGCCTCAACTGAAGCTAATTTGTGGCCATCCGCACTTTGGCGGAAAGCAGGTATATCAGAAACTTACTTTCATTTATTTGTACGGCGGTTCAATGAGAACCGCCGTACATTTTGTTGAGCAAAGGATTACAGTGTGAGGCCAATAATCAAATACCCGATGCAGCCAATTGCAGCACAGGTTAGAGCATAGGGAAGCTGTGTTTTTACATGTGCAATGTGGTCCGATCCTGCAGCCAAGGAGGAGAGAATGGTGGTGTTCGAAATGGGGGAGCAATGGTCGCCAAAGGTTGCGCCGCCGAGGATTGTTGCAACGGCGGCATAGACTACCGTGCTTAGCTCGCCGCCGCTGACGGAGAGGGCAAGGGGCGCGATGATGGGAACCATGATTGCAATCGTTCCCCACGAGGTTCCAGTCAGGAAAGAGATGATATGAATGCCGCGAACGCCCTTTGCGTAGCCCCGGAACCGGTATGCCTCCAGGATCTGTTCGAATGCCGCCCGGTCCTTCGCCTCCCGAAGCTCTCTGTTTTTTTCAGAACGCACCCAGTTGTAGTAGCCGGAGCGGGAGACACCTGCCAATTCGCACAGGTCTTTCACGGTGAGGATGTTGTTCCGATCCGCCAACGCGGCGCGAATGGCCTCAAATCTCTCTCCGGCGCTGTCCATGGCTATTCTCCCGGCTTGCCGTGCAGCCGCATGACTTTTTTTAAGAACGCCATCTGCTGCTGGAGACACAAAATCTCCCGTTTCATGCGTCTGGCGGCTTCGTCAGACGGGGCGGACGCCCCCTCTGTCTGGTTGTTCCCGCCGCCTGGTATACGCACACCGCCCCGGGCACCCTCATGAAAGCCCTCCGGCGATCTGGCCTCCCGCCGGATGCGCTTTGTAGTATTGTGGATCCGCTCGAAACCCAGAACTTCCGTGTTATAGCCCAGCTTGCGGAAGGCGGCTGTGCCGGTGTAGCCCTGGAGACTGAGCGCCCAGAACGCCTCCTTGAAAGCGAGGGTGTAGGATATGCTGTCTGCCGTCACCCGCAGCGTGTAGGGGTTTGCCTGCAGATGCTTCAGTTCCTCTGGTGTGAATTTCTTCTTCGTGCCCATACAGCACCTCCGTTCGGTAGTTCTATCATAACACAGGTGCGGCGCTTCTGACCCTATGGGTCAAATGCGTGTCCGCCGAACGGGGCCATGGGTCAAAATCTCGTGTTCATTTTCTTGGGTACAGTTTATTCCGCGTGTGGGTCACGGTGTGGGTCAGGCAGTTGACCCGCATTTTGACCCACACCATTTTCAGCGTTTTTGCAGCAAAAAAGCACCGAAAGCCGAAACCTTCGATGCTTTTTGTCGTGTGTCGACAGAAAAGATGCCCTTTGCACATCATTTGCTGTATCGTTCTGAGATTCTCTTTCTCATATCTGGAGTCATAACTTTTTTGTACTGCTGTGCCATTTCGCAAAACTGGGTTTTTAGTTCCTCGGTTACTTCCTTTTTCTCACATCGTGTCTTAAACACAGTGGGCTTCCCACCCAGAAAAATATACCGTCTCTTATCTGGAATATAATTTGTTACAAATACCAACCCAGCGTAGTACACAATCACTGAGAAAGAATGACTCTTTGCCAAGAACACAGAGTATCCAAAAATGCATCCTTTGGCAAGTTCATTTACCTCCGGTTGCTTAATCAGTCGATCGAGTTTGTATACTCTGGTCTTAAATTGTTTTGGAATTTTGGAGTTTGCGCCATCTTTGAACGCAAGTAAGCATTTCCCCAATTCATCGCAATACTCTTCAAAAATATGCCTGGAGAAGTGTTCACAATGTGACTTCATGCGATACAAATCATCCCAAAGTACTCGCCATGCAACAGATAAAAAGTAATAGTTCACCCATGTTGAATGGAGGTTCTTCAGCTTTCCAGATTCTAAATACGGATCAAGGAAAAGCGTCGCAAACTTTGATTCAAACGCACTAAAGCGTTCTTCACAGTAGTGACATAACATTGGCCTTTTTTCACCATCTTGCATGGCTTTTGAAAAGTTATCTAAACTACGAAATCTTGATTTTGGATGAGACCTAATTCTCTTATAAATCAGTTTTGGAAAAATGTGGCTCTGCATCAATGGCACATTTTTCTTACACAAAGCACAAGGCAATAACATCACCATCCCTAATTGCCGTTCTCCGTGTGTTTAGCCGGAAATCATTTGTGTTGTAGGACCAACCAACATTATTAAAATTATACACCGCCTTTTAATTCCTGTCCACTACTGCACGCAATGAAATAAGGAATAGGGGCGTATTGAGCGATATGTCAGTACGCCCCTATTCCTTATTTCAGTATTTTAGCCGAAGCATTTGCTCATACAGCATGACGAATCGTTTCTCCACCACCATGTTCTCATGGTAATGCCCGAAGAACCAGTACTGGAATCTGCAGCGTTCCTGAATCTCATCGAAGAAGTCTGTCAGTGCATCTCGCCGGTACAATCCTCCGCTGAAAGCATCTTGGACACTGCTGGGGCAGCAATGGGTAATGATGTAATCTACATCCCACTCTGCCTGATTCAGCGTTTTCCTTGCAGTCCGGTATTCATCCACGTTGGGCAGTTCCTCTTTCCACCATGACCTGTGGTTGACGCGGAACAGCGCGCCTGCGGCGTTGAGCTGCCGCAGCTTTCGCTCATAGTCCGGATCATCCGGTTCCAGAATGTCGTCTCGGATATCGTGGCTGCTGGCGCCGCCCATGGTGAAGACGCGCTTTCCGCAGATCTCATAGAGTTGCCCCCGCATCAGATGCAGGACACCGGGACGGATCGTCTGCACCTGTCCGCCGTGCCATTCGCACATTGGGTAGCCTCGCAGCAGGTCATAGTTTTCGTGATTACCATCCACAAACAGGGTGGTAAAGGGCCTGTCCGCCAGCCAGTCCAGCCATTGTTGTTCAGTGTCGCTGCCATCCCAGATACCGCCAAAGTCCCCGCAGATGATCACATAATCCTCTTTGGCCAAGCGTTCCTGT
>ONZY01001841.1_pt1 | contig 13772 bp, 10 predicted proteins | sample 1671451 | NCBI WGS metagenome assembly ONZY01 (sample SAMN06348158, study PRJEB24527) | human gut metagenome | biome: human gut; feature: ankylosing spondylitis patient; material: feces | host: Homo sapiens | place: China | collected 2015-10 | reverse complement strand
CCGAGATCTACACTCTTTCCCTACACGACGCTCTTCCGATCTCCATGCAGTCGTAAAAGCCGCCGCGCCGGGCTGGCAGTTCCAGCGTGACCGTGCTCTGTGCCGCCGCACGGGCTGCATAATCCGTGCGGGACGCCAAATAAAACAGCCTGCACAGCACTCCGGCAAAGCCGAACAACAACGCCGCATACAGCGCCAGCACCCTCCGCCCGGACATGGACACGCCCCCTTTGGCATAGCGTGGGCAACGGAGACCCAGGCTATACAAAAAGAGAGGCAGAACCTCCGAAGAAGTTCTGCCTCCCTAAGGCACTTTTATAAGAGCGCTTTTGCGGCTTAGTACATGCCGCCCATACCGCCCATATCACCGGCAGGTGCAGCAGGGGCCGGGGGTTCCGGCAGATCTGCCACCAGGCTCTCGGTGGTGAGCACCATCTCAGCAACGGATGCTGCGTTCTCCAGTGCGGAGCGGGTGACCTTGGTGGGGTCCACGATACCGGCGGCGATCATGTCATCTACATAGACCTCGTTCTGCGCGTCGAAGCCATAGTTGGGCTTGTTGGCAGAAATAATCTTGTCGATGATGACGCTGCCCTCCAGGCCGGCGTTCTTTGCGATCTGGCGCAGAGGAGCCTCCAGAGCCTTCAGCACGATCTTGGCACCGGTGCGCTCGTCGCCCTCCAGCGTGTCGCACAGGGCGCGCACAGCGGGGATCGCATTGATAGGAGCGGTACCGCCGCCGGCTACAACACCCTCCTGCACAGCTGCCTTGGTAGCGTTCAGTGCATCCTCAATGCGCAGCTTCTTGTCCTTCATCTCGACTTCGGTAGCAGCACCGACCTTGATGACAGCCACGCCGCCGGCCAACTTAGCCAGACGCTCCTGCAGCTTCTCGCGGTCAAAGTCGCTGGTAGCGGCCTCGATCTGGCTGCGGATCTGGGCAATGCGGGCTGCAATGGCGTCCTTATCGCCTGCGCCGCCCACGATGGTTGTGTTCTCCTTGGTCACCTTCACCTGACGGGCATGACCCAGCATCTGGACGGTTGCGTCCTTCAGCTCATAGCCCAGATCAGAAGAGATCACGGTGCCGCCGGTCAGGGTAGCGATATCCTGCAGCATCTCCTTGCGGCGGTCGCCGAAGCCGGGAGCCTTGACAGCTACGACATTCAGAGTGCCGCGCAGACGGTTGACGATCAGGGTGGACAGCGCCTCGCCCTCGATATCCTCAGCCACGATCAGCAGCTTCATGCCGTTCTGCATCACCTGCTCCAGCAGGGGGACCAGATCCTGAATGACGCTGATCTTCTTATCGGTGATCAGGATAGCAGCGTTGTCCAGATCGGCCACCATCTTGTCGGTATCGGTGACCATATAGGGGGTCAGGTAGCCGCGGTCAAACTGCATACCTTCCACGATCTCGTTGTAGGTCTCGGCTGTGGTCTTGTTCTCCTCGATGGTGATAACGCCGTCAGAGGTGACCTTCTCCATAGCCTCGGCGATCAGACGGCCGATCTCGGGGTCGCCGGCAGAGATGGTGCCGACGCGGGCGATATCGTTGCTGTCCTTCACCTTCTGGCTGTGTGCCTTGATGGTCTCCACAGCGGTGGTAACAGCCTTGCTCATGCCGCGGCGGATATCCATGGGATTTGCGCCGGCGGTAACGTTCTTCATGCCCTCGTTGACCATGGCCTGTGCCAGCACGGTAGCAGTGGTGGTGCCATCGCCTGCGGCATCGTTGGTCTTGGTTGCGACTTCACGCACCAACTGTGCGCCCATGTTCTCGAACTCGTCCTTCAGCTCGATCTCCTTTGCGATGGTCACGCCATCGTTGGTGATGACCGGTGCGCCGAACTTCTTGCCCAGCACCACATTGCGGCCCTTGGGGCCGAGGGTGATTTTAACGGTGTTAGCCAGGGTATCAATACCGGCACACAGTGCCTTGCGGGCGTCCTCGCCCTGCTTGATCTGCTTTGCCATAATACATCGCTCCTTTATAATACAAGCTCAATTGAAAAGGGAAAATTCAGTTTCAGTCTTCCACAACAGCCAAAATGTCGCTCTGGCGCACAATGGTGCACTCTTCGCCGTCCACCTTGACTTCGGTGCCGGAGTACTTGCTGGTGAGGACCTTATCGCCGACCTTGACGGTCATCTTGACTTCCTTGCCGTCCACGACACCGCCGGGGCCGACAGCCACTACCTGTGCCACCTGCGGCTTCTCTTTTGCGCTGCCGGTCAGGATCAAGCCGCCCTTGGTGGTCTCCTCAACTTCAACAGTCTTAATGACAACACGGTCTGCAAGAGGAATGATCTTCATAATTCTTGCCCTCCAATTATATTGAATTTATTTGAAACTTTGTTACGTCCTGCGGGGGCTTCGTGTGTGCTCCGCAGCGGTTTAGCACTCCTTTTCTCTGAGTGCTAATTGTATTGTACTCATCTTGCTCTGAAAAATCAAGGGGTTTTGCAATTTTTCTTTGTTAAGAATTTATGACGTCCAAAAATCGCACCCTACTACGCAAAAAAGCGGTGTGTTCTTGACAGGACGCGCCGTCTTTTTTATACTTATAGCGCATTACAAAAACACAGCTGACGCGCTTTGCGGCAGAACGGAGGATACTTTGACAGACAAAAAGCTGATCTCATCTTTGCAGGGGCTGCGGGCAGTCGCATTTCTGAGCGTGGTGCTCTCCCATTGCGGGGCACCGTGGCTGGGGCCGTGGGCGATCACGGTATTCGTGGCGCTGTCCGGTTTTCTGATGACCTGCAACTATTACGACCGCCCGCGCACAGCACCGGGACTGCGGTCTGCCATAGCTTTCTCTCTTAAAAAAATACGAAAGCTGTACCCGCTGCACCTTATAATGATGGCTGCCGCGTTGTTATTTGTGCTGAAGGGGCTTCTGGCGCAGCCCTCTGCCCGCGGGGTGCTCTCCTGTGCAGCGCAGCTTGTTGTAAGCATTTTTCTGCTGCAAACATGGATTCCCTCCAGCCGTTTCTGGTTCTGCCTGAACGGAGTGGCGTGGTATCTTTCGGTACAGGCTTTTCTGTATGCCATCTTTCCCCCGCTTCTCGCCGTACTGAAAAAGGCGGATGTCCGCAGGCTGCGCTGCATTGCCGCCGTGATCTTCTGCGCACAGTGCCTTGCGTCCTTTGTTTTCTGGAAAGCCGGGCTCAGCGGAAAGGCGGCCTTTTACCTGACCTATCTGTGCCCTGTGTTCCGGGCGGGAGATTTTACCATCAGCTGCTGCATGGGCTGCCTTTACCACAGCCGCAAACAGGAGAGCGGCCTGCCGGGCGGTGCTTTCTCCCTGCTGGAGCTTGCTGCTGTGCTACTTGCGAGCGGCTGCCTTTTTATCGCCGCCAGGCAGGTGGGGGTTCTGGGCGCGGTGGCCTTCCGGTACAATGTGCTGTTCACTCCCTCTGCGGTGCTGCTGGTCTGGCTGCTTGCCGTGGGCAAGGGAATCATTTCCCGGCTGCTTTCCGCAAAGCCGTTTTTGTGGCTGGCCGGGCTGTCCCCTTACGGTTTTCTGATTCATCAGGTGCTGATCCGGTATATGGAGTGGACTGCGGACAAGTTCAGCTTTACGGTACATCCTGTGGTCTGGACCCTGACCGTATATCTGCTCACGCTCTGCCTGAGCAGCTTTTACAAGGCGCTGGAACGCCGGGTGCGGCAGCGCCATACCCAAACCGGCGCATAACAGTAAAACACAAGGCCGCTGCACGGAACAATGTGCAGCGGCCTTGTTTGGGTCTGATGGTTTATTTCTTTACTTCACAGCCGCTTTTTTGGCGGTAAAGCGCTGGTAGGCGGGCAGCGGCAGCAGCACGCGGCCTGCCAGCGGCTGCACCTGCACCGACACCTGCTTGCAGGGGGCGCACTCGCCGTCCACTGTGGCAATGATGGGTCCGCGGCCATCTGCTGCCCGCAGACTGACCGATTTTGCGCGGCGGTAGATAAAGTAGGGCTTTGCGGCCTCGGTCAGCTGGCCGTTTTGAAAGTGCTGGCCGTTTTTGTACAACATCAGCAGTTTTGCAATGACCCGGCGGCTGACCTTGCGCACGATGAACACATCCAGCCAGCCGTCATCCGGCTGTGCCTCCGGCCCGGCCATAAAACCGCCGCCGTAGGCGCGGCCATTGCACACTGCGCACATCAGACAGTCCACGGTCAGCACCTCGCCGTCAATGACGTACTCCACCCTGCGGCCGATATGCCCGCACAGCTGCTGAACAATGGACAGCGCATAGGCTGCCTCGCCGCCGCACAGCGGGATGCGCCGGAACTTGGGGATGCCGTAGGCCACCTGTGCGTCCAGACCGGCGGCGCAGATGGTGGCAGAAAGCCCCAGACTGGTGCGCATCAGGTCGATGGGCACCACCCCGCCGGCCAGCTGGGCGTCCAGATCCAGAAACTCCTCCTTTGTACCGTAGGTGCGCAGAAAGTCGTTGCCGCTGCCATAGGGCAGGCAGCCCACGGCGGTCTTGTCAAAGCCGTGAGCGCCGGTGAGCGCCTCGTTGAAGGTGCCGTCACCACCGGCGGTAAAAATGTGAAGCTCCACCCCGGCCTTCTGGGCGGCAGCGGCGGCAGCGCGGGACAGCTCCCGGGCATGGCCTGCGTGGGTGGTGACGCGGATGGTGTAGTCCTCCGGGGCAAGCCCGGCACCGGCAGCAGCCGCCGCGATCTGCTGCGGCAGGGTGCGGGTACAGTCGGCCTTTCCGGCTGCGGGGTTTAGAAGAAACAGCGTGTGCATCGGGGTCCTCCCTGTTGTAACTCTATTTCCTCTATAATAGTCGAAAACCGTGCCGGTTGCAAGCGAAAACGCTATTTTGCTATTTTCTTATAGGGTTATGGTCTCATCCTCCCGCAAAACGATGCTGCCATCGGCGGCGCAGTCTGCCGTCCAGTGCTGCCCCACGTAGGCCGTCCCGGCGGCAATGCGGTTCGCAAGTGCCTGCTCCACCGCCCTGTCCACCTGACGGCGCAGTTCCCGCGCACCGTAGGCCGATTGCGCCCGGGCAGCCAGTGCCGCCCCCACCTGCGGGGTGTGGCGCAGCCGGTAGCCGCTGCGGGCGGCGCGCTGCTCCAGCTGACAGAGCATTTTTTCTGCAATGGCGCAAAGGTTTTCCTCTGCCAGCGGGCGGAACACGATCACCTCGTCCAGCCGCCCCAGCAGCTCCGGGCGGAACCACTTTTTAGCTTCCTCCACAGCCTGCGCGGACTGCTTTTCAAACACCGCTTCTGCCCCGGCAGCAAAGCCCAGCGGCGCGTTCTGCCCCGCCAGAAACCGTGCACCCAAATTTGAAGTAAGCAGCACGATGGTGTTGCGGAAATCTGCCTTGCGGCCCATGGCATCGGTCAGCTGACCGTCCTCCAAAATTTGCAACAGGATATTCTGGATATCCGGGTGCGCCTTTTCGATCTCGTCAAACAGCACCACGCTGTACGGGCGGCGGCGCACAGCCTCGGTCAGCTGCCCGCCCTCGTCATGGCCGAGGTATCCCGGCGGCGCACCCAGCAGCCGGGCGGCGGTGTGCTGCTCCTGATACTCCGACATATCGAACTTGAGCAGTGCCTTCTCGCTGCCGAACCAGCTGACCGCCAGTGCCCGCGCCAGTGCGGTCTTGCCCACGCCGGTAGGCCCCAAAAACAGCATAGCACCGATGGGACGCCCCGGCTCTCCCAGACCGGTGCGGCTGCGCCGGATGGCTCCAGCCACGGCCGCCACCGCTCGCTGCTGACCGACGATCTCGGCATTCAGGCGGCTTTCCAGCTTGTCCAGACGCTCCCGCTCCTGCTCGCCCACCCGCTGGGCGGGCACGCCGCTGGCGGCTGCCACCACCCGGGCGATATCCTCCGGGGTGAGCACCGGCTGGGTGCGCTGCTCCTTTTCGGCAAGGATACGCGCCGCCGCACAGGCTTCGTCCACAAGGTCGATGGCCTTATCCGGCAGACAGCGGCCGGGCAGATACCGCACCGAAAGCTCCACCGCCGCCTGCAAGGTCTGGGGCGGCAGGCGCACGTTATGGTATCGCTCGTAGCGGGGCGCAAGGCCGTTGAGAATCTCCACCGCCTGTGCGGGGGTGGGTTCCTCCACCTGTACCCGACCAAAGCGGCGTTCCAGCGCGGCGTCCTTCTGGATATGGGTGCGGAACTCCTGATTGGTGGTGGCGCCGATGAGCTGCAATTCGCCCCGGGCAAGCACCGGTTTCAGGATGCTGGCGGCGTCGATGGCGCCCTCGGCGGCACCGGCACCCACGATGGTGTGGAACTCGTCGATAAACAGGATGGCGGTGCCGTCCCGCACCAGCTCTTCCAGCAGGTTTTTCAGCCGCTCTTCAAAATCGCCCCGGTACTTGGTGCCCGCCACCAAGCTGGCCATATCCAGTGCCAGCAGCCGCCGCCCTTGCAGCGCTCTGGGCACCTGCCCGGCGGCAATGCGCAGCGCCAGACCTTCGGCCAGCGCCGTTTTGCCCACGCCCGGCTCGCCGATCAGACAGGGGTCGTTTTTCTGGCGGCGGCACAGGATCTCCACCATGCGGTCAAGCTCGGCTTCCCGGCAGAACACCGGGTCCAGCTCCCCTTCGGCGGCGCGGCGGGTCAGATCGCGGCAGTATTTATCGCTGGCGCGGCTGCCCCGGGGGATGCTGGCCGACACCCGGGGCTGGGCGGGCAGCACAAACTGTCCGCTCAGCTGGCGGCACTCCCGCACCGCCTCGGTGAGCGAAAGCCCCATCTCCGCCAGCAGCAGCCCGGCGGCGCAGCCGTCATCTTCCAACATGGCGCAGAGCAGATGCTCCGGCTCTGCCCGGCTGACGTGGGCGTTCTGCGCCCCAATGAGCGCATAGTCCATGGTGCGGCGCAGGTCCGGTGCCATGGCCTGCCGTTCCAGCCGCTGTGCCGGGGCGCTGCGCCGCTGCGCCAGCTGGCGGCGCACCTCCGGCTCGGTAATGTTTTTCCGGGTGAGGAACTGCGCCGCAGCGCCCTGCTGCTGCAGCATTGCCAGCAAAAGATGGCTGGTATCCGCCTGTTCACAGCCCAGATCTCCCGCCAGCTGCACCGCCTGCTGCAACAGCCGCGCCGCCGGGCGCGAAAAGCCCCGGTAACCGCCCATGCCCAGATTTTCCCAAATGCCCATGTGTCTGCTCCTTGCTGCATATAAAATCGTCTGCACTGGAAGTATAGCCCCAAAGGCGCAGAAAAAATCAGTTGTTTGTGTCGGGCAGCAGAAAAGTAAAAAACGATCCGCAGCGGTTGCCGGTGCGCGGGGGCGTCCAGCTGCTGCGGATCGTTTTTTGAGATTTTATCTTGCGGGGAACGTTTTCAGAACGAACCGCCTCCGCCGCCGTGGGTGGAGCCGCTGGAGGAGGTGTGAGTGGAGCTGCCGCCGGAGTCGCTGGAGCTGGACTCCTTTGGCCGCTCGGTGCGGTGCACCTCACGGTACAGATACAGATCCCGCTGGTTGGTCAGCTTCATGCTGCCCTGCCGTATATAGTCGGTTGCGTCCCGCTGCGGTGCCACGCTCTTGAGCCGGCTCTTCATCACGCCGGTCACGATCAGTGCCGTGATCAGGCCAATGACCAGCGCCACGCCCAGATACACGATCGAGAACGGCTCCTTGGGCATGTTGTCCACATCGTAGGGGTGGCCTTCGCGGGCGGCGGTGACATATGCGTCCGTCCACTGGATAAAGGTGCGGAAGGCGGCGGCGTAATCACCGTCTGCCATATCGGGGGTCATCTGCTCGCCAAGGTACTGGATGCCGGCATCCGTAAAGGCGGTAATGCCGTAGCCGCAGGTGGAGATATGCCACTTACGGTCGCCTGTGCTTATCAGCAGCAGCACGCCGTCCCGGTTTTCACCGTAGCCGAACTGGCAGTAATCATACAGGTCATCGGCATATTCCTCCATGCTGGTGCAGCCCTCGCTTTCCAGCGAATCGATGGTAGCAATGATCACATCAAAGCTCTGGCGGACGCTCAGTTCCTCCAGTGAAGCTTCCAGCTCGCCGCCCTCGTCCTCGGTCAGAACTTCTGCGCTGTCGTTCATGCGGTAATACAGGTCGGCAAAGCCGTCTGCGGCAAAGGCCGGTGCGGCCAGCGCGACCAGCAGCACCAGTGCTGCCAGCGCGGCACAGAGGGAGCGCAGTGGGGTAACAGTCTTTTTCATCTTCCGTCCCTCCTTTACAGAATCCCGGCCAGCCACAGCAGCCACATCATCGCATAGGATGCTGCACCGACGGCTGCCGTAAGTCCCAGCGTCCACTTGCGGGCGGCGGCCTTATCCACCGGCAGGTTGCCCACAAACTTGCCGGTCTGGCCGTTCATGGCAAAAATGTAGTTGTTGCCCTGCCAGCTGGTGCTCAGCACCCACACCGGGAACAGGGCATACTTTGCCTTGCCGCCGTGCAGCTGAATGCTGCTGTTCTCCATTTTCACGGAGTCGTAGCCGGTAACGGTCTGGGTAAAGGCGTCCTCGGTGGACTGACGGATACGCTCGTTGGCGCGCTGGATGCTCTTTTGGGCGTCCACATCGTACTTATCGGCCACATAGCCCGCCAGATACGCAGTCTTGAAGGGCACGGCATCCTGCATGGCAAAGGGCTCGATGGATTCCATCAGGTCGTCTGCCATCTTGGAGGAGCCGTCCACCGGAACCGCGTCAAAGCCCAGCACGCCGTCCCGGCGCACGGAGTAGTAGCTGGTCTCGGTATAATCGTAGTCGTCATCCGACCAAAAGCGGGTGCGGGTGGCGGTAAAGCGCAGCTGGGCGTCGGCATCGCTGTCGTACAGCCAGAAGGGCACATACACGCCCTTGATCTCGTCGATATGGTTCTGGCTGCGGAACACCTTGGGCAGCAAGGTCTTGCCCTTGAGGTGCTCCTGCAGCTTTTCCTTCGCCGCTTTTTTATCGAGCTTGAAGGGGATGATGAGGTCGGGGCGCAGGTCTCCGGCAAACTGTCCGGTCAGAACGATGGGGTTGCCGCAGAAGGGGCAGGCCGAGGCGGCCATGGTGTCGTCGCCCACGATCTCGCCGCCGCAGCTCTTGCAGACATAAGTATGCAGACCGGCGGTCTCGCCCTCTGCCCAGCTGCCGCCGGGGGTGGCCCAGTTCATCTCGCTGGGCTTTTCGTCCTTCAGCTCCTCGTCATAGCCCTTGAGGGTATCCACGTCGAACTCGGTGTCACAGTAGGGGCATTTCATCTTCTGGGTGGTGCTGTCAAATTTGATAGCACCATCGCAGCAGGGGCACTTATATTCCAGCATTCCTGCCATAGTGTTTCCTCCTATGATCTGCGGAGCAAGGGCTCCTTCCCTGCCCCGCAGTGTGATCGGTCATTGTGTGCCGGGTTCAGCTGCGGTCGTTCTCGTCAAAGGGGTCGCCGCACTCCGGGCAGAACTTGGGCGGGTGTGCAGGGTCGGCCGGTTCCCAGCCGCACTTGTCGCACTTATACTTGGGCGTACCGGCGGGCTTGGGTTTACCGCACTCGGAGCAGAACTTGCCCTTGTTCACCGCACCGCAGCTGCAAGTCCAGCCTTCTGCTGCCGCCGGGCGGGGCTTGCCGCACTCCGGGCAGAATTTGCCGGTGACGGTGGCACCGCAGCTGCAAGTCCAGCTGTCAGCAGCGGGCTTCGGTTCCGGCTTTTTGCTGCCGCATTCCGGGCAGAACTTGCCGGTAACGGTAGCGCCGCAGCTGCACTTCCAGCTGTCGGCGGCAGAAGTCTGCTGCTGGGGTGCTGCGGGCTGCTGCCCCATGGCGAACAGGTTCTGGGCGTTCATGCCGTTTGCACCGGCTGCCATGCCCATACCCATAAAGCCGGTCATGGCACCGGCGGTGTTGCCGGCGGCGGTCTTCATGGCGTCGATCTGACCACCCACCAGACGGGCGGCAGCGGTGGTGGGGTCGGTGGTCATGGCGTTTTCTTCCCACTCTGTGATCTTCTTCTGCTGCTCCTCCGGGATGGACAGGGAGTTGATGTTGAAGGAGAACACCTCGATGCCGCGCTTTTTGCGCCAGACATTGGACAGCTGCTCGTTCAGGGCGTCCGAGATCTCCAGCGTGTGGGCGGGGATCTCGTAATACTGCACCTTGTTGGCAGAAAGGGTGGCCAGCGCCGGCTGCAAAGCGTTCATCAGCTCACTCTTCAGGCGGGGAGCCAGCTCCGAGGCATCGTACTGGGTGGAGACGTTGCTACACACGTTGGTGTAGAACAGCAGCGGGTCGCAGATGCGGTAAGTAAAGCTGCCGTTGCAGCGGATGTTCACCGAGAGCTTGTAGCCCCGCTCCTCGCTGACCACTACGCGGAAGGGGATGGGCGTTGCGGTGCCGTACAGGATCTCGCCCAGCTCCTTGGTGTTGATGTAGTACACCCGCTGATCCTTGCCGGTGTCGCCGCCGTAGGTAAAGCGCTTGGCTACGGTTTGGAAAGTGGCTGCCAGACTGTCGCCGAAGTTGCCGGTGAACACGCTGGGCTCGGTGGAGGAATTGAAGGTATACTCGCCCGGTTCGGCGCACACCTCCACCACGCGGCCCTGCTCCACGATGAGCATGCACTGTCCGTCTGCCACGGCAATGCCGCTGCCGTTGGTGATGATATTATCCTCGCCGTGGTTGGAGCTGCGGCGGGAAGTGCGCTTCTGGCCCTTGACCATCAGCACATCCTTATCCAGAGAATCGCAGTAGAAAAATTCCTTCCACTGGTCTGCAAGAGTTCCGCCCAGTGCGCCCATACCTGCTTTGATCAAACCCATAATAATTTCCTCCTGTATGTTTTATTGTTTTTGCTCTCTTCTTTATCATGCAGAACGATTTCGTTTGTAAAAAGGTTCTGCCTGCTCAGGGGTAAGGGTCAGATAATTGATATTATATATCATACTGCAATGCGGCGCTGAACGCAAGGCATTTCTAACCGTTGCCATCTGCCTTTCCGACTTCTTTCACAAAAAAGAACACCAGAGCCTCCATAGAGACTCCGGTGTTCCGAAATAATATTTTTATGCTTGTCCCGTGCCCCAAAAGGCTTAGAACCGCCGCCATGTATCCGGCATAAACAGCACCAGCATGGGGAAGATTTCCAAACGGCCGGCCAGCATATCGAAGATGAGCACCAGCTTTGCGGGGTCTGCAAAGCAGCCGAAGTTCTGCATTGGGCCTGCCATTTCCAAGCCCGGGCCGATGTTGTTCAGGGTAGCAGCCACGGCGGTAAAGTTCGTCACCATATCAAAGCCGTTCAGGCTGATGAGGAAGAAGGAGGCCGCAAAGATAAAGATATACGCCGCCACAAACACGTTGGTGGTGCGGATGGTCTCGTGGTTCAGTAGCTTGCCGTCCATGCGGGCGGGCGCTACCACCTGCGGGTGCAGGGCGGTCTTGAGCTCCTTGGCCAGGGTCTTACCCAGAATGAGGAAACGGCTCACCTTGATGCCGCCGCCGGTACTGCCGGCGCAGGCGCCAATGAACATGAGCATGACCAAGATCTCCTTGGAGAGGGTCGGCCACAGGTCAAAATCGCAGCTGGAAAAGCCGGTGGTGGTGATGATGGAGCCCACCTGAAAAGCGGCCTGCCGCAGCGCCTCGCCAAAGCTGTTGTACATACTATAAATATTGGCAGTGATGATGCCCACTGCCACTACGATGACCACAAAGTAGCCCCGCACCTCCTCGCTGGCGGCAGCGCGGCGGAACTTGCGCATGAGCAGCAGGAAGTAGGCGTTGAAGTTGACGCCGAACAGGATCATGAAAATGGTCACGACCCACTGGATGTAGGGCGAAAAGCTGGCAAAGCTGTCGTTGCGGAAGCCGAAGCCGCCGGTACCCGCCGTACCAAAGGCAGTGAGCATGGCTTCGAACAGGGGCATTCGGCCAATCAGCAGGAACACCAGCTCCAGCACGGTAAGGGCAAAGTAGATGCCGTACAGGATCTTAGCGGTGGACTGCACCTTAGGCACAAGCTTGTCCACCTGCGGGCCGGGGCTTTCGGCTTTCATCAGGTTGACGTGAGAGCCGCCAGTCAGCGGCAGCAGCGAGAGCAGAAACACCAGAACACCCATGCCGCCAATCCAGTGGGTGAAGCTGCGCCAGAACAGAATACCGTTGGGCAGCCCCTCCACGGCGGGCAGGATGCTGGCACCGGTGGTGGTAAAGCCGGAGACCGTCTCAAACAGGGCATCCACGGGGTTCGGGATGCAGCCGGTGAGCACAAAGGGCACCGCGCCCATCACCGAGATGAACACCCAGCACAGCGAGGTAGCCGCAAAGCCTTCGCGCATATAGAACACCTTACTGCGGGGTTTGATGGTGTGCAGGGCGTAGCCGATGCCAGCGCTGACGGCAGCTGTGAGCAGAAACACGCCCAGCACCATCCACTCGCCATACACTAAGCTGGCGGCGGCGGGCAGCAGCAGCAACGCGCCCTCGATCATCAGCACATAGCCCAGCAGACGGAAAACGATCGCATAATTCATAGTCCGCCTCCGTCAGTGCTCCACGATATCGCGCAGATCGTGCAGACCATGCTCCAGCGTGACCACGATGACGTTATCGCCCACTTGGATCTGGTCGCCGCCGCGGGGAATCAGGATCTTGCTGCCGCGGGTAATGCAGCACAGCAGCAGGTTCTTTTTCAGGTGCAGCTGGCTCAGGGGCACACCGGTAGCGGCGCTCTCCTCGTGCACTGTAAACTCCAGCGCCTCCACGCGGTCGTCCAGTATGCGGTACAGAGTCTTGATGTTGTTGCCCGCCTCGTTTTGCAGGGCGCGGACGTACTGCACGATGTAGTCACAGGTCATGTACTTGGGGTAGACCACACTGCCCAGATCCAGCCCGGCCAGAATATCGTCAAATTCCAGACGGTTGACCTTGGTCACCAGCTTGCCGTTGGAGTGCTTTTTGGCAAACAGGGTCAGCAGCACGTTCTCCTCGTCGATGTTGGTCAGGGCCACAAAGGACTCTGCGGACTCCAGGCCCTCCGACAGCAGGAAGTCCCGGTTGGAGCCGTCCTCATTGAGGATCTGGGCACCGGGCAGCTGCTCAGCCAGCTCCTGGGCGCGGGCGGCATCCCGCTCCACGATGCGCACCCGCACATGGTTCTCCAGCAGCTCCTGGCTCAAGTAGAACGCGATGGCACCGCCGCCCACGATCAGGGCGTTGCGCACCGGCCGCACCGGCATGTGGATCTGCCGGAAGAAGGCATGCGCGTTTTCCTGGGTGGCCAGGAAGGTGACCTGATCGCCGTTCTGCAGCACAAAGTTGCCGTTGGGGATGATCACCCCGCCGTCACGCTCCACGGCACACACCAGAATGTCGCTCTTGAGCCGACTGGGGATCTCGCGGATGGCTACGCCGTCCAGCCCCTGTGCCTCGGTGAGCGCAAACTTGATCAGCCGCACGCGGCCGCCTGCAAAGGTGTCGATCTTGCTGGCCCCCGGGAACCGCAGCAGATGGGAGATCTCCTTGGCTGCCGCCATTTCCGGGTTGATGATGGCCGAAATGCCGATCTGTTTTTTGATAAAGTCCAGCTCGTGGCTGTAGGACGGGTTGCGCACGCGGGCAATGGCGTGGCAGTGGCCCGCCTTTTTGGCAAACATACAGCACAGCAGGTTCAGCTCGTCCGAACCGGTCACGGCAATGAACACGTCCGCATCCTCAATGCCGGCTTCGGACAGGGTGGTGATGGAGGAGCCGTTGCCCACGATGCCCAGCACGTCGTACGTCTCGATCAGGTGTTCCACCCGCGCCTTGTTCGTGTCCACAACAGATCGGAAGAGC
>ONZY01001803.1_pt1 | contig 14060 bp, 7 predicted proteins | sample 1671451 | NCBI WGS metagenome assembly ONZY01 (sample SAMN06348158, study PRJEB24527) | human gut metagenome | biome: human gut; feature: ankylosing spondylitis patient; material: feces | host: Homo sapiens | place: China | collected 2015-10 | reverse complement strand
TGGCGCTGCTGGGCCGCAACATGGATAAGCTCATGCAATGGCCGCTGCCGGGGCACACTTATATATCCTGCCACTTCGGGGAAGTGGACGCCTTCGGCAACGCCGGGCATCGCGGCACGGACATTCCCGCGCCGGAGGGCACACCCATCCTGGCTGCCCACAATGGCACTGTACTGGTCAGCGGCTGGAACGACAGTTACGGCAATCAGGTGCTGCTGGATAACGGTGCAGGCTTGTCCACGCGGTATGCCCACATGACAGCAACAGCCGTCACGGCTGGTGAAACCGTGATGGCTGGTCAAGTGATCGGGTATGTAGGCAGCACGGGCGACAGCACCGGCAACCATCTGCATTTTGAGGTCATGCAAAACGGCGTGCGCTGTAATCCGCTAAGCGTAGTGAATCCACAATAAAAAAGATGCGTATTTTGCGATTTTGATTGCAAGCGTTTTTTGTTGCTGAAGTGAGCAGCCCTGTTTTACACAATCAAAAATAGGGCTGCAAGCAACTTTCGTCAACTTGCAGCCCTAGATTTAGAATGTTGGCTGACAACGAACCGCGATGCGCGTATTGCCGCTGTAGTCACAGGTGAAAAGCGTTAAGGCATATTCGCCGGATGTCATTTCATCTACAGCCGTAGCATTCAGCGTTTCCAAAGCCATAACCTGATAAGTATAGGTGTTTCCGTCCATGGTTTTCAGCATGACTTCATCGCCTTGCTGTAAATCACTCAATTTCCCGAAATGCCGCCTGTAATTATGGCCTGCAATCACGAGATCTTCTGTATCTACAGCACCGGAATATCGGCAGACAGTATCCTTCATCAGATTATCGTCAAAGCGATTATACACAGGCAGTTCCAGTCCCAAGGCGGGAACAGAAAGTGTTCCGAGGAAGGTTTCATCGTCTGCACCTTTGGCGATAGCTGACTCCCGTGTCTGCTGCGATTGCTGCATGGTCACTTCGGTCAGCAGATTTTGTGCTGCTTCGTCAGCACGGTTTGCATCGTAGTAGTTGTAACCCCACAAACCGATTGCCGCAAGCAGAAGCAAAATGCCAAGCACTGTGCAATAATGGCCAAGCTTATTTCTCATGGTCAGACTTCCTTTGCAGCCAGCCGCCCAACAGAATCAAGCTCAGGCCCATTGCAATCAGAACCGGTATCGGCCAGTTCAGCTGCCCTGTCTGCGGCAGCTTGGCTTCAGGCGTTTCCGGTGTGACTGTAGGCGTAGGTATCGGAGAAGATTCCGGTGTTGGGCTTGAACTGGGCGTAGGCGAAGGCCGCGGCCCGTCAATATGGGCGAACTTTTCATCTACCTCAATATCCTTGAATACCTCGCCATCTTCAATGATGGGCAATGTTACAAGGTAGGGGTCGAGGATGTACTCCTGATTGGCAGGAGCAACCTGCGTGCGAGCCACAAGATAAAGTCCCGGCTTCAAATTCGAAAAAGTCAGCTTACCATATTTATTGGTCACGCCGGTTTCATCCGGCACAGCGACTTTCGCGAGCTCTTTAGCGATAGCAAGCCTCTCGGAAGCCGAGGTTGTAGGCCAATCACAATCGTAATCGCGGTAAGTGTCTACAATGTTGTAGGTCACATCCAGCGTATCATCGTCAATCGACTTGTGAGCAATCAGGGTCAGCTCATAAGTATCCCCAGCCAGAAAGTAAATGGAACCATCGTCCTCACGGTAATGTGCGTCCAGCGTAATGGAATAGTCATCATCGTCGTAGCGGTTATGCGCTGCATAGGCAACCAGCTGAAAAGAGAACGCGAGTACAACAGCAAACAGCAAAGCGCAAAGCCTGCGGACTTTTGGTAAGCTCATGTTCTCATCTCCTCTTTTGGGCTTTGTGCCATATCAGCATCACAAGCCACCGTAGTATGATAACGGCAAGAATTATCGCCGCACCAATCAGGCCATGCCGGAATTGAATCGGCAAAGTGTAAAACCAGTTCTTGGGGCTTTGATCGGTAGCTGCCTGCTCCATCTCCTGCTCCGAATAGGGGATTCTTGTTCCCCGCACCAGCAGGCGGTGTGAGTTTACACCGTAAGGTGTACAGGTAATCAGTGTTACATAGTCCTCACCGGGAACAATGGCCAGCGGCTGTGTTTCGTCCGGCAGAACCGTAAGGATCTGATCAACCTGATAAGCCAGCGTGTGCCCCAGCACCTTGATATAGAACTGGTCGCCAACCTGCATTTGGTCAAGGTCGGTAAAAAGGCTCGCCGTAGGCAATCCACGATGCCCGGAAAGCGCCGCATGGGTGCTTTCACCGCCGACAGGCAGTGAGGTAGCTTCCATGTGCCCAACACCCACCTGCAAAACAGATTCCGAGGTGCCGTGATAAATGGGAATGGTCGTGTTCAGGCGAGGAATTATGATATAACCCATCATACCGGTGTTATCGATGTTCAGCAGCTGCCAATAGGGGCCGCTTTTGTCGCCGTCTTCGGTATTATCGATAATATCTACGCCATCGCTCTGCTGCGCCAGCTGCCGATTGTATTCCCGCGCTTCGGCCAGAAGCTCGTCCAGCTGCTGCTGTTGGAGCTTGCTGACCGAATCATCGTAGGAGGCGGTTGTGCGGCTGCCGTGGATCTCTGCCAGATATTCACTTAATGATGGATAAACGAGAATGCCGATGCCCACCAGAATGACCAGCAGACGGGCAAGCCCGCGCAGCCTGTCTTTCATTTAGCGGTTTTCCTTCTTCTTTTTGGGGGCAAACACACCCAGCAGAACCACGGCAACGCCCAGTAAAGTCAGACCGATAGTACCGATGCTACCAGTCTCAGGCAGCATAACGCCCTTGACGTTCTCGACCTTGATAATGTTGCTGGTGTTTTGGTCTGCTTCGTCCACCTTATAGGTAGGAGTGGTATAAGCCTCGCCGGCGACAGTAATCTCAATCTTGATGGGCTTCTTCAGCTTGTTGTAGCTGGTAGGAGCGATGGTTTCGTGCAGGTAGTAAGTACCGGCTTTCAGACCCTTGATGGTGATTTTGCCGGTTGCATCTGTCGTAACGGTATCGGTGCCAGTCTCGCCATCGCCCTGTACGTGGTAGGTGTTCACTACTGTTTCATTAACAAGTTTAACTACATTATCACCATTCGCATCGGTAGTCAGCTTAAAGGTTGCGTTAGCCAGTCGGTTTGCATCGATATCCTCAGTATGGAACTTATGAATTTCGATGTCGTAAGTGTAAACCTTGCTCTCGTCGGGGTTGGATTTACCAGTTCCATCAGTGCCGGGGTTGTTGCTATATTCCAGATAAACGGTGTTCTTTGCGGGATTATCTTTAACAGCATCCTTGGTGATTTTTGCGGTGTAAGTCACAACGATTTCGGCACCGGTAGTTGCACCCGTAACTTTTTTCAGGTCGTCAAAGGTCACAGTCAGTTCTTTGCTTGCGCCAGAAGGCTCAACCACTTTATAATCGGTATCCTTGGTCACTGCGGCACCAGCCACGGTGACTTTCACAGAGTTTGCGTCAAAAGCAAGACCATGGCTCAGAGTATCATGGAACACAAACTTATAGGTATTGTAATCCGTCATGTCAGGAACTTTGGCGGTCAGATTAAAGGTGACGGTATCGCCGACCTGAGCAGAGCCATTGTCCTCAAAGGTGCCCTCCTTGGAGGTCTGCACCTTTTTCTCCACGGTGGGGAAGGTGCTCTTAATGGTCTGCTCTGTGACACCACCGTTTTTAGGGACGTTCACAAGGATAGCATCAGTGCCACGGCCATTGTCACCAGTAGAACCGCCCTCAGGGAACACCAGATAGTAACCGGCAGTCAGGCCAGTGAAAGTAGCAGTGCCCTTGGTTTTATCGGCAACATCAGAAGTCTGTTCAGCGGCCTTCACGGTCACCAAAGACGGGTCAGCGGAAAGAGTACTGTTATTATCGCGTGCCCACTTCTGTGCTTTGTGAGCAAAGTCGGCCAGAGTTCCCTTATTAGATTTATCGTTCGTAAGGGTTTTGAGGTATGCAACGGCAGCGTTGCTCAACTCATCGGCAGTGATGGCAGTGGCTTCCACATCACTTCCAATAACGCTGGCATTCTTCATAGCAGTAAAAATCTCAGTCTGCTTGAAGAAATCCTCCCACTTCGTTTCCAGCACATAGCTGTCGAACTCGTTCTTCTGGGCAGGGTCAGCGGTAGCGTCACCAGTAACGCGAGCGGCAAACATACGGATTGCGGTTACATTCTTGCCTTTTCCAGCACCCTCACCGGGAATATACAGGCCGGAGCCGGTCACGGTCAGGTTGCCAGTTGACTGAACAGTGTTATCCGCAAACGCGGTCACTGCCAAGCAGAGGGAAAGTACAACAGCCAGCACCAATGCGGCTGCGCGTTTAATGTGTTTCATACGAAACTTCCTTTCAGTTTATACATGGTTTGTAGCGTTCGTCCATACCTCTTTACTCAGTGCGCCTCCCTTCTGCCCTTGCGCTTGCGTGGTACAGAAAGCGCAAGCAGCAGAATCCCTACACCAACTACCACATACAGCCAGTCGCCCGTACTTCCTGTATCCGGCAGCATGGGGTGATGGGTGTTGGTGATAGTTGCATGATAAGTCTTTTCGTCATAGGTGGAGCCCGTCAGGGTATAACCCGGAACGGTTTCTTCCTCAAACGAATAGACATAGTAGGCTTCAATCGTATCCGTTACGGTGCCATCGGCAGCCGTCTGATACTTCAGCACGGGGGCATTTTTCAGCACCGTGCGCCAAGTAGAAGCATGGCCGGACTCTACATCGTCCTTGGTCATGGTAATGGTTTTGTAAAGGGTCTTGTGACCAGCCGTGCCATCCGGCTTAAACTCCTGCTGATAAATGTTGACCTTGATTTCATTGGGGCGTTTGCCGTCGATATTCGCAAAATCTTTCCAGATTTTGCTGATGGTTAAATCTACATATTCCTTGCAGGGGTCTGCGGTGTCAGCCGGTTCTGTTATTGTACTGTCCGGATTGTCGGTGTTGGCCGTATCCAGCATCAGCACAGCCTTGGCGGGGCTTTCATAGGCTGCCAGATCTGCGGTAGTAGCCGCTGCGGCATCTTCCATCTTTGCATCTTTCAAATCCGAAAACTCGGTGATTTTATCCAAATGCAGCACTTCATATCGGTTATAGTCCGTGCCGGTGGAAGTATCTTTTTCTGCGCTGCCGAATACATCCTTGTTTGCCTTGGCAACATTTTTCAGCGCCTCGTTGAAAGCACGATAGATGGAATAGTGGTTGTTGTTGCCCTCAATCGACTTGATGGTATTAAAGCTGTAAACCGACTTCAAATCATTCACGCCGGTAAAGGGGCCGACCAGATTTTCTGTGCCGCGCACCACATCGCAGAGGGTCATGGTGCTGTTCTTGACCTGACCTTCATGGTTCAGGCCAATAAAGCCGCCGGAATAACCTTCCTTGTCTGTGCCGTCTGCTGCATTTCCGGCACCACCTGCAAATACATCGTATCCGGAAGAAATGCCTGTAACGCTGCAGCCGTCAATGTCTGTGCGGTTGCCCTTGATAAGGTTGATTTTTACATTGGAGATTTTGTCTTTATCTATGCCGCCTTTTTCCGTACAGGGCAGTTCAATGACCGAGTCACCGATAGTGATAATGGCAAGGTCGCTTTGACCGGGTCCCGCCTTCTGGTTGAGTGCAACGCCGATTTGCAAACCAAGCAAAGAAACGGCAAGCGTTTTGCCATCGGCCAAGAGTTTAACTGTAAGCACCCAGCCCAAATCAACATTCAGTACACCTAGGTTTTGCAACTTACCCACATATAGGATGCTCAGCAGCTTATTGACAATCTCAAAGACAGTGTTCAGCAGTTTGGACTGCAATTCAGCAGAAACCACATAGTTCATATCGGTCTTGCCGATAAATCCGCCTGCGATTTCGCCGCTGGTGACCTGTTTCAGCGCCGTGGTACTGCAGCCATTGATTTTGGCAAGGTCTGCATACCCGGCAAAGCCACCCGCAATGGGCTGTTCACCGCCTTTGGCCTCGACCACCGTGCCAAGCCCAAAGCCGGTCACGGTGCAGTTTTCCACATGGGAGCCGAACAAGTCGAGCACACCCACGGTGCCGCCCAGCAGCTCTTCAAGAACACTTACATCGTCAATGTCAGCCACGCCGCTTTTGCCCAAGTGCCCGACAAAGCCGCCTGTGTAGTTGAGTCCTTCTACGTTGGCAAGGTTGGAAACAGCACTGTTCTTTACGCTGCCGTCCATCATGCCGCCGCCAAAGCCGCCTGCGCAGCCAGTGTAGCGGGTTTCGCTTTGCGTTGCTTCTTGGCTACCGCTGTGCGCCTGTACGGTCAAGCCGCTTTGAACGCCTGTAACCTTGGAATCATAAATGTAAGTGCGGAATGCCGCCAGCACCGAGGTGTTGCCCAGCCTAATCAAGTCGCTGAGCAGCTTGGTTTCGGAGTCGTTCGGATCTCTACCGGAAACCTGTGCCACACCGGCCACATCGGCCAGGCCGAAGAAGCCGCCGGCATACTTGCCGCCGTCTACACTGCGCAGATTTTCTATCTGAACTTTTCCGCTTGTAGAATTTTCTTCGCCTACTGCACTGGCTTCCAGAGAACCGGCAAAGCCTCCCGCATAGGCTGCATACTTTACGATGCCGCCCTCTTTGTAGGCACCATCTACAACAAAGCCCCACTGGCTGTCAGCCGCAGAAACTGTTGCCGCATGGATGGTGGTGGCGGTGGCTTTCAGCACGGTGGCCAAATCACCGGGTTTGGCGATCAAATGATCCAAAATACCTTGCAGCAAGCCGTTGGAGGCGTTGGTATTCACACCCGCCACGCTGCCTGCCGAGGCAAGACCCACATACCCGCCTACCGCAATGCGACCTGTAACACGGCGCAGGTTGGTAGCGTTGCAGGAAGCCACGGGCGCGGCATACTTGTCGGTAGACGACCATTGATCCGTAGTGGGAAGTTTCTCTTCGCCGTTCAGCTGTATCTGGGCACCATAAGCGCTGCCCACAAAGCCACCCGAATATCCGCAATGGTTTTTCGGCAAGCCGGTTGCCTGTACCGTAAGACCTGACTTGTAGCCCTGCACCGAGGAATTGCGAACCGCCGGAACAAACAACTGCGCAATGTTCAGCAGTTGGTCAAGGTTCAGATTGAGCCCCAGAATGCTTACAGTACCAAGCTGTGCGGCACCGCCGGTTTTCATCTGTCCGGCAAAGCCGCCCGCACTGTGCATAGCACTGACCAGCTTAGCATCGTAAGCCATGCAGTTGGTTAATGTGCCGCTGTTCATGCAGCCCACATAGCCGCCTGCATCGCCGCCGTAGAGCATGGTGTCAAACTCACTGCGTCCGGCAACAACATTGTAGCCGTAAATCATTTCAGCCAGCAGAGCATCCAGTTCAGCTTGTGTGGCAACTGTGCCTTTTTTGGCCAGTTCGTAGCCGTAGCCGCCATATTTGCCCACATATTCCACCCAGCTGTTCCAAGTTTCCACATCCAGACCAGCCAACGGACCATAGACCGCTGTGTTGGTTTGCACCGGGTAGATAACGCCCAATGCGCCGAGAATGTTCTTGATGCTGATGAGGCCCATCAGCGCACTGACACTGCCGAGTTTTGCTGTGTCAGCCGGTTCCATTAAGCCGGTATAGCCGCCAGCATACTCATGCCCGTAAACCGAACGGATACGCTCGGCTTTGCAAAGACTCATGGGACCGTTGTAGGTCTTGTCGGTGCCATTCTCGGCATATTCGTCTTTCCAACGGGAGGTGTCAAAACCGTGGATGGTGCCGCCCATGTTATGACCTACGAAACCGCCAGCCATACCGCGCTGCACAGTTTCGTCCGATGCAGCATTGGCGCGTACTGCGCCGCCGCAGGGCACACAGTTGGTGGAACTATTTCGGATGGAAGGCACAAAGCTTTGCAGCACTGAGGCAAGAACGGAATCGATGTCGACAACCTTGCTCAGAATGCTGCCGTTGTTCAACAGGCTGGCAACGTCGCCGGGCTCCAGTTCGCCCACATAACCGCCTGCGGTAATCTCGCCGATAATGTAAGAGAAATTGATTGCCTGACAATCTTGGATATGACCTCCGTATACGCCTCCGGCATAACCGCCCGACATACCAACCTTGCCTTTGCTGTTATCCAAACCACCGGTTGCCAGAACGGCAAAGCCGCCTGTTCCACCAGTTACATCCGAATGTTCAATCGTAGTGACTACTACCGAAAGAGCATCCAGAACATTTGTGAGCTGAATCGTGTTACCCAAAATCTGCAAACCGCCGCCCACAGAGGCCGCACTGCCGATGTCCATGTCGCCTACATAACCGCCTGCATAGCGGCCGCCTGTGACGGCATAGGTGCTTTTTGTATTGTCATAGTAGGTAGGCGCGGATGTATCTTCCAGATTATCCGGAGGAGTAACGATTGTATGTTTCAGCTTAGTTACATCCGAGTAGGAGATCTGTGCGCCGCTGGCATAACCTACAAAGCCGCCTGCACTGCCTACGGTCGGGTCGGTGGGCAACTTATTGGCTTTTACGGTGAATCCGTTGTTCGATTTGACACCAGCATATTTAATGTAAGGCACATAGGCGTTTATCACGCTGAGCAGATCGGTCAAATTGATGTTCAGCCCGGTAAAGTCGCCCAGGATACTGATACCCTTAGAGGCATCTGCCAAAGCACCGGAGTATACCCGCCCGGCAAAACCGCCTGCATAAGATTGACCTTTTACGGAGCCGAGATTATAGACAGCGTAGTAATCGTTTTCCCCGCGGCTTTGGTTGTTCACCGTTCCACTCTGGAAGTCGGCTGCAAAAGAAACCGTACAGTTTGTGTAGCTGGGAATCAGGTAGCCGATGGCATTAACCAATCCTTTGGCTTCGAGCAGTGATTTCACGGAGTTATCATCGCCAACCTCCGCCAGACCGCCTGTTTTGGAAATCGCCACAAAGCCTGCCGCATAGCCGCCGTCATTAGTCGCTGTTACGGTTTTCAGGTTGGTGACATGGGCATTTTCCACCTTGGTGCTGTTGCTGCGGGCTATAAAGCCTGAAGCCGTATAATCCCGCACTGAGTTTCCTTCACGAACGCCGGTGGCCTCAACCGTAAAGCCACTCTCAATGCCTTTCACATTGGCATTTGTGATAGTAACCTCCACCGCCTGCCCCAAAGAGAGCAGATTGTTGAGTTTCAAAAGATAATTCAGGCCAAGCAGGTTGACGGTCAAACCGCCGTCGGTTCCAACCAATTCGCCGGGACCGGACAAACCAATAAAGCCGCCTGCATAGTTTTTGCCTTCGACAGATTTTAGATTATTAACGGAAACATTGTTGATGGTACCGCCAATAGCATCGCCAAAGCCGCCGCCCACACGCTCATTTCCGCTTACGGAAAAGCCATCGGTTATACCGTTCAGCGTTACTCCGTCTACAGTAAACGCAAGATAAGAGGCAACGCCGAGGGTCGTGTTTAATAAGCCTGCTACGCTGGCGGTTCCAAGAGAGCCCGCAATGCCGCCGGTATAATCATGACCAGAAACGCTTTGCAGGCCGGACACTGTCGTGTTTCGTTGCTCAACGGTCGCTGGGTCATACACTCCGTTTCTCCAGTACGATACCTTGCTGAGATAATCAGCACTGGACGGTGCAATATATGCGCCATCACCGCGCCCGGTAACGCCGCCCACATAGTCGGTGCCGTTGACTGTAAGCGGTGCATCCACCGTACACCCTAAGATGTACGAGAAAGCAGTGAAGATGCCGCACCCGGGTTGCTGCTGAGCAGCTTGACCACCAAATCAACCACACCGCCCAGAAGGTCATCTTTATTATCGTCTTTGCCAAGATTGGCCGCCCAGCCTAGGGTTGCAATACCTGCAAAGCCGCCTGCATTGGCTCCTGTGGCATGAACCGTCAGCGATTCACTCACTTTGGCCGAACAGTTGACAGCCGAAGTATTGGCAAGACCGCCGGCAAAGCCGCCCACATAGTTTTCGCCCTGAATGTTTATGGCCTTATTGTCTAATGTGCAGTTGAGAAGCAGGCTTTCGGGATTCATATTGGGCAGCTTGGTTTCAATATCCAGCGCACCGGACAAGGTGCCTTTAATGATGCTGTCTCGGGCAAGGCCCACGAAGCCGCCCACAAAATTTTTCCCCTGCAGGGTAAGGCTGCTGTTTTTGACAGTGCAGTTTTTTATGATACTGCCGGACTGCTGCCCCACAAAGCCGCCTGCGTAGTCCTTTTCGCTCGATGCGGAAATGTTCAGACCGTCAATGCTGCAATCGGCAAATTGTGCATTGATATAGCCCGTAGGGATCAGCTTGCCTAAGGGAATGGCATTGCCCAGCAAAATGGTGATCAAATCACCCAATCCCAAGCCGGGAATCACATTCAGAATATTGGTCAGCAGCTTGACCAGGTCGCCCAATGCTTTTGAAAGTCCATCGTACTGGGTCACGCCAATGGTATACCCAACAAATCCGCCGGTGTTGTTGTTCACATTCTTCACATCGGCATTGACCACTTCAATGCCGGAGAACAGCACCTGCCCCTCCACTCGTCCGGCGATGGCACCGGTTGCCAAGGCCGTGGGGTCTTTCTTTCGGGCATCGAGAACATCTCCCAGAGTTTTACCTAAGTCGATTTTCACCTGTCCAAAGGTCAGAATGAAGGTCAAACCGCTTAACACGCCACCCAGCAGCTTGCCCAGAGTGCTAGTCAGTGTGCTGACCAGAGTAGAGGGATAGTAGGTTTCGTTTGTTGTGGTATGAACATTGATTTTCTCAAATTTCAGGTTGGATACCTGCACCAGCCCTTTACTCAGGCCAATGTCTTTCTCACTGACTTCACTTGATACAGTAGAGAAGAAGCCAACGCCCATCTGCTCGCCAACATTCAGTTTATCAGTCTGCATTACGCTGACATTTGAAATTGTAGGCTTTGTGGATGTGTTGATGGCGGAAGAGTCATCATTCCATATTTTTTCGCCGTTGGCCGACTTTGCACCAATCATTGTTCCTTGGAAAGTCAGAGGCGTCCAGTTGGCGCTGCTCAAGTCGATGTCACGGAAGATGATGTAATTGGCATTGGAGGCATAGGTCTGGTTCGCAGCTTTATCAATGTCCAGATTGGGGTCAATTTCACCGGTTGTCTGGTTTACACCGCAACGGCCAACAGTATAAACGTACAAAAGGTTATTTGCTTTATCGCTTAAATTTTTGTCAGCTGCATGGATACCGTCTTTTCCAAGAGTATAGTTGTCAGTACCGTTCTGTTCTTTCGTCAGATCCGCATCGCCGCCATACAGCATAATGAGATTTCCGCTGCTGTCATGGTCAATCGTCCACTTCGCATTGTGATGAATAGCCTGATAAACGGCACCGTAAACGGTATCTCCGCTGCCGATTTTCCGTAGCTGCTGCTCATTGCCGATCAGGATATAGGTCTTATCCCCGATTGTTTTTACTACCTGCCCCGGAAAGTCGCGTCCGTCTGCCTTACCATCCGTGACCCTGGAGTACGGCTGTACAGAGGTATCCGAACTGAACTGCGTAGAGAGCACATAGCGATGATTTAGGCTGTATGTCAGATACGGCTCATCTTCCCCGTTGGGGTAGATCAGCTGACCGCTGCCAAAGGTCTCAGCTTGTGCATCGCCATCCATGACCGGCTCGGTGTCTGGGTTTTCCCCGTGCAGCACCGCCATCTGGTACGGGTTGTAAAGATAGATGGTGTTGCTTTGCGCATCATACAGCGTAAGGTCATCGCTGCTTTCGGCAAGCGGCGTGATGCTGCCGGTAAAGCCTTCCGGCAACTGCCATTGCAGCATATCGCCCGTCAGCTCAATGTCCTCAGCAATGGCGTATTGCACATCCAAAGCGTAGGTGATTTCCGCACCGTTTTCATCGGTCACGGCAAGCCCGCTTGCATCGGTAAGCGTTTGCCCGCTGCCAATTTCGGCTAACTGGTCGCAAGTATAAATCAGGATTTTTCCGTCCTGATAAAGAGATTTGGCCGATGCATCCGTGTTCTCAGATGAAGATTCGGCAAGCTCTGAATCGGTTGTCTCGTTCGAGGTGGGAATCTGATCTGTGTCAGATTCCGGCTGACTCTCTACTGAACCATTTGACGAGGCATCTTCAGGCAAATCGGAAGAGGCCGAAGAATCCCCAACCAAAGGCTCAGAAGAAGCCGCATCATTGCTTGAAGAATCGACCGATGTATTTTCCGGAGATTGCTCCGGGATGTAACCCGCATCACTGTCTACAGGTACACTTTCGGATTCAGCACTGGAAGCAACTATACTGCTTTCAGCTAAGATAGTATCATCCGCTGCAAAAGCGACCGGTGCTGTGCATTGGAAGAACATCAGCGCCGCCATCGTAGCAGATGTCCATCTCATAAAAGAGTGATGGCGCATGGGAATTTCCTTTACCCCCTAAAGGCTAATTGCGTAAATTCGTATCGTACTTGTCCTACGGATTTACTAGGTTTTATTGCGAAAAGTATCTGCCATTATTTGAATAGCAGATACCCTTGCAATAAATCCCCCTGCAATGAGCATTGAGAAACAAAAGCAGACGGATAATTGACCACAAATTTCTATTCAGTGCCAAAAGCTTGCTCGATTGCAAACCGCTTCCGTTCCATGTTGGTATGAACATAGCGCTGTAATGTGATGTTGGGATTAGAGTGCCCCATAAGCTCGCTGAGTGTTTTGATGTCGCAACCTGCCTGCAAGCAGGTGGTAGCAAAAGTATGGCGTAACATATGTGGATTCACATCATGTGCACCGGCCTTCGCAAGATAACCATGAATGCTCTTTCTGTAGCAACGAGGCTCTACCGGTTTACTGCTGCATGATAAGAACCACACATCACTGCCGAATGTGTTTTTCTGGTACAGCATTTGGAGTAGAACCGAAAGCTTTGGCGGGATTGGTAATACTCGCTTGGAACTTTCTGTTTTTGGTGCTTGTACCACAACCGAAGTTTTCCCCGTTCCAATGGCAATACGCCGAACGCCGCGGCGTATACGGACTTCCTTGTGCACGAGGTCAATATCACCCCACTGCAAGCCGCATACCTCGCTGATCCGAAGACCAAGCTGGAGCATAAATAATATGCCCGCCTTTCGTGGGGTCGGATTCTTGAAAACAAATCGGTTGACTGCCGCCTGCTCTTCAAGAGAAAGTGCTTCTGGAAACTCGTTCGTTTCTTTCACGGGCTTGATTGACAGCTCAATCATGGGCATTAAATGCAGTTTGTATGCGTATTTACATAGCCTGCGGACAAGGCTGATGCATTCCCGTGAAAGGCTTGCTCCAAAAGGTTTATGCTCTCCACCAACCGGAGAAATAATCTGTAAAACGCATAATTCTAATTTTGCGCCGGAAAGTTGTGAAATTCGTAGGTTCCCGATAACCGGCAAAATATAATGCTCAATGGAATAACGATAATGCGCTATGGAAGACTCCTCTAAGTCGTTCAGCGTGGAAAGCCATAGTTCCGAAAGAACCGAAAATGTAAGCTCTTGTGCCTCAAGCGGAACCGTGTAATCAGCTGCTTTTACCTTTTTCCGAATCAATGCTGATTTTGCATCGACATAGCTGTACGCATACACATAGCCCCAAATCGCTTTTCCGGTTTCACTTCGCCCTTTAATGTAGCGCCCTTCCCAGCGGCCATCTTTTCGCTTATGGATATTTTCTCCATGTCTTGCCATTGTTGCAGCCTCCATTCATTGACTATGATTTGACAACCTAAACAATAGCAGTATTTGTTTTGGGTAACAATATGGACGAAATAGTAGCGCACGATGTGTAAAAAACCATCAGTTTGCTATTTTTCACTTAATTTGTGCGAAATCAACAAATCGATTCTTGATATTAAAGTAAGGCTGTGATAAACTAAGCAATCAAAGATATTGTTTTCTTGGTATCCGCTATTCAAATAATAGCGGATACTTTTTTGTGTACGCATAAGGTCATTGAACTCATCCATATATTTTTACGATAACATTATTTTTACGAAAAGTCAAACTGCAAGGA
>ONZY01001798.1_pt1 | contig 14080 bp, 7 predicted proteins | sample 1671451 | NCBI WGS metagenome assembly ONZY01 (sample SAMN06348158, study PRJEB24527) | human gut metagenome | biome: human gut; feature: ankylosing spondylitis patient; material: feces | host: Homo sapiens | place: China | collected 2015-10 | reverse complement strand
TCTGCCCTTCATGCTGTAATCCTTGAAATCAGGCAACTGCTCAGAATTCTTATAGAACGTAATAGGCAACTTGCCGGCAGGATTGTACTCTCCGAAGAGTACACGAGCCACTGCCTCACCACCTTCCTGACCAGGATACCAGGCTTGGAGAATAGCATCGCAACTCTCTGTCTCTGGAGTCAAGGCGATAGCCGAACCCGAACAGTTGACAAAGACAACCTTTTTGCCCGCCTCCTTCAAAGCCTTCAGGAAATTGCGCTGAACCTTAGGCAATTCGATGTTGGTGCGGTCACCACCCTTGAAGCCAGAAATCTCGATAGGCATTTCCTCACCTTCCAACTGTGGAGAGATGCCACCTACGAAGACTACTGTCTCGCAATCCTTCAACTTCTTGAGCGAAGCCTGATAGTCGATAGGATTCTCATGCCCGATATTGAACTTCATGTCCGCATTATAGTTAGGCATCTCGTGATAGCGAATCTCTATCTTATACTCCTTGCCCTTCTCGGCTTGGAACTCGATACGACTCTCGGTAGTGCGCCAAATAGAATGCTCTGCCTTCTTCTCACCATTCAGATAAACCTCGTAGTGACCGCAACCAGCCACGTCGAGCAACACCTTGTCTGTCTGCTTAGGACGGAACACGGTTTCATATTTTGCAGAGAAGCCCACCAGCTTCACATTAGGAGCGAAGGAGTGTTGACCATAGGTCGTTACCTGCACAGGATTCTTCTCCTGGGTGATAACAACAGGCTTGCCTTCCATCTTGCGATTGTTCCAGAAAGTGCCCTTAAAGCCCATCTTGCCATCCATGCTACACTGGTCGAAGTAAGAATTCAAAACTTGGTCGTTCACCAAGTCGCATCCATTAAAGGTGACAACCTGGTTTTTCTTCAAACGACTCCTGATACCATCCAGGATGGTAATTGTCTGTCGTGGAGTACCATTATAGTTTCCCCACATCATCGGTTCGTTATCCACATTCGGTCCGATGAAAGCAATCTTCTTTACTTTTTTATTGGAGCAGCGTCATGGTCTGCAGAGCCATATCGAGCGAGAGCTGGCGATGCGCCTTACTGCAAAGCACCGATACTGGAATCTTCGACCATGATACAATCTTGTTGTCATCCATCTCGCCCAAATCGAAACGACCTTCGAGCAGACGAATCACATGCTTATCAACTTCTTCTTCAGTCAAGGCGCCATACTTCACAGCCTCAGGCACAGACTTATATGCATAATTATATCCACATTCTACATCGGTTCCAGCCAATACACCCTTAGCTGCTGCATTTTTGGCATTGCTCGAAACCTTATGGTTCTCCCAGAAATCAGTAACAGCGCCACAGTCGGAAACTACCAGGTACTTGAATCCCCACTCGTCCCTGAGAATCTGCTGCAAAAGGCGGGTGTTGCCGCAGCATGGTTCATCATCCCAACGCTGATAGGCACACATCACCTCACGCACCTTGGCATCCTGCACCAGTGATTTGAAGGCAGGCATATAAGTTTCCCAAAGGTCGCGCGGTGTAACATCGGTAATATTGTCTGTATGGCGAGCCCATTCTGGTCCGCTATGAATTGCATAGTGCTTGGCACAAGCCCAGAGTTTGCGGTATTTCGTATCTTCAGGTCCCTGCAATCCGCGCACCACGGCACATCCCATCCTACTGGTAAGATAAGGATCCTCACCATAGGTTTCCTGTCCACGTCCCCAGCGAGGATCACGGAAAATATTCACGTTTGGAGTCCAGACAGAAAGGGCATGGAAACGGGTTACATCTCCTCCCTTCTGCTGCAGTTCATTCCATTTGGCACGCATCTCATCAGATGTTGCATCAAAGACTCTATACACCATTCTGTCGTTAAACGAAGCTGCCATTCCGATAGGTTCCGGAAAAACGGTTACATCTCCCATGTTCGCCACACCATGCAGTGCCTCGCTCCACCACTGGAATCTCTTGATTCCCAATCGTGGGATAGCCGGCGAATCATCCAGCATCAGAGAAGCTTTCTCTTCCAAAGTGAGACGACCACATAAATCTACCGCTCTCTCATGAGCCGAGAGGGCTGGATTCTGATAAGGCAACTGCTGCGCTGAAGCATTGCCGGAAGACATAGTTACCACAAACATCAAAGCTGCGTATATAACATTCTTGTTCATTGTAATTACTATTAAGCTATTAGTATATTAAATTGTTATTTGCGCTGCAAAGATAAACAAAAAAGCAGAATACTACTTTATTACAAGTATCAAAGAGTTTATATGATGTAACACTTACAGCTGTATCTTTACAGCCTTTCCGTCATATTCCACACTCTTGCTTGCCTGCATAGGCTGATCGCCCGCACCACTATTGGCATCCACCAGTACGATGTGGAATCTGCGATGCTGGAGCATTCCCTTATAGCTGCCCTTGCGTGGAGCGATGCTCAGAGTTCTGTCTGCTTCATTCCAAACAAACTGGATTTCCGAGAATTTACCCTTCTCATAGTTGTAGTTGTCGCCCTCATCCTCATAGAGCGTAAATTTACCATCAGCACCAGGATAGACACGAATTTCCAGCTCATCCCAAGGCTTCTCTGAACTATACTGCACTTCAGGACCGAATGGCAGGATGGTACCTGCCTTGATGAATACAGGCATGATGTCGATAGGACAAAGGCGCTGGATATCTTGACCGCCCTCATACTGGGTGTTGCTCCAGAAATCATACCATTTATTACCCTTTGGCAAGTAAACATTCACAGGCGCAGCTGCCTTCCTTACATCAGGATAGATGGTATGGCCCTTCTTCTCCTTATCCTTCCAAGTGTATAAAGGATCGGTTACCGGCTTCACCAGAATGTTGCGGCCGAAGAGATACTCATCGTTCAGACGGGAAGCCTTCTTGTCTGCCGCATAATCCATTACCAGAGCACGCATCATGCTTCCGCTATTCTGTACACAGTCGCCAGCCGTACTGTAGATATAAGGCAAAAGGCGATAGCGCAGCTTGATGGCCTTAATCATAGCATCATAAGCCCAGTCGCCCTGCTTTCCGAATTCATACAGTTCGCTTACCATCGGCGAAGAACAGTGATTGCGCATCAATGGCATGAAGGTTCCCCACTGCATCCAGCGGGTCTGCAATTCCTGAATGGCTGGATTCTTTGGATTCTGTTCAAACTCCCAGTAGAAGAAACCACCCAGGTCGGTGTTCCAGAATGGGATACCGCAGAGCGAGAAGTTCAAGCCCGATGGAATCTGATTCTTCATCTCGTCCCAGGAAGCCACCACATCACCGCTCCAGCAGATGGTGCCATAATGCTGAATACCGAAACTGCCGCTTCGGGTCATCTGGAGCGAACGCTTTGTGTTGCCCTTCATCGCTCTCTGGTGCTCGTAGATGCTCTTGTTGTGCAACAATGGGAAGGCGTTCTTCACGCCCAACCATGAACCATCGAAGGTCTGATAGTTCTCATCGCCCGGCTTCTCAAAATGGTCTGGCTCCGTAGAATCGGTCCACCAGGCATCAAAGCCCATCTGGTAGAGATGAGTAAGATACTTCCAGTAGAGGTTGCGAGCCTTCGGATTGAAGACATCGTATGGCATCACGCCACTGTTTCTTGGCCACGTTTCAAAAGGAAGGAGGGCATTCATCTTCTTCAGTTCACGATACTGCTCTGTCCAAGGACCGAAACTTGCCCAGATGGAAATCATCAGATGGGCATCGTTCTTATGAACATACTTCACCATCTCTTCCGGACTCTTCAGACGGGGTTCTCCCTGTACCTTCATCTGCTTCATATCGGTAGGAAGATACTTGGCATAGGCTGGGTCGCCCACCTTATTTATATAGTATGGGTTCTGGAACTTCATCGCATTCCAGTTGGAGTCGCATCCCCAATACTGCCAGTCCTGCACGATGGCATCAGTAGGAATCTTCAGTTCGCGATACTTGTCCAACACGCCAGCCAGTTCATCACTGGTCTTATAGCGCTCACGGCATTGCCAGAAGCCCATCGCCCATTTCGGGAACATCGTAGCCTGTCCGGTGAGTTCACGGATGCTGGCGATGACTCCATCTTGCGTACCATCCTTATACATGAAATAGTAGTCGGCGCAGGTTCCCACTTCACTGGTAAAGGAAGTGCATGATGGCTGGTTGCCATTATTCTTGGATGCTACGATATCATTGAAATAGGTTTTTCCTGCATTGTCCCAGTAAAGACCATAGCCCTTCTCACTGGTGAAATAAGGGATGGCGATATAAGTATTATTGTTCCAGAGTACGATATTCTGTCTACCACGCTGATTCATGTAAACATCGCGCAACTGTCCCAGACCATAGATGGCCTCGTCATCAGCAAGACGGAAGTCCTGCTCTATACGGTACTTGCCCTTGTTGGCTTCATCCTTGCGAGCTTCCAGACGGGTCTTCGTATCAGTAAGCAGCAGCTTTCCATCCTTCGAAAGGAAGCGGATTTCGCCAGTCTGCTGATTCAGTTCAACGGAAATAAAACTAGAATTGATTTTTACAATATCACCGTTTTCCTGTATTTGAACGCCCTTCATCTGCTGAGGTTTCAAGATGACAGAATAGCTTTTCTTCTGAACAGGAGCACCAAGTCCGGCATCAGATTTCAAGATGCGGACGATGGATGGAGAATAGAATTCGATGGTTACATTCTGCTGAGCCACCTGACGGGTGATAGACTTGGCAGCTGCACCTTTCTGGGTGCCTGCCACCTTTACATTCTTGGCGCTGAGTTCACTTGGAACGCCAACGACAGCGATGCCCAAAAGGGCAATGAAAGATAAATTCTTTAGCATACTTCTGTTTATTTTATTAGAGGGTTTATGATTGGGACGCTTCTCGATTGTCAAATCATCATGAATTTATTGTTGTCTGAAATTCCATTTAGAATTATCGCTATTGAAATCGAAAGGAGCCAAGCCTGGGGTACAATCGCCGAGTGAAACCAATGCCAGTTTCTCTTCTGTGCCTGGCACTGCCTTAGGCATGATGCGATAGGTGCCATCGGTGAGCTGTTCGATACGCCAAAGCTGGGCATCTTCACCCGTAAACTCAGGTTTGGCAATGACATCATGCTGAGCGGTTGCGGTAAGATAGCGAGTAGTGCCTTCTATGCAGATTTTATAATAAGGACCACCCAAATAACCACCCTTTCCGGCAGGCATGATATTCCACTTCTGATGAGGACGGAACATATAATCGTTCATTCTTACCTTTACCTCGCCCTTAGGCCATTCTGTCTCTACCTCCTTCAAGGTCTGAGGCTCAATATTCTTCAGAGGCTTGGTCGGCTTAATCCAGAAAGGTTCGATATCCCGCTGCATTCTCACGAAATCTACGGCAATCTCCAGAGCATAGCCTCTTCGTTCCGATTCTATCTCGTAGGTTCCGGCATGAAATTCATCACCAGCCACAGGCCAGTCGTTCTTCCACAACAAAGGACGGATGGCCAACACGCTTCGTCCTCCCTGTCTGAAATCAGACTCATAGTGGAACGACATCTTTTCTACACCCTCTTCCTCAATATAGCGGCCGAAGTGACCGGGACCCGTCTTCAGATTGTTGGCTGCAATCACCATTTTTCCACCGCCCTGCAACATCTCTCTGCCCACATTATCTACGTATGGACCGGTTATCTTTCGCGAACGTCCCACCACGATATTGTAGGTAGAATTAGGACCATCGCAACAGGTGCCATGAGTGCCGAGAAGATAATACCAGCCGTTGCGGTAAATCAAATCAGTAGCTTCGCAGTCGATGGCGATATTGACGGGTTCGTTGCCTTCCATCCGCTTACCTGTCTTCGGATCAAGTTCTACCAGACGGATAAATCCGAAATAGGTACCATAACTGAGCCAGAGTCTGCCGGTAGTAGGGTCGAGCAACAAGCCCGCATCAATGGCATCACAGTCTTCATCATCCAATGAAGAAGCTACCACCACCGGTTCAGTATATTTGAAATCAGGCGATTTCGGATCGAGCGTTTTGTTCCACATCGTCAGGACATCACCGCGATGACTGCCACCCAAACCACCACCCGTAGCACTGTAGGCTACAAGATAACGGTCGCCAATCTTCAACACATCAGGAGCCGCTCCTCTGCCGGGACGAACAGCACCAGCCATCCTCCGACCAGATTCCACCTTCACCCGTTCCAAAGGTATAATACTTTCCATCACACAGGGCAATGGTAGAAGGATCATGAATGAAAGGTTCGCCCACCTGGGCTTCTGCCTCGTAAGCAGAAGAAGACAACAAGGCAACCAAAGCAGCGACATAAAGTTTCTGCTGAGCAGCAACCGGGCTAAAATATCTGAAAAATATATTGTTCTGTTTCATAACTTTCTTTATTGATTGCACTACTTCACGTGAATAGACAGGTTTCTGACAGGCTTGCCCTGTCCGTCGATGAATCGGACACAGAAGTCGCTCATACCAGGTCCATTGATTACAGCACCACGAAGAATATTCCTACCTTTCTTCAAGGTAAGTTTCTTAGAAACCACATCATCGCGAACCATTCTTCGGTCGCCTTCGAGCATCACCGCCTCCTCACCATTGAGCCACCACATGGAAGCACCATTCGAGCCAACAGACAAGCGGACGTCTTTCATCTCCTCAGGGCAATCGATAATGGTAACCGCCCAGAACAAGACACCATACTTGGGTTTCTTAAACGAAGTAGCGAAACGGAAGAGCTTCACATTAAACAGTTTACTGTCCAGCGCATGCCATTTCAGTTTTTCCTTGCCCACCTTCACGACGGCTCCATTCTTAGGAACAGTTTCCATCTGTCTAGGGAAATACTGCGTATGGAATATCTCCTTCAGATAAGAATCAGTAAAAACGACATTGCTCTTGACCGGCACAGAGATTGGCTCCAGAAGCAACCATCTCTGAATAAATCCAGCTGCATTAGGCATGGCAGCCTGCTTGCCGACTGGTCCGAAATAAGGATTGATGTCTGCAGGTAAATTCCTATTTTGGGCATCCGCAGAGGAATGCCCAAAAAGGAATACACATAAACAAAACAATCTAACTATTTTTTTTAAAAAGTTGTACATAGACTATTCATTATTATTGAGGTTCGATAATCTGATAACGGCCACTCAGATGCATGAAGGCGAAGAGACGCAACAGTCCGTCGTAATAGCCATCGAAGAAGCCTTCTTTATCCGGTTCATGCTTGGCATTCCAGAAATGACTGACGAATTCCCTGCCCTTCACATGATTGCTGACCAATGAAGCCGCAGCCGAAGTGGCAACAAAACCGATAGAATGACGGAGTGCCTTAGGAGCCGTACCTGCCGGCAGAATATCTTCTACCATTGTGCCATCTACATTATACTGGTCCAGGAAAGAATCAATGCCCTTACTATACAGGAAGTTCTGCAGCGTATTGGCATATTTCTGCTGCCACTCCTTATCCTTGCAAGCCCAGGAATAATCGAGCGCTATATTCATTGGCACTCGCCATGAATCATAACGGAAAGCATCACCCAGCAACCGACCGGTCTTCATCAGACTGCCATCATAGTTGCAATAGTCCGGGTTCAAGCCCGTTTTCTCATTGATACACTTATGCAGGAACTCACGGCTTTTCTCAGCACACTCCTTCCAGAACTGGGACCGTCCGTCGTTAGCCCATTTCGCCCAAACCTCGTAAAAGGCAGGGAGATGGTAAGAAGGGTCGGTAAACTTCCCGCCCCAATGATCGGGCGTAAAGGTGATGAGCTGATGTTCGAGATTGATGAGCGGAGCTGTGCGGTCCATTCCCGCCTTCTGCATGCTGCAATCCAGAATATGCTGCGCTTCCTTCAGATAGTTGATACCCGTATCATTGCCCCATCGGTTGGATGCAAAGATGAGCGACGTTACGAAATAGAGTTCACCATCCGATGCGGCTCCCTGCGCATTTCTCGTTCCATCAGTCTTGCAGCTCCATGCGAAATAGCCCTTATAAGGTCCTTCCTGATGCTGCATGTATCTCTTGCTCCATCGCCAGAGGCGGTCGAAGATGTCCTTTTTGCCAAACTGCACGGCAGCCATCATTCCATACGACATGCCCTCGGTTCTCACATCATTGTTCTTTATATCGCTGACATATCCCATAGAATCGCCCACTTCGAAATAAACCTTGTTCTTACCGTAGAATACATCATTGAATACTTCGTTCACCTTCCTGTCTATATCAGCCTGCTTATAGCCCATCTCGGCAAAGAGATTGCGATACTGGTGAGTTTCGAAAGCTCCCTTTTCCCAAGGCAACGCATCGAAGCCCAGCCAGTCTACCTCAACATCGGCTCCACTCTGCAAGGATACATGGAGAGCATGAACGCCCTGAGGAGCATGGAGCACCTGGGCACGGACATTCTTCCAGGCTGCCGACTTCGGAATCTTCACTTTAGCAATGATATTACCCTTCTTGCCATCGGCTCTGACTACGAGCACACCACCCTTTGAAGACTTGGCACGAACGGTGATTTCTTCCACCTTCTCGTTACCGAAATCCACCTTATCATATATAAGAGCAGTATTCGATTTAGAGAAGAGAGTCTTCCATCCTTCAAAACAGTTGTTCTTATCCAGATATTCAATACCAATACCCTTGCCTTGCAGCGCAGAATAACGGTCAATCTGAATACGCGAACGAGCGTTCGTCAATCCCACACCTCTTAGCGTAGGTATCACCTTCTGTATCGTTCCGTCAGGATTGAAGTTCAGAGAGTCGATTCGCACCGAGCGGTTCTTGTCGAACTTAGGTGAATAATCATTATGGTGATAGAAGAGATACCACTGTCCCTGATATTCCACGATGCTATGATGATTGGTCCAGCACTTCGTAGGCGACTCATCCATGATGATGCCCTTGAACGTGAAAGGTCCCATCGGATGGTCAGCCATGGCATAAGCCAGCGTTTCGGTTCCATCCTTTTCACGTACCCAAGGGAAGGTGAAATAATATTTGCCGTTACGCTCGAAGGCAAATGGTCCTTCCTTGAATCCCTCAGGCAATCCCTCTACCAGTTTGGGTTCCGAGGCAAGTTCCGTCATGTTTGGTTTCAGCTTAGCCATGTGCAATCCTGCTCCAGCCCAGTAGATATAAGCCTGTCCGTCCTTATCTATCAGCACACAAGGATCTATGCCGTGCACACCCTCTATGGGTTTCCACATCGGCATAAACGGTCCTTCGGGCTGGTCGGCAACCGCCACACCTATTCCGAATCCCTTCTCCTCCCCTTTCGGAGCGGCAGGGAAATAGAAGTAATATTTCCCCTCTTTCTCTACACAGTCAGGAGCCCACATCGTATAACTGCCGTCCTGTACCCAAGGTACTTTGTCCTGCGAAACGATGACTCCATGATCCTGCCACTCCGTAAGATTAGTGGAAGAGAAAACGTGATAATCTGCCATGCAGAACCATTCCTTCAGTTTCTCGATAGGACTCGGAATATCATGAGAAGGATAAAGATATACCTTCCCGTTGGATACGCGAGCCGTAGGATCAGCAGAATACTGTCCGCTGATAATCGGATTCTGAGCCGAAGCTCCTGTCGATAACGCCAGCATCAAGGCACACATCCATGTTTTCATACGCAAATTCCTTTAAAGAAGAAAAAAGAGAGTGTTTTTTTTCAAAACACCCCCTAATTGTCAAACAATCTATAGTTCTTTAAACTTAAAACACTATATTAACAAAACAACTTCATGATTACCAACCAGGATTCTGCTTTAGGTTAGGATTCTTATCCATCACGGTCTGTGGATAAGGGAAGAACTCATGCTTGCCCTTCTTGAAACCTACCTTGAAATTAGTCTCAGGAGTGTTGGTCGTATAGAAACGGCTGTTTGCTTCTGATCCATGCTCCCAAGCTACATCCTGGTCGTCTGCCTTTGGAGCTCTGAAAACCTTATCAAACAAATGTGGCACGACTGTACCAGCCTTAGTCAAACGCTCAATGGCCTTTGTATCATTCCATCGCATGATATCGAACCAACGACAGCCTTCAAGCCAAAGTTCATATGACTTTTCTTTCTTCAACACATCCATATCAACAGTTTCACTGATTGTCTTGGAACCAGCACGTTTCTGAATCATATTGATATATTTCTTAGCTTCAGGCTGATCGCCTGTCTGAAGACAAGCCTCTGCATAATTGAGCAAAACCTCAGCGTAACGCATGACAAGATAATTATTCAAGCGAATGTTATCACCATATTTCTTGCCTTCAGTATCAGAAGCTCTCATTATTTGCTTGAACGCCAACCAGGTAGAGTTGCCGTAGAGTCCCTGTACAGGGTCATTGATGCCAATCTTGTCACTGGTTTTCTTCTGCTCGTCAGTCATATTATCGATTTCATCCTTGCCGTAAGACATATGATAAACCGCATCATCAATATGCTTTAAAGTAGCCTTCAAGCGATAAGAGTGATCACCATCATTTTTATAGAACTCGTCACCAAACCACTGAGGCACGCCAAGGCCACCCCAGCCATCAACGCCGCCACAATAAACCTTGTTAGGAGAAACAACAAAGTGATCAGCACGCCAATCCCAATAGTTGGTCTCCATCCAGCTAGAACGCTGAATCATACCACCCCAATCGGTCTTACCTGAATTATACTCGAAGTTGACTTCAAATACCTTCTCCTCGTTGGCATCACCCTCGATATGGAAGTTGTCGGCATATTGCTTACCAGGAACAAGATCATACTTGTCCGAGTCTATAACCTTTTTAAGGGCAATTTTAGCCTTGTCATACTGACCGGCGAAAAGGTAAGCCTTTCCGGCAAGAGCATATGCAAAGCCCTTGGTTACCTTCACTGCTCCATCCTTGTCATCCTTACTTTTACGCTCATCCAAATCGTTGGCAGCATTCTCACATTCCTGCGCAATCCACTCTATCAACTGTTTGTGATCCATAGGATGCTCAGGATCCTTATCACAATTAAAAGGCTGTGCAGAAGCATCCAGAACATGAGTTACCAATGGTGGAGTACCCCAGAGATTAGCCAACAGGAAATAATCATAAGCACGAAGCACACGAGCCTCTGCGGCACAACGTTTCTGCACAGCGGTAGTAGCCTTGGCAAAGTGATCGAGTACAAGGTTACAGGCATATACAGAGTGATAGAGGCCTGTGTACATAAACTTTGGCACCTCAGCCTCAGCATCATAATAGAACTGATTGAGCATGATACCAAACGTATTATCACCAGAGTTGGCACCTGCTGCCAACACATCGTCTCCACACTCATTGACTATCAGTTTCAATGGAGTATAAATACCTGGGCCACCACCATCGTGGTTACGTCCCATCACATTACACATAAAGCTTTCGTATGCAGCAACGAGGGCCGCCTCTGCATCAGCATCGGTCTTATAGAAGTTCTCGGTAAGTATTACACCCTTCTGCTCAATGTCAAGCTGATCCTCACAAGATGTAGTGAGCGTCATTGTTCCTGTGGCAGCAAGAGCCAATATTGTTGAAAATAATATTTTCTTCATTGTTTTTGAATATTAAAGGTTAGAATGTTACATTGATACCAAATACCACCTTCTTGGAAGTTGGATAAGTACCATTATCAAAACCACGAGATGCGCCACTATTCATAGAAGCGGTCTCCGGATCAGCACCAGGATACTTGGTGATGGTGAAGAAATCATCCAGTGAGCAATATACACGAAGATTGCTGATACCTGCCACGCTAGAGATAGCCTTTGGCAATGTATAGCCCAACTGAATCTGCTTGATCTTGAAATATGAGCCACTGAACACAGCTGCATCAGAACTGAAGAACTTCCAGTCTGTAGCAACCTTTTTCATATCAGGATATTTAGCATTGGTGCGGTCTGCTCTCCAAGAATCCTTCCAGTAGGTATCAATTCCATTGATCAACGGACGGTCTGCAGAAACCATCAAGTTGTAAATCTTGTTGCCAGCAGAGCCTGTTCCAAATACGGTGAGGTCAAAGCCCTTATATTCTGCATTAAGAGTAATACCATAAGTAAACTTAGGAATACCTGAGCCCAAATCCTGCTTATCTTCATCGGTTGGAGCTGAAGTTGTTTCGCCATTCTTATTATAATAGAGAGCGCTACCATCTTCGGCTACACCTGCATACTTGTAACCACGGAAATACCATACCTGATGGCCAGCCTCGAATGTAGGCTTAAGCTGGTTATTGAATCCATCAATACCTATTTCGGTCAAACGGCTTACAAGGTTTGAAACCTCCTTCACCTCATTTTTCAGAGTTGAACCATTTACGGTCACACTATACTTAAAGTCCTTGATGTGATCTCTCCAACCCAACTCGAAATCAAGACCAGAGTTAAGTACCTTACCTGTATTAACAACTCTCTTGTTTACACCAATCTCTGGAATAGGAGCGATTTCAATCAAGAGGTCCTTGGTTGTCTTACGATACCAGTCTAAGCCCAAAGTCAAGCGGTCGTTAAGGAATCGCGCATCAAGTCCAAGGTCAACCTGCTCTGAAGTTTCCCACTTCAAGTCTGGGTTAGCAAGTCCAGAAGGCTTAGAACCTAAAGTCAGCTTACCATCTCCGATAGAAGGATTATACTGATAGAAACTCTGATTAAGAGCTATGGTAGAAGCATAACGATAATCGCTCAAGATATTGACGTTACCATTCTGACCCCAAGAACCACGAAGTTTCAAGAAAGAAATGGCATCACGGCTTATATTGTCCTTGAAGAACTTCTCATTGCTGATAGCCCATCCTGCTGAAACTGATGGGAAATTACCCCAACGTGCCTTCTTTGAAAGTTTTGATGTATCGAAAGCATCACGACGGAAGTTAACCTGCATGAAGTAACGGTTGTCATAGCTGTAAGATACACGACCAAAGTAAGATAACTCTGTAGCATCTGAAGGAGCGTTACCTACATTTTTGGTTGCATTAGCCAACAAGTAGTCGATGTAACGGAAGTTTGGCTCATAAGATGAGAGTATGTTACCTCCTGTAGAACTGATGGAACTATTATCCCAATGATTCTTGGTAAACGACATACCTGCCATGGCACCAATAGTGTGCTTGCCGATTGTTGTCAAATAGTTGGCAAAGTTCTCCCACTGATAGTATAGGCCGTTGCTTGTAGTCTGGCTGATAGAGTACTTGGTATCACTTACACGACCGGTGATATAGTAAGGTTCTGCGTAGCTGTAAGTATTGCCCTGAGTAATGCGAGTACCAAAACGAGAAGTAAATGTAAAGCCCTTGAATGGCTTGATATTGGCAGCAACGGTACCACGTACATTGATACCAGAAGTCCATGTGTCATGACGGTCGCGCTGATAGAGAGGGTTACCAGTAGCATCATCTACATATTTAGAAGTACCATAGTAGTCATTGTTATGGCTTGGATCTCTTGGAACTGGGCCACCGGCTTCTACCTGGGCCTTCATGCCAGGAGCCAAATCCTCCACATTACTGATATAAGCTGGAGTCAAAGGATCGATAGAAACCACAGAGTTCAGCAATGAACCATAACCTCTAGTTACACCTTTGGTCTTGTACTTTTCAAAAGATGTATTAGTAGTCACGTTCAACCACTTATAGATATCATAGTCGGCATTGATCTGACCAGTGAAACGCTTATAAGTATCCTTGCTACCTTTAACGATACCATCATTGTTCAGGATATTCAAGCTGGCGAGGAAACGTCCCTTACCGTTACTTGCCTGCAAGGTGAGACTATGCTGATGAGCCAGACTGTTCTCAAATACCTCGTCATACCAGTTGGTGTTCTGACCATTATAGTTGTTCTTCTTCAGAAGATCATCGGTCAAGTCGCCCAAGTACTTATGATACTCGATATACTCAGGAGCATCAAAGATATCAGCCTTCTTTCCCAACGACTGGATGGTGAACTTGCTGCTGTAAGAAATCTGAGCCTTACCGCCATTGGCAGCACCCGTCTTGGTAGTAATGATAACGACACCATTACCAGCCTGCGCACCATAGATGGCAGCAGAAGCGGCATCCTTCAATACCTCCATGCTCTCGATCATAGATGGATCCAGATACTGGATATT
>ONZY01001787.1_pt1 | contig 14117 bp, 9 predicted proteins | sample 1671451 | NCBI WGS metagenome assembly ONZY01 (sample SAMN06348158, study PRJEB24527) | human gut metagenome | biome: human gut; feature: ankylosing spondylitis patient; material: feces | host: Homo sapiens | place: China | collected 2015-10 | reverse complement strand
ACCATTCACCTTCTTCCCCTTGCGTTCAAATATTTCTTCTTGTTATTTATCATATTACAAGATAATACTTTTATGCAAGAGATCGCTTTTACTGCATGAAATTCAGTATCCGGAAAGGAAGTAAACAATGGAGTGTTTACACACTAACAGTCCATCTCTTTTACAGCACTTCATCCGTCCATCCGATGTCCTCACCGTCTCCACTATCCGAGGTGTCTCCACCGGTGTCATCTCCGGAGCTGCCACTGTCTGAGCTGCCGCTGTCTGAGCTTCCACTATTGGAAGAATCATCATCGTCATCATCGTCGTCTGAATTATCATTGATTACCGGCTGCTGCGTTGGCGCAGGGGTTGCTGCCGGAGTCGTTACCGCCAGAGGATTGTTGCCGGTTGTCTGCGGTTTTGCTGTCTGAGCTGCTGTCTTATTGACAGCACTCTGTACCTGGGACGCAGATGCCAGTGTTGCCCCTGCCAATATACCCTGCTTTGCCATCAAAGGTGAAATCTGCTCTGCGCCAGCGGTTCCATTCTGTACTGCCTCACGATTCTGTGTGATCAGTTCCTGCATCTTATTTCTTCCTGCTAATACCGGATCTGCCTGCTGCAGATCCGCTACAGGTGCCACATCCACCCACTGTTCGTTTTCATCCTGTTGCTGAAGTATGCCGTTCATAACACGAACCGCCTGCATATTGTGTGCACCTGCAAGTTGTTGCCGGCTCTGATTCGTTTCTGCGGTTATCGTATTGGTCTGTCCCCCTGCAAGCTGTACCCGCATAGCTTCCAGAGTACTGTGGGAACGATACAATGCCATTGCCAACACTACTGTTGTCAATGCAAAAATGCATGTGAATACTATCCACACTGTGTTTTTCTTATTTTTACTTTTCATCCAGAATAGCTCCTATCTTTACTTTTCCACGCTGTCTACAATATTTTTCAAAAATTTATATCCGGATGTTCCCGGTTTAAAATCTCCGCGGTTCAGGATCTGTTTGCAGACAGTATACATACTACGGGACATTTCCGGTCCATAGATCACCACACTGCTGCCATCCTTTTCCATCACCGCATAGGCCCGGAAGATGTACGACGTGTTATAGCGTTCCGGAGGAAGTTTTGTCAGAACGTTTGCGAACTGGTCTCTCCCATTCACTCTCCGGATCACTTTATCACTGAATTTGCCGTTTATTACACCGTATGTTTTTCCGCCTCCCAATTTGTTGCTCCCATAGACCATCGGATATTGTGCATGAAGATCAGGGCGCATGATCAGCGTTCCCATCTCCGTGATACGATACCCTGCCAAGCCGGAGCCGCTGATCAATTGTGACTTTTTCGCCGTATCAATACCGAAGGTGCACCGCAAACCGGTATTTCCCGTATAACGAACGGAAAATCCATGATAGGAAAACAGATTCTCGAACTCCGGAATTGCTGTTGCCGTATAACAGCTTCCGTTATAGGAAAGTCTCCAGACATACATGTCTGTAGGGATACCGGATGCATTATATTGATATACGGCTGCGGTCTTTGCCGTTGTTCCCGGCTGGACAATGCTGTTTATTGCCACCAGCCGCCTGGCTTCGTCATTCTGCCATGCTGTGCTGGCAGCCTCCACTCCATCAATATAAATCTTAGCACTACTGTCATAACCTGCCGGAAGAGCCAGGACAACATTACCATTTCCCACTTCAGGCTCGGTCACAGGCGGATCCGGGATTCCTTCCACCGTCTTCATTGTCTTCACAGAAGCAATACCATTGGTTGTAGCTCCGACAGCATACAACGTATTGTCTCCGCAAAAAATGTCAAAGCCATTGATATCCGTCCCTATAGTGGACGCAAGCTTCTGCCAGCTGTCATCCTTCAGATATGCTGCCTGCAGTGTCTTCTCATTTCCTGACGTCCAGAAGACATATGGTATCCTGTCCTTTACCACAAGTCTTACAACATCCTTGCTCTGAATATCCGTCAGTATATTTTCATTCCATTGCTGTCCATCATATGTAAGCATTGCTGTCGCGGCATTGCTATTGTTCGCTGCTGCCAGATATAATCTGCCACCTGCTACACATGCATCGACAGAGCTGGCTTTTCCGAGTCGATCCATCGTATAAAGCTTCTGCCAGTATCCATTTTGCAACACTGCAATACAACCATTACCATCTGTTCCCTGTGCAAAATAATCACAATAAACCGCATACCACTTATTGTCATAAAAGAAATGTTTAGTTCCGGAGATGTTGGCCCCCGACACTGTCAATGGCGGAAGTGAACCATCCGGCTGCCATACATTTATCAGCTTTAACGTATTTCCTGCTGCATAGCTTATCCACAGGCTGTCCTGCTCATACAGCAATTCCATTCTCAGAGGATAGATTGCTGTCTGAGAGCGGTATATCTGCTGCACATTTTCTGCAGAGACCTGCCGCACACACAGATAACCCGAAGCATCCGTATAAGCCACATAGACCTTGCCAGCCACACTCAGAATATCCACCTGGGATCCCCAGCCAACATCTGCTGCAGCCTGCATTACTTTCCAGCTGCTGTCGGAAGCCTCCAAAGAATATATTTTCAACTGATTTTTTCCATTTTCATTCACAATGCCAGCCAGATACAGGCTGTTTCCTGTCGTATCCCCGGTAATAGCCGGAGAAGAGAGCCCATTGATGCTCTCCCCCTTCGGCAGCCAGTAACTGTCGGCCGAAAGTACCGGAAACTCTACATCAAAGGATACGCTGCCGTCTTCCTTAGTAACAACATTGTCAATCACAATTCCACTGTTGCTGCCATCAGAATAAAAAATAGTATCCGATGTATAATGAGCATTCAGATCACTGCTTCCCAGTGAACTGCGATACTGTCCGCCCACTGTAGCCTTAAATGCATTCTCTTGTGCCTTAGCCGGATCCGTTGTGTCCTTACGGAACACATAAATATAGTTATTTCCTTCTTTATTTGTATGATAATCAACCGCATTGTTCACCCGATAGACGATCAATCCGCTCTCCGGAATGTAGTAATCATAGTCCTGCTTGTTTTCCGGCTTTTTCCGGTATTCCACTACAAAAAACTCTGAATCGCTGCGGGATGTCTTCAGAATATACGCACGGTTACCGGATGCTCCTTCCGCCGGCCACAAGGTATATGTCCCACTTTCTTTTAACGTTTCGATATCCATCCACCTAAGCTCACTGCGCGTATAAGCCAATGGATAACTTGCAGTAAGGTTGGGTCCTGCCATCAGGTCCCACCAGCGACCTACCGGATCCCCAGCCTCTCCCGCAGTACGATACAGATCCGGTGCTCCCAGCGTGTGCAGAAATTCGTGCGAAGCCAAGGCATATCCCTGATCATAATTAGTTCCCAATCGAAGCATATTAGTCGGAAGAACATTATAAGCACCCACATGCCAGCCATGCAACAGTGTCTGGTTATCTCCCCAGTCCGCTTTGCGGGAACCAAACGCACCACTGGTATTGTTCTCGTCTACCTGGACAATAATCGTCAGATTATCGATATAATCGTCACCACGCATGCTGTCCAGCTTCGACGGGAAAGACAGTTCACTCATATTTTGTGCCGCTGTAATCACCTGCTGGACAAATTGCTCACCAGAGGGTGCATCCGGATAGTCCGATGCCGACCCTTGAATGGTGACCGGCAGGAATACATTATTCACCACCTGTGGGAAATAGGTATTTACCGTCACCTGTCCATCCGATATGGTTGAAATATATTGACTCAAGGACCGGTTCGGTTCTGATTCCGGACCGGTGTACATTTCCTGATATCTGCTAAAGTCAGTCTGGAAGGTATTAGCACCGTCCTCGCTGAAATTCACCATCAGTACCAGATTATCAACCTGTATTGCTGCCTCCGCCTGAACAGGCTTCCACAGCAGCAGGCCGCATACAAATAATGCTATACTCAATAAACTTTTTTTCATATGTGTCATAAATAACTCCTGTTGAAAAACATATCCCTGTGCCTATTCCCAGATATTGCAGATTCCCATCCGGACCGGTGCAAATGCATCATTGCCATCTTCTGCAGTCATAGTCAGGTAATAGATATTTTTCCCTTCCTGTCTGGAAGCATATGCCATCTGTCCTTCTTTACTCAGATATTCCGGGGTTGCTGTCTCGGGCCTTCCTTCCGCAGTAAAATCTCCGTCGTAGCTGACTGCCTGAGCGCTACGGTTACGGAAAGCATCTGCTGCTCCGCTACTCAGGTCTGCGGTGCCCATATGTACCGTAAATGCTCCCTCCGGACGGTTATTCGAAGACAAAGTTCCCTCGTATCCTACGTAAGTGCCATCCGTCAGATTCATGCTTTCACTGACAAAAGAGCCTGTCCGCTCTGCCGCGCATACATAATACCGAATTTCCGGATCCGTTACTTGCACATAGAATTGTCTGCCATCTGCCAGCGGATACTCAATCGCTGTGCAATGCTGTCCCAGTTCATCCGCCAGAATCGTCATTCTCCACTCACCGTTGTCCGCTGCTCCTGTATAGTTTCTCTGCCCGATCAGAAGATCTGACAGCATTACTGTATACCAGTCTTCCGTCAGAATACTGTCTACTGCTGTCTCAACGTTGCCTCCGGTCATGGCCTCCAATAGTCCCTGTGCCTTACTCTGTACTTCATCTGTATCCTGTGTCAGATCCACCATGATCTCTGCCAGCTGCGCCTGTCTCTCAGAACTGTAGTCCAGACGCTGCTCCCACTCCAGGGCATCCCGCTGTGCCAGGGGACTTTCAGTGTCTGTTGTAGTCTCAGTATTTGCTTCTGTTTCCTGTGTAGCAGTCTCCTGCATAGATTCCTCTGTTACTGTCAATAGCTGAGTGTCCTGCGTTCCGCAGGCAGTTAATGACAGAGATAGTAACAGAGCTATTGCAGAAGTTGTCTTTATTATTCTTTTGTTATTCATTTTGTTTTCTCTTTCTGTATTTTTGTAGTAATATATTGTTGTTGATTCCCTAAATTAGCATAATACATACATACTTAAATGTGTACATAAGGGATATCCATATTATTCATATTTCCCACATATCCCAACTCAACAATCCTGGAGGAAAAATTATCAAGTATTTTATATAGTCGTCGTATCATCTCTTTATTATAATAATTTACTTCCTCACACTCCGAATTAAACACACCTATTATTTTTCCATCGTATTTAATTGGCAATACTAATTCTGCGCATGTCTGAGAAACTGCACAATAATAATCCTTTTCTTCCTTTACATCATCTATTAAAATACTTTTTCCTGTCACATACGCCTTAGCCATGAGTCCGTCCATAGCAACCAATCTATATCTTTGCTTATGCAGTGCGATATTATCTGCAAACACCATTAATCCCGTTTGATGGCTGTCTGTCTTTACTCCCAGTGCGATTTGGTTATAATCCGTTTTCGTTACATTACATAAGCGATCTATAGCATCTTTTAATAAACTATCAAATTCTCCACGCATACCAAAGATATTTGATTTATAACCCGGGTATATCCATCCAATTATTTCTTCAAAGTCATTCTCATACAGCTTCTGAAAATTTTCACAATTCTCATCCGACAAAAAATTTAAAAATTCTCCCATGTCATTTCTATATATTTGTCCAATAATTTTAAGATCATCTGTTGATTTACTAGTTGCTTCATAGTCTCCCATATTATTCATTCTTTTCTGCAATCTAGTAAATTTTTCTTTCCAGAATTCAATATATTCTAATTTTGCCTCTGCACCTCCATAAATATTAGCACCGATTTTTTCCGGAGCATTATTGCCATAATACTTTCTCTCGTTTTCACTTAACACAACGAATAATAATTTATCTTTATAATGATGATCCTTAATCACTTCTCCTACTTCATACATACATGCTTGTCTCTTTAAGTATGTATCACTTACAACAGTTAGAACATAGTCATGTTCTTGAATTGTGTCCATAAACTTTTTAAAGCTATCCTTATACTTCAACTCTGTATAACGTGAAATTTTAATCTTATCCTGTAGTTTTTCATGAATTTTTTCCTCAATAATGTCCACTATAGGTGTATCACACGCTGTATATGAAATAAACAAAGTAATTGGGTCTTTCACTTCTTTTGTTCGTCCTTTTTCTACACGATTATTTTTAAAGCAGCTATATACATTATCCTCTTACTTACTATGATTTAGAATCTATATCATTTAAAGAAAAACCATCACTTTTTCTACAAATTATCCGCAGCTTATGCGGATAATTTATTTTATGAGGACTCAATTTGTATGATAAAATGATTATATCCAAAAGCTTGTATATGTCAACCGAAAAATCGGTCAACCGCTCATTGAAAATTAGGTCACTTTTGACCTGGGTTGGCGCCTGCCGCATTCCTGCCGCAGGTGCAGTTACTACTTAGTTACAGTTTCGAAGTCGGTTCCGTTGCTCCGAAGTGTTTCCCGAAGTCTGTAGGAATCACCCTCCATATCAATCAGATAGGCCTTATATGTAAGTCGTAAACGTCAAATCCTGCGCCTACCCTTAAATTTAACACCGCTTTTATGAGCGGCGTATATTTTAGCGTCAGGCGCATGGTTTGACGTTTACGCTGTCTTTTCTTCTTGCCATAAAAATAACCTCCAAACTGAGTAATTTTATCTTACATCAGTTTGGAGGTTTACACAAACTCTGGGATGCTCCCTTTTATTCCACCGTAACACTCTTCGCCAGATTCCTGGGCTTATCTACATCCAGTCCCTTTGCGACACTGACATAATATCCCAGCAGTTGCAGCGGTATCACCGCAAGGCTGGCCATGAAATGCTCGTCCACCTTCGGCACATAAACAGCGAAGTTCACCTGATCTTCGATTTCGTAATTGCCATAGGTAGTCATGCCCATAAGGTATGCACCACGGCTCTTGCACTCCAGCATATTGCTTATGGTCTTCTCGTATAACTCGTTCTGGGTCAGAACACCGATCACCAGCGTTCCCTGTTCGATCAGACTGATGGTTCCGTGCTTCAGTTCCCCGGCCGCATATGCTTCGGAATGAATGTAGCTGATTTCCTTCAGTTTGAGGCTTCCTTCCAGACAAACGGCATAGTCTATACCACGTCCTACGAAGAATACATCAGACGCATTGGCATACTTTGCGGCAAACCATTGCAGGCGCTCCTTGTCTTCCAGAATTTTCTGTATCTTCTCCGGAATCGTCAGCAGTTCGGCAATATAATAACCATACTGCTCTTCTGTGATCTTACCACGAACTTTGGCAAACTGCACTGCCAGGCAGTACATTGCTGCAAGCTGCGCACTATAGGCTTTCGTGGTTGCCACCGAAATCTCCGGGCCTGCCAGTGTGTAAAATACTTTGTCTGCTTCTCTGGCAATACTGCTGCCTACCACATTGACAATGGCCATAGTGGTAATGCCCTTTTCCTTCGCTAGTCTTAATGCAGCCAAAGTATCCGCTGTCTCACCGGACTGGCTGACCACGATCATCAGTGCCTTCGGGTTCAGGGACATTTTCCGGTATCTGAATTCTGATGCAAGTTCCACACGCACCGAAATATCTGCCATGTCTTCCAGAACATACTGTGCCGCCATGCCTACATGCCATGCAGAACCACAGGCTACAATATAAATCTGTTCAAATCCCTTGATCTCATCTTCGGTAATTCCCACTGCTTCGAAGTCAATCCTGCCATCCTTGATCACAGAATTCAGGGTATCCTGAACTGCTTTCGGCTGCTCATGGATCTCTTTCATCATGAAATGTTCAAAACCGGCCTTTTCTGCAGCTTCTGCATCCCATTTGATTTCCGTAGTCTGCTTCTCGATTTCATCCCCGTCCAGGTTATAGAAATGAGCTTCTCCCGGAGTCAGCTTTGCAAACTCAAGGTTGCCTATATAATACACATTTCTGGTATATTTCAGAATTGCCGGAACATCGGATGCCACATAGGTCTCCCCATCCGCAATACCAATGATCATCGGGCTGTCCTTACGGGCTACCCAGATCTCACCGGGATAGTCACGGAACATCAGCTCCAACGCATAGGATCCGCGAATACGCACCATGGTTTTCGCAATGGCATCAATGGGACCGAGTTTATACTTCTTGTAGTAATAATCCACCAGCTTGATCGCTACCTCTGTATCGGTCTGGCTGTAAAATGTATAACCATGCTTCAGCAGTTTTTCTTTCAGTTCCGTGTAATTTTCAATGATACCATTATGTACGCCAACGACTTCCGATTCTACCGCGCCGGAACCGGATCTGCTGCAGTTGCCGGAGACATGGGGATGGGCATTGATCTGGCTGGGTTCGCCATGGGTTGCCCAACGGGTATGTCCAATACCACAGGTTCCTTTCAACGCATTTCCATTGTCCGTTTTCTCGACCAGATTCGAAAGACGGCCCTTCGCCTTTACTACCTGTGCCAGGGCATCGCCATCGCGGACTGCCAGTCCTGCAGAGTCATACCCTCTATATTCCAGTTTTGACAGTCCGTCCAGAAGGATCGGTGCTGCCTGTCTATTTCCTGTAAATCCTACAATTCCACACATATACTAATACTTCCTTATCATTCTACCGTGATTCCACCAAGTACGGGAATCTCCAGTCGTTTCAGTAACTCTAATTCTGCAACAATCTCATTATACAAGGTCGATCCTGCCTTTTCTACCAGAACCGCTCCCTGGGCTGCACTTACTTTCTCCATAGCTTCGGCATCATACAGCACGTTATTCAGTATTGTAACGCTAAGGCCTTCCTTTTCCAGAGCTGCCTTAAGTCCTTCACATACCTTGTCCGCTCCGGCCCCCAGATTGCATCCCATCAGACAGATACTGTTCTGTCCGTTCTTGGCAGCTGCTATCTTTATCGCTGCGAACACCAGCTCCATGGACTGCTCTGCAGTAAATTCGCGCTTGCCGTAATGTCGTAAACCGTTAACCCATCTATCCAGGAACAGCTTTTTCTTGGAATCTTTTACCACCACGCCAATCTGAGGAATACCATATAGATCCTGCAATCCATCGTTTACACGAATTCGACTGTTAAAAATATACCCCATACACAGGACCGCAGCATATATAAAGGCGAACAGGACAGCTCCCAGCACCACATATTTCTTGCTTACCGCAGGATTTTCCGGAACCAGCTGCTCCTCTTCCACAATGCTCTGTTCTGCGTCTGTCGTATCTTCCAAACCGTTTTCCTTCATCAGAAGCGTATAATACTGTTTTTGGTCTTCTGAAAATGCTGCTTTTGCAGCGGCAATGGCTGTTTCCAGGCCATAAATCGAATTTCTGTAAGCTGTCTGTTGATTCATCACATCCATGTTCATTATGTTGCCAGACACTTCAGAAAGCAACACCAATTCATGACTTCCCAACCGGGTGTTCAAATTTCCCTGTTGCTGTTCCATATAAGTCTTTACCGCTTCTGCAATTTTCCCGCAAGACTCTGCATCGACTCCTCGGATTATTATTTTCAGACTATCGCTTCCTCCAATAGTCAAGGGCTCCCCATTGGTAAGCGTCAAACCGGAATCCACGCTGACAGAGACCAGTTCCCCTACATATGCAGCTTCCAGTCCGGTCTGTTGTTCTATCCAGTCGTACAATCCGACACTGTTAAGGGTATTTCTATAGATTGTTCCCAGGCGCTGAGATCCATTTTCATCTTTTTCCTGAATATTGTAAATCAGTTCCTCCTGTGCAACATTCATAGGATCTAACTGCATATAGATGGAATCCTGCACATATTGCTTCTTCAACGCATATTCTTTTGCATCATCAACAGTCGTCAATACCGCTGTCAGCTGACTATCATCCAGATTTTCACTTAATTGTGCTAACTTTTCTTCTATAGTCATCTCATCCTCAGATGTATTTTCTGCCTCCTGTGACTGCATATTCTGCATATTCTGCATATTCCGATAAGATCTCGTATAACTGAATGCTCCCAGCAGAACTGCTCCCAGAACTATGGCTATCAGTAATCCTCTCCAATGTGACAATATATCTGCTATCATATCCAGCAAATCAATTTCTCGTTCTTTCATTTTTTTCTTTGCCCTCCTGTATTCCATGATTCGCTTCTGTCATTCCATACTAATAATTCATTTTCCTACACCGGTTCAAAAAATGTATCCGGATGTCCCGGATCAAATATTTCATTACAGGTCATAACCGTTATCAGATTTTCCGTTTCAGACAGATTTATAATATTATGGGACCATCCCGGTATCATATATACTGCTTCAATCTGGTCTCCGGATACTTCGAATTCGATTTTTTCTCCGGTATTGATATTCCGTTCCTGTATCAGTCCATGGCCGGACACTACAATAAACTGTTCCCACTTACTGTTGTGCCAATGTTGACCTTTTGTGATTCCCGGCTTACTGATATTAATGGATACCTGTCCACAATTCACCGTGTGAATCAGTTCTGTAAAGGAGCCTCTCGAATCCTCATTCATCTTCAACTGATATTTGAATTTTTCCGTCGGTAAATAAGTAAGATACAGGGAAAACAATTTCTTTGCAAAAGAACCCTCCGGCATTTCCGGCATGAGTAACGACACCGGCTGTTGCTTAAATTCCTGTAGCAGATCCACGATCTCGCCTAAAGTAACCTTATGTGTTACCGGTACACAACAATACCGTCCATCGTCTTTCAGTACAGTATCAACACCGTCAAACTCGCAACGCTGCTCCTTACCTTCCATGAGATCAAACATACCTTCTATCAGATCGTCTATGTACAGTAATTCCAGTTCTGTTGCCCTGTCGTTTACTGTAAATTCTTCATCGTTCGCAACAGCCCAACAGAAGGTACTGACCGCAGAATTATACTTCGGTCTGCTATGTCCCATCAGATTAGGAAAACGATACACGGCAACTTTGGCACCGGTCTCTCTCGCATATTGAAAGAAAAGCTCTTCTCCCGCCTTCTTTGAACGACCATATTCGGAATCTCCAAATCTTCCGGCCAATGTTGCCTGAACGGAAGACGACAGCATGATTGTCGCTTTATTCCCGTACTTTTTAAGCGTATCCAGAAGCTTCGATGTAAATCCAAAGTTCCCCCGCATAAAATCTTCCGGATTCTCCGGACGGTTTACTCCTGCCAGATGGAATACAAAATCAGCTGACTTACAACAAGCATCCAATTCCGCTTCCGTCGACTGTATATCATATTCATAGATTTCATCAACATGGATGCTCGGTCTGGTTCTATTCTTATTCTCTTTAATATTTTTCAGGTTATTGACGAGGGCAGTTCCTACCATCCCCTTGGCACCTGTAACTAATATATTCATCAGTTATCTCCATACTCTCACTTTTTGTTACTACTCTTTTCTCCATACCATCTTGTTCACAACATTTACGTAGCCTTGTATGATCCGCACTACCTTCATAGATACATTCTCATCCGTATAGTCCGGGCACGGCTTTCCTAAAATCCCCTTCTGTTTCATATCAATTGCCATACCCGTCGCCTGCAGAAGTTCCTGTGTCGTAATTCCAGCTAATATAAAGTTCCCGGATTCCAATGCCTCCGGTCTCTCTGTAGAAGTCCGAATGCATACCGCTGCAATAGGATATCCGATTGACAGGTAAAAACTACTTTCCTCCGGCAATGTACCGGAATCAGATACGATTGCCAATGCATTCATCTGAAGCTTATTGTAATCATTAAATCCTAACGGTTCATTTACCCTTACGCGGGGATCTAATTTAAATCCACTGGACGCAAGCTTCTTTCTGGATCTCGGATGGCAAGAGTAGAGAATAGGCATATCATACTTCTCTGCCAGTGCATTGATCGCATTGAACAAGGATTCAAAATTCTTATCCGTATCGATATTTTCTTCTCTATGTGCGGAAAGCAAAATATATTTATTCGGCTCTAATCCCAGTCTGTTTAAGACATCAGATGCCTCAATCTTGTCCAAATTACCGTGCAGCACTTCTGCCATAGGGGAACCTGTTACATAGGTTCTCTCCTTGGGCATTCCCATCTCATGCAGATATTTTCTGGCCGGTTCAGAATACGGCAGATTCACGTCCGAAATCACATCCACAATTCTACGATTGGTCTCTTCGGGAAGGCATTCATCCTTACATCTGTTTCCAGCTTCCATATGGAAAATGGGAATATGAAGCCTTTTTGCGGAAATGGCTGACAGACAGCTGTTCGTATCTCCAAGTACCAATAAAGCATCTGGCTTAATCTCTGCCATCAGCTCGTAACTTCTCGCAATGACATTTCCGCAGGTCTGTCCCAGATTCTCCCCTACGACATTCATCCATACATCCGGTCCACCCAGTTCAAAGTCGGACCAGAAGATGTCATTAAGATTCTTATCATAGTTTTGCCCGGTGTGGGCCACACAGCAATCAAAATATTCTCTGCAGCGCTTAATAGTTGCTGCCAGACGGATAATCTCCGGTCTTGTTCCTACAATGATCAGAAGCCTAATTGAACCGTTATTCTTCCATCTAAAATCAAACACTGCTTAATCCTCCGCCAGTCTCTCCTGAATATATGCTAATTTTGCAATGGTCGCTTTGGTTTCTTCCAAATTCAACATTCTCGTGTTGTTAGAGTTAAACTCTGTCAGTGTATTTCTCTTCGCATCGCCTTCTTTGAAATACTTATCATAATTCAGTCCACGATTATCTGCCGGTACTCTGTAGAATCCCCCAAGGTCAATTGCTTTCGCACACTCTTCATTCGTAAGCAATGTCTCATACATCTTCTCGCCATGACGAATGCCGATCACCTTGATGTCTTCTTTCTTACCACCAAACAACTCACATACTGCTTCCGCCTGGGTTCCGATGGTACATGCCGGAGCTTTCATAATTAACAAGTCTCCATTCTCTCCTTTTTCAAACGCAAACAATACAAGATCTACCGCTTCCTCCAAGCTCATGATGAAACGTGTCATAGAAGGTTCTGTCACCGTAATCGGATTACCTGCCTTGATCTGATCGATCCACAGCGGAATGACTGAACCGCGGGAACACATTACATTACCATAACGGGTACAACAAATCTTCGTCTTGCCGGAATTACGTGACTTGGCAACAGCTACTTTCTCTTCGATAGCTTTGGTAATACCCATAGCATTAATGGGATATGCCGCCTTATCTGTAGACAGGCAGATGACAGATTCCACACCAGCTTCGATCGCTGCTGTCAGGACATTATCTGTACCAATTACGTTCGTTCTCACAGCCTCCATAGGGAAGAATTCACAGGACGGTACCTGTTTCAAGGCAGCTGCATGAAATATATAATCCACTCCCGGCATCGCAGAACGTACGGAGTTCAAATCCCTCACGTCCCCAATATAAAATTTAATCTTATCTGCCACTTCTGGCATCTTCGCCTGATACTCATGGCGCATATCATCCTGCTTCTTTTCATCACGAGAGAAAATACGTATTTCTCCAATATCTGTCTTGAGAAATCGATTTAAAACTGCATTTCCAAAAGATCCGGTGCCTCCGGTAATCATCAGTGTTTTTCCTGTAAATAATGACATTTTTATTCTCCTTTTGAAATTTGTATACTATCTATTTTACTGTGCCTACTACATGTATAATAGCTATATCAAATTATAAAACATATCCTTATTCTATACAATATATTGTTCAATTAAACGCTTTCCGGTGTCATCCCGTATAAACTTTCTGTAAAAATATAATTAGAATTCACACCTGATACTATATTTAAGCCTGCAATTTGCTCTATCAGATTTATCTTATCGCAAATGTCTCTTTTTATATCGGATATTATTAATCTGTTTTAAATATATCTCTGGTATATACCTTATCTTTTACGTCTTCTAACGTTGCATCATATCGATTTGCAATTATCACGTTACTTTCCTTTTTAAACTTTTCCAAATCGTTTATAATTCTACTTCCGAAAAATGTTGTCTCTGCATTCAGCGTTGGTTCATAAATAATGACTGTTGCTCCCTTCGCCTTAACTCTTTTCATAATTCCTTGAATAGAGCTTTGCCGAAAGTTATCCGAATTCGTCTTCATCGTCAACCTATAGACACCTATAACTATATTTTTTTCTT
>ONZY01001784.1_pt1 | contig 14167 bp, 13 predicted proteins | sample 1671451 | NCBI WGS metagenome assembly ONZY01 (sample SAMN06348158, study PRJEB24527) | human gut metagenome | biome: human gut; feature: ankylosing spondylitis patient; material: feces | host: Homo sapiens | place: China | collected 2015-10 | reverse complement strand
CGGCACGCCCCAGTGTGGCGGGAGCGGCAGAGACTCTTCAAAGCGGCGTGCGCTCCCCAGCCTCGCAGCGCATGAGAGTACATTCGCCAGAGACAACGCAGCCCGGCCGTGCAGGAACGTCGGCAGCACCATCCGCTTCCCGTATGAGTCAGATAAACGCACAAAAAGTACAGGGTGGAGCAACTGGTCAGGTGACGCAGGCCGCAGAGCACACAGGGATCACGGTGGGACAAACCACCGTGAACACTTTGCAGGACAACTCTCCAAGACCTGCGGCGGGGATTGGTGGCGCGATGCTTACCACCGCCTCTGTTCGCGGCGGAATACAGACCGTGCAACAACATACACCCAATGCGCGCTATACGCAGCGGCCACCCAAGCAGCCAACCGGTCAGGCATCGCCGCCTCGGGCGGAAAGCCCGCACCCCGGCACCGCAGGAATGCAAAGCGCCGTTTCTGCGCAGCGGCCGTCTGGAGAACCGCGACCCGGCAGGAATGGTATTCCAAGCCGCACGGCAGTTTCTCCGGATGCACGGCAGCATAGTCCAATCCGGCAGGAATCGCGCAGTGCTTCCGCAGCCGCCGCGCCGACACTCAAAGGGACAGCGCCTAACCGACACCCCGACCCGGCAGGAACGGCGGCAGGCGTCCCATCGGCATCACAGTCGCGGCAGACAGTCAGACCGTCCGCACCTTCTGCGAAAAGCAGCGCGCAGCCCGGAAAGAAAGCGGTATCCACAACTGCGGCACTCAAAGGCAGCGTAAAAGCAGACGGCGATGTAAAACCGCCAAGAAAACAGCGGGGTAAGAAGCATGGATGAGAAAGACAATTCCCGATCTTCCCTTCAAACGGCGGCTGATCTTGGCCGTGCCGCAAAAGCAGCCTACCGGATTGCGCAGGCTGCTGCGGTGTCCGGTGTTCACGGTGCCGCTGCCACTGCGGTAAAAGAAACCGTTCCGGCCCTGGTAAAGTTTCTCCTTGCCGTTCTGCTCATCATGATCGTGATCCCGATGGTAGTATTTACAGCGCTGCCCAATATTTTTTTCGGCTACGATTCCTCTGATACCGCTTCGGTGATCCATATGACGGAACAAGCCATGCGTATAGGCGGGGCGTATATGAGTCTGGATGATTTCGAGCGAACGCAGATCGACTCCATCGTAACCGGTATTGCGGCGGAATATGAGGCGGATGGAACGGCAATTGACCATATTGAAGTCAAAAACACGATGAAAGAGGATGACCTGCTCTGGATCATTGCAATCAATTCCGCCGCCTATGAGCAGGATCTGGACGCCATGAGCGCGGAGCTGATTCAGAATTTCTGCCGATCCACCCTGTCCTATCAGCCATCGCTTTCTCTTCTGGGTGGCAGCACCTCCGCAACGCTGGAGGTAGAGATCAAGCGGATCGATCCGGAAGAGTTGATGAAGCAGATGGGCTTCAATGAGGATGCCAGACAGTGGGCAGGCACCCTCTTTGAAACGCTGAAGGAGAGCGGCGCGCTTGAGAAGTACGGCGGGTACTTCAGCGCCTACCAACCGGATTACAGCGGGGATGGCTCCTATTCCGGCGATATTCAACATGGTACAAGCTATGATAATGACATTGACATTTCCCGTTTTATCAGCCCGTCTACGAAAAATAATCTCGACCTTGCCGCCTATGCGGTGCAGGCGTGGGAGAACAACTGGGGCTATGTGTGGGGAACCTACGGCAATATTCTCACAGAGTCCCTCTTTGCCTATAAAAAGCAACAGTACCCGGACGGAGTCGGCAATTACGCTGATTTTATTGAAGCAAACTGGCTGGGACGGCGCACGGCAGACTGCATCGGCCTGATCAAAGGCTATGCGTGGCTGGATGCTTCCACCATGCGCATCGGTTATGCCGCAAACGGAATGCCGGATTACGGTGCGGATCAGATGTATCAGGCGGCAAAGAATGCCGGCATTCAAGGAACAGACTACGGCACGGTATCCTCCATGCCGGAAATCCCCGGACTGATGTTATGGAAAAGCGGACACGCCGGCGTTTATATTGGCGGTGGTTACGCAATAGAAGCCATGGGAACGCGAAAAGGTGTTGTAAAAACCGAAGTCAGCGGACGCGGCTGGCAGGGGTGGTGTAAGCTGCCCTATATCGACTATCTGGAGGTGGAGTAATTGACAGAGACAACCTATTTACGCTATATACGGCAGAAATGCGGCATTACGCTGATGGAATTGGAAGAGCACAGCAGCTTCAGCAACCAGTATTTGAGCCTGCTGGAACTGGGCAGGGCAAACTGTACGCCCAGAAATGCGGAAACGCTGGACCGTGCCATGCTGGATATCATTCTCTCCCGTGCAGAGGAGCTGATGAAGCTGGCACAGATTTGCTATGAGCACAAAGGACATCTGTTAGATGCCGTGGAGGTGGATCCGAATGAACTATGAGGTCTATCACATTCCTACCAATTTTACAGATGCAGGCCGCGTTATGGGACTCTTTGAGCTGCGGAATCTGGTGGAGGCTGTCCTCCTGACGCTCCCGGCACTGTATCTTTGCATTGCTTTTCTTCCGCTGGATCTGACTCCGAAAATCATAGTGACGCTGACGATCATTGTGCCGCTGGGCGGCTTTGGGCTGATCGGCATCAGTGATGACAGTATGACACGGTGGCTGGGAAGCTGGTGGAAATGGCGGAGATCCCGCCGGATTATCTTATTTCGAGGGGAGGTCAGAAAATGAATCTCAAGGAACTGATTTTTGGCGAAGGCGTCCATACCGGCGGCAGCGGCGGCGTATACCGTGACAGCGTGCAGGCGTGGCTTCCAATCAAAAATATCATCGGCGGCGTAGTCATCACCAAAGATAACCGCTTTGTGAAGATCATGGAAGTGCTGCCTGTCAACATCTATCTGAAGTCTGCCATTGACCGGCAGAATATTATCTCGTCCTTTGCATCGTATTTGCAGATCGCGCCGGATGAACTGCAGATGATCGCCCGCACGCTGCCCGCGGACACGCAGGCGTATGTAGAGCAGATGCAGCGCTATGCAGAACAGGAGGAAAACGAAGCGTGCCGGGAGATGATCGAGGATAACATTCGGGAGATCGGTCATGGCATCGCCGGCGGCGCCATGCGGCATCGCTTTTTCCTTGTGTTTCAGTATGAACCCTCCATGCGGGCCAAGCGCAACACGGTGCAGGCCATCATCCAGCGGCTCAACGAAGAGGCCGACACCGCAAGGCGGTATCTGGATCTATGTGAACTGGAGGTATTGGAGCCTCAGTATTCCGATAATTTTGTGCTCAAGCTGCTCTATGAGATTTTGAACAAGAAAACCAGCCAGCGTGTGCGTCTGCCGGAGGGCGTTTTCGATATGACAACGGCCGTTCACGGCATTTATGAGGAGTAAGACGATGCAAGTAAAGAAAAAACCGAAAAAAACTGCAAAAGCAGTTCCAGAGAAGTCCAGAAAGAAAAAACAGCCTTCGGAAGATCAAATCAAAAAACAGCCTTTTTTGAAGCGGATGCTCTTTGGCGAAGAAAAGCCGGATCTCAGTGAGCTTGAAGCCGGCTCCACCACCATTCTCGACATTCTCTCTCCCACCACGGTGGATACAAAAAGCCGTGACTACATCATCGTAGACGACGTGTATCATGCTTATCTCTATATCACGGGCTACGGTTACACCACCACGGTTGGCACCTGCTGGCTTGCGCCTTTGGTGGAGGCTGGCGAGGGGATCAACCTGAGTTTTCTCGTCAAGCGTCAGCCCAAGGAAAAGATCCTCTCCAAAATTGCTCAGACCACCATGGTCAACCGCTCCCGTATGCGGGATGTAGGCGATACGCGGCAGGACTACGAGGAACTGGATAGTGCGATCAGCTCTGGCCTCTATCTCAAGGATGTAATGAACCGGCAAGGCGAGAATTTCTATTATATGCACACCTTGATCGAGGTGACGGCGCCTGATCCTGAAACGCTGGAACAGCGCGTCACAGAGGTGGAGAAGTTGTGCGTATCCGTGGATATGATCGCACGGCGCTGCGACTATAAAAACGAGCAGGCGTTTCTCTCGGCCCTTCCCATTCTGGCGCTTGATCCGGATATTGAGCGTAAGGCACGCCGCAATGCGCTGACCTCCGGCGTAGCGGCGGCCTTTCCGTTTGTTTCCTATGAGCTGAGCGACCATGACGGGATCTTTCTGGGACTGAACCTCTACAACCGCTCTCCGGTATTTCTCAATCCCTATGATGATTATAAGTACACCAGCGGCAACTGGTGGATCGGCGGCTCTACCGGTGCAGGCAAGACGGTGACGCTGCAATGTCTCGGTGGGCGGCTGCGGGAACAGGGCAAGCGGGTCATCATCATCGTTCCCAAGAAAGGGCATGAGTTCCGCCCCCTCTGTGAGCGTCTGGGCGGGCTGTATTTGCGAATGTCGCCGTCCTCCAAAGACTGCCCGAATCTGATGGCGATTCGGCGGAAATCGCTGGACTCCTACGCAAAGCTCAAAAATATCGCCGCGCGGGATGACTCTGTGCTGGCAGACAAGATTGCGCAGCTGATCATCTGGTTTTCTCTGAAGAAAAAGGATCTGAGCGAAGAGGATAAGAGCCGCCTTGACTCCTCGCTGGTGGAGGTTTATAAGCGCTACGGCATCACCTTCGACAACAGCACCATTGTCGATGAGAACGGAAATTTCCGCACCATGCCCATTCTCTCGGACTGGTATGAGATTCTTTATCAAGAGCAGGACACGCGGCATCTGGCAGTAGTGCTCTCTCGCTATGTCACCGGTTCGGCTGCGGCAATGGCAGGCCGAAACGACATTGAACTTAACAATAAGTACATTGTCCTCGACCTCTCTGGTATGCCGGATGATATGATCGCGGACGGCACCTTCTGGGCCACCAGCATCGCCTACGACCTCATTATGAACTGTGAGGACGAACTCTCGGCGCTTCTGGCAGACGAGTTATGGAGTCTTGTGGGTGCTACGGCAAACCCGCAGGCGGCCGGGTTTGTGCTGGAAATGGTAAAGACCATCCGTGGCCTTGGCGGGATCGCAGTTACCAGCACCCAGGGAATGCAGGACCTTTTCAGTCTGGAGGGCGGGAGTTACGGCAAAGGAATCCTCGATTCCAGCCGCATTAAACTGGTTATGCAGATGGAGGAGCAGGAGGCACGGCTCATTCAGGATAAGCTGAACCTTTCCGAAGATGAGGTTCGGCAGATCACCCGCTTTCGGCGCGGCGAGGGACTTCTCTGCATCGGCTACAACCATGTTCCCATTGCGTTCCACACGACACCAAAGGAATATGAAGCCATTACCACTTCACCCACCAATCTGCGCATAAAGCGAACGGGGCAAATCGATGAATGATCTAAAGCGGGATATGATGCGGATTCAGGAGCTGATCGGCAATGCCTTCCGACAGACCGGCTCTCTGGTTGCCCTGACAGACGGCGGGCAGATGAATCCAAACAAGCTGCAAAAGACATTGGAGCAGACGATGGAACAATTTGAAGCAGCCACTCTGGAACTGCGAAAACTCTGCGAGCGGTACGCACCGGGAAGCGGGGGCTTTGCGAAAAAGCCGATTCTGCCATCCATGGACGTAACGGGCAGCGTGGAGGCCTTTGGCTATGGCTGGCTCCATATCACGATCAATACGCTGCTGCCCCATTGCCGGTATCAAAGCCCAAACTGGCTCAGCGATACCATTCGGCGGCTGCTGGACAGCTATGAGGCGTGTGGAAAGGAATTGCCGTTTTTTGAGCGGGCCATGCTGATCATTGATGAGCATACCGCCATGGAAGGCCGGCATATTTTCGATCAGGACAACAAGGGGTGGAAGGCGGTCAGCAACGCCATCAAAGGAAGACTTATTCCGGATGATGACCAGCATACGCTGGCAGTCGCCCTTCTTTCTACGGCAGTGCAAAGCCAGGAGTGCTGTCATATCACCGTCCTGCCCCTGTCCGATGCTCATGACTTTTTCTCCGCACATTCCAGTGACTATGCCCTCGGAAACTTCTATTTCGGTGGATGGTGCTGATGGGCAAAGCAGGTGAAAAAGCTGCGAAAACACCCAACAGATTGCTGCCTGATTTCAAGCGCCTTGGAGCTGCTTTGCAGCGCGGCTGGCCTGTTGGGTGTCAGCGGGCTTGGAAGGCTTGAAACAACAGCTTTTTTGAGAAGTTTTTTTGGCCGGTTTTCGCATACTGACCTGTCTACTATGTGGGGGCAACAGGCTGCGCCCACATAGCGGCTCGTAAGGACGCCGAAATTGGGAAGGGAGTGGTTCATGTGTGCTTATGAGCGTAAGAGATATGGATGTTCTGAGGCTTCTCTGCTGGTGTCAAAATGTGCGTCCCGATGATTTGAGCAGTATCTCTACAGAAACAGAGCGTGAAAACTTGATAACGCTGGGCTTGATCAAACGCCATCAACGAAGTGACACGCTGCTTCTCACAAACGGCGGTAGAGCCTTTTTGCAGGCAGCCTTAGAGGGTGATGTTCCAAACTTGACGCTCTCGTACCATGATGCGGCGATTGAGCGGCGTGTGCGGCTTTCCTCTCTGATGATGACTGCTTACCATGCGGGGATCAATGTATTCACAATAACAGCGAACAGTCTGGCGGAGCCTTCCACGCTGTTTATTACTGCGATTACAAGAAGCCGCGGACACAATCCATGGGGCAGCGCCCGCGTCGGGGCGATTGCACATCTGGGCAGCACTTACTACGCGGTACATTATATCTATTCTGGAATCGGCCGCATGGCGGTCAATGACGAACTGGCAGCGTTTCATAATCACACCAATTTCGGCAAAGACACGCAGCGCGCCTTTCTTTTTGCCGGAGCTTCCTACGCTGACATCATAGAGGAACTCAAGGCGCGTGATGAAAAGCGGGATGCCAAGTTGATCCGATACAGCGAAGCCTATCGGGGACTTCACTATCCCGTCCATCTGCTCTCCTGTGATGAAACAGGCGCGCGTCAGCTTCAAATTATGGCTGTTCCGGACTACCGCATGAAGATTTCAAAGCTGATGCTGCGCTCTGCTTACCGCCCTCCGCCGGAGGATGCTCCCGCATGGGATGCCACCTACCAGAACCGTCCCTTCGTCATTGGAGCGGATATGAACCTGCGGCGGATCGACGCCGCCATCGCAAGCGCAAAAAAGAGGGGATGCCTGCCGATTTCACTGGCCGCCTTAGACGCTCAGGGTGACGCGGTGCTGCTGCGGCGCTATAAAGATACCGGCTACGCCGTCATCTATAAGGTGACAGAGAGCGTTCTGACGGAGCTGTTCGGCCATCCTCCGTCGCTCTATCTTCCCCCTTGCACACAATATCTGACGAAGAAAGGAGCCGTGGTGGATGCCCCGCTTATCCAAGTTGATCGAAAAGATAGAGGATCGCCTCGCAAATAAATGGGGCTGCTGGTATGAACGAAATAAGGCCCGCGTGCCGCTGTATGCGGTGCTGGGCGGCATCGACTGGTATCTCTACGGAATGTTCCTCAATTCCCTCAAGCTGGGAAAGGAATCCGTATTCAACACCACCGGTGAAGTGATCGAGAGCATTTGGGTATTCAACCCCTTCAAAAATCTCTTCGCTGTTTTTACGCCCTTTGGCCTTGGCGTTTCCGCCTTCATTGCCCTTATGGTCTGCCTCATTACGAAAAAAGGCTACAGCTGGTTTTCAGGCTACAAATTTACCCGGGACGCCCGCGGCTTTGATATCCTGCCGGACGGCACTCACGGCACCTCCGGATTTGCGACAAAAAAGGAGCTTGCTGAGCATCTGGAGCTGGGCAGCGCCGAAGAAGTTACCGGAATGCTCCTTGGACGCATTAAGGCGCGGCCGGATGATCCGGAAAAATACGCCACCTACGTGGCGCACCGCATGAAGCCTGGGGAAAACAATAACATCCTCTGCATCGGCGCACCCGGATCCTATAAGTCCAGAGGCTTTATCATACCCTTCCTCATGGGCTGCGCGCAGCGAAGCAGCGGCGGACACCATGAATCCGTTGTCGTGACCGACCCCAAAGGCGAACTCTTTGAAAACCTTGCGCCGTATTTTCGGGAGCATGGCTTCTATGTCAAGGCGGTCAATTTCCTCGATATGGCGCACTCTGACGGTTGGAACTGCCTTGCGGGACTGGAAGCAAATCCTGACCTTGTAACCACCGTGGCCAACACCATCATTCAAAACACCTCCGGCCCCAAGGAGGCGGATGACTTCTGGAGCCGTGCGGAATTGAACCTCCTGATGGCACTTATCCACTATGTCTGCAATCTGAAGGATGCCCGCGGCAATCTTCTTCCGTTGGAGCAGCGCAGCCTCGGAGACGTCTATAAGATCCTCGCCTATAAAAGCGTCAACGAGATCAACCGCATCCTTGCGGAGCTGCCGCCGGAGCATCCCGCCAAAGGGCCCCACGGCCTCTTTCTGAAGGCAAGGGAAAACCTCTGGGGCAATATCATCATCGGCCTTGGCAACCGTCTCGCGGTCTTTCAGAATCCGCTGGTGGACAAGATCACCCGCAACCACGATGTAGACCTGCTTCTTCCCGGGCAAAAGCCCTGTGCGTACTTTGTCATCATCTCCGCACAAGATAGCGCCTATCGATTTTTAAGCTCCCTCTTTTTCTCCCTGACCTTCCCGCAACTGTCCAATTACGCCCGTCTCCACGGAGGACGGCTTCCCGTTCTGACAAATTTCTGCTTGGAAGAATATCTCAACATCGGCTACATGGAGGGCATCTCTGATGTTTTCAACTCCATCCGCGGCTTCAATATGTCGGTGCAGGTGGCGGTGCAGTCCCTCTCCCAATGGCAGGAAAAATATCCGGGGAAGGAATGGGAAAATCAGCTCGGCTCCTTTGACATGACCCTCTATATGGGCTGCAACGATATGACCAGCGCGGAATACTTTGCTAAAAAGTGCGGTAAGGTCACGATCTCCGTCACCAACAATCAGTTTCCCTTGGCACCGCTGTTTTCTCCCATCTACAGTACCACCCGCCCCTATTCCCAGACGCGAAGCAACACCCAGCGAGACCTCCTCCAGCCCGATGAATTCCTGCGGCTCAATAAGTTTCTCTGCATTGTGATGTTCAACCACTATAAGCCCGCCCAGCTCTATAAGATCATGCTGGAGGAACTGCCGGAATACAAAAAGCTGAAAAAATGCAGCGTCTTTGACTATGTGCCGGAATGGAAAAAGAGAGAAGAAGAGGGTGCAAAGCGTCGCACGGCAGGAAATCGCACATCGGCCGCTGCAAGGAACACATCGTCCGCTCCGCCCGCACCACAGCCGTCGCCTGCATCGGGGAAACGGCCGGATATGCAGCCCCAGACTTCTCCCACCGAAGAAGCCGCAGCCAGCGGAAGCTCCTGCGGAAATGACAACATGACTCCGGAGGAAATTGGTCTTGTGGAGATGACCTGCGAAGCTATTCTGGAAGGCGATGACCCGGAACTGGAAGAGATGGACGATCCCACGCGCATTCCACCCGGGCGCGGAATATGAAAAAGAGGTCGAGCAATCGGCCTCTTTTAAAGAAGATATTCCATTGTCAGCGTGCTGTCTGACCGTACTCTCGCTTTATGGCGTCAATAGAAACGACCCATTGCCTATATCGAAAAAGAAAGAGGAGGTGCCCGTTATGAGGGCAGCGAAAATGAAGGAGCGTCCAACTTTCCAACTGATGTGCCAGACAGATGTGCAGAGTATTTATCATATGCAGATGCCGCGCTGGTTATTTTCTGATCCACGTTACTGCGAGATGAGCCTGGATGCCAAGGTGACCTACACCTTTCTCTTAAACCGTTTCCAGCTTTCCCGCAAAAACGGTTGGGTCAATGACCGCGGCGAGGTCTTTGTGATCTTTCCTCGCAAAGCGCTTGCCAAAGAGCTGCGCATCTGTGAGCAGAGGGTCACGGCAGCTTTTAAGAAGTTGGTGGAGCTCAAGCTGGTATGGGAAAAACGCTGCGGGCGAGGTGATACCAATCAGATCTATCTTGCCCGTGTCACACCGATCGAAGATCCGGACTATTCCTGTGCGCCGTTTATCACAGAGGATGAATCGGAAGTACGCGGTTCAAGAACCTCGGATCTGGAGGGTCTTGCTGATGGGAAACCTTCAGCAGCATGCCAAGAACCGCAGAATCTGCTGTCCAAGAATCGTGAAGATCGCGCTTCAAGAACTGCAAAATCCGCGTTCCCAGAACCGCAGAAATTGACGCCAAGTAAGAAAGAAAAAAGAAAGATTGATCAAAGTCATATGGAAGTCCGTCCGTCTGTCAGAGCCCCGGCGCAGGACGGACGGACCGACGGGGACGCAGAAGAAGAACTTTTGGATATTTTGGACGGCTGCGAGCTTGAATGCTTCGCACCGGAAACCGCTCTGGTGTTTGAAAACGCCATTGAGCGGCTTTTTTATGCCGACAGCTTCCGTATTGGCAATGCCACGCTTCCGCAAAGCCGCGTGCGGGCAAAGCTCAGACGGCTGGACGGCATGATCCTGCGGGAGGCAGAGAGTAAGCTCCGCGCCAATCAGGAGCGGAATGTAAAAAACAGCACGGCCTACACCATGGCGGTGCTGTTCAACTGCATTGCCGAAAGTGAGAGCGATCTTATGATCGACCCATATCTCAATACCATCTGCGCGGCCGTTTGAAGGGAGGGAAAACAATGCTGCTATCCAACCAGCAAAAGTATATCCTCGAAATACTCAAGGAGTTTAAGTACCTGCGTGTCCGCCAGCTCTATGCTCTGGTGCAGGCCCATTACCGTACACAGGGAATCAAAATTGACGAAAGACGCATGGAAATCATGCTTCGCCAGATGCGCACAGGCACCAATTATGTCTGGCTGCGGGGTGATGTGGTTTCTTACGGAGACCGCAGGATAGACCCTCGGCTTTTGGAAGCACTGGACGTTATGCTGGAGCTTACAAAGGCGCAGCCCGGATTTTACTCGAAAGACGGACTGCATGAACCCTTTCTCATGCGCTTTACCGGAAACGGAAAGGGAGCCGGATACCTTTTCAGCGTGGCATGGCTGGACACCGCTACTCACATTGCAACCGTTCCCCGTATGAAGGGCGAGCGGATCATCTGGATTTCTGAGATCGGTTCCTTTGGAGAAATCGATCTGCCCCGGCACCACTTTTTTGCCGCCCGTCAGGAGAACGGCACCCATCGCTTTTTTGGCTCCAATGAGCCGGAAAAAATATAACACTTAGGAGGAACATTATATGGCAAGGAAAAAAGTTACCCCTGAAGAAGAGATCGTAAATACTGCTGTTGAAGGAACCGCTCTGGGGAGCGTCCCTGCGGGTAGCGTGCTGCATGACGAGGCAGGCGCAGATACCGGCGACGTTCCCGCAGAGCTGCCGGAGGGGGATCTTTCTGCGGAGGAAACGGCAGAGCAGTCGGAGACGCTTCCTGCAATGGAGGCAGCCGAGGCGAAGCCGTTTGGACTATCTGCAGCAGAAAAAACTGCATCCCAAGAAGAAAATGATACTGTTGAGAAGAGAGCGGAAGAAGCGGAACTGCACGAAGAGACGTCGGAATTTCTTGAGGCAGCAGAGGATTTGCATTCAAATCTGCCCGCATCTGCGCCGCATGGTTCTGAGGCCGATGGAGCGGATTGGGGCTTTGAAGAGCCGGTCACGGAAGAAGCCGCTGCAGAACCTGCGGAGGATGAATACCTGGCAGCAGATAACGCCGAAACGCTTGATGCGTCGGATGAAAAGAGCGAGCGCACGCTCTTCTACGAGCTGGACTTCAATGAACTGGATCGGGGGCTGAGCGAAGAGGAACGGAAAGAGTGGAACTCCATCTATGCCTCTTTCCGCGGTCGCAGTGCCATTACCGGAACGATCATCGGCGTGGATCTCTACGCAAGATACCTTCCGCGCAGTGAGGCAAGAATGCTTGAAAACAGACGGGAGCTCTGTGCCGTTGTGGTGCCGTATCGCATCCCCATTCTGATCCGCGAGTCCGAAATGTGGGAGCTGGGAGAGGAGCGACCCGACTTCGTGCTTCGAAATATGGTGGGGGCCAGCATCGATGTGATCGTCACCAAGGTGGAGCGTACCGCTAACCGTGCACAGGCGTCCCGCCGTCAGGCCAGTCGCAGCCAGCGCCGCTTTTTTGCTGCCCGTGAGGATCTTCATGCTGTCGGTTCCCGTATTACCTGCAGGATGCTGGCGGTCGGCCCCCGCCGCTGCCTTGTGGACTGCTATGGCTACGACCTTGATATGACCCAAAGAGAGATCCGCTATGCGGCCATCCCGGATCTTCGCACGGAGTTCCACCCGGGCTCGGAGATCGACTGCATTGTAAAGGAGTATCACCCCCGTACCGGCGAACTGATCGTCTCTGCCAAGGAAACGGAGGTCAATCCCTTCTTTGGTGCGGAGGAGCGTCACCCTGTAGGCTCTCGCCGCTTTGCGATGATCTCCGGTAAATATGGCGGCGGCGTGTTCTGCAACCTCCCTGATGGCGTGACCTGTATGTGCAACTACTCCTATCAGCACGAGGATGCGGACTTCATGGTGGGCGAGCACGTCATGCTGATGGTGCAGCGCTACGATCAGGAAAAGCTCCAGATGTACGGCAAGATCATGAGCAAGTGGTGATCTTTCGTAAACGTCTTGGATCTTGAAAGCGACCTGAATTTCCTTACAGTTTGCCCCCTGCAAAGAAGCCATTTATTTATCCGATAGCCGGTGCAGCAGCACCGGCTATCACTTTGAAGGGAGAACTTTATGCGGAAAAACTATCTGTACTTTGCACGACATTCTTACTGCCCCTGCTGATGACCGTTCTAGCGTTTGCGGCGGACAGCCCCTTTTCCGATGTTGCCCCGGACGCACCCTATGCTGAGAGCATCGCCTATCTGGTAGAGCATGGCATTACCAACGGTACCGGCGCGGACACCTTCTCTCCGGACGCACCCGTGACCGTCCGCCAATGGTCGGTCATGCTATGCCGCGCCTATGGATTGCCCATTGAGGGCGACACATGGGAAGAAATGAGCTACGTCGCCTTGTCTCACCGCCTTTGTATTGCAGTATTATTTATTTCTTCGATAGCCCGCCTCGTCCCGGTATTCGGGATGTGCCTTTAGGTATGGGTCTCTATCGCCGCAAATGGTATAGTCGCATTTGCAGCCGTCCACGCAGGTAGTCGTCCTTACCAGTCTTGCATGGAGCAGCTCCATGGACGCATAGTCCACATTGCACAGGGCTGGCATGATATCCGTAAGATCGTGGCGGATGGCAAACTCCGCTGCCGGACACGATGTAAATTCATAATAAATAGGCTTGTCGGTTTCATAAGGCGCAACCGACATCTCGTAATCGTGCCATTTGTCGCAGTCGCTTTTTGCCCGTACAAACGCCCTGTACATCAGCTTCCTCCAGAACGGCTTGTTGCAGTCCACGAATTTCAGCTTGCGGAAAGTCGGAAGAATCAGATTTTCCTCCATCTCTTCAATTTCACGGAACGAAGTAACTGCTTTGCAGACCACATAATAGCTCATGATGGCGATGCAGTCGTAGGTGCCGCCTACGCCGTTGTGGAAGTTCTTTTTGCCGCCCAAGTCGGTGCGCCAGTCGGAGAGAAAGACCGCGTACTGCCGCTGCACCTTTTCCCATACTGTCTCCCACTCTGCTTCCGGATAGTGCAGGGCAATTTTCGCCAGAATTTCTTTTTTGCAGGGCGTGGAATACAGCACATGGCAGTTGCGGTCGAATAGAAGCTCGTTGTCCTTCATCTGATTGCCTCCCTCCTTGTTCTTTCTTGCGTGCATGAGACCATCTCAGATTTAACCCGCTTTTCGGCAGACAAACCACGCCATGCTTTTCAGGTTTCCCATGTCCACATCCGCATACATCCCATCCAGCCGTGCTTTCAGACTGGAAACCGTCTCATAGGGCGGTGTGAAAAACCCTGCCTTTTCATAAACATGCCGGACAAACCAATCCGTCCGCTTATGCTCATGGCCTTCCCTCCGTGTTTCAATCATCACGCGCCCGGTTCCGGTCTCATCTCTTCAAAAAATCCACGATCTTTGCGAAGTCCTCTTTTGCCTCCTTGAAGATCGGCAGCATACAGTAGCAATGCACCATCTTCGGGCGGG
>ONZY01001770.1_pt1 | contig 14303 bp, 13 predicted proteins | sample 1671451 | NCBI WGS metagenome assembly ONZY01 (sample SAMN06348158, study PRJEB24527) | human gut metagenome | biome: human gut; feature: ankylosing spondylitis patient; material: feces | host: Homo sapiens | place: China | collected 2015-10 | reverse complement strand
ACCTCCCCGCCGTCGGCGGGCGGAATGACGAAAGGCCCTTCGAGCCGGACAAATCCCCCGTCGGTAAGTTCCGCATAATCCGCCGCTGTGAGTGTCGCCGTCACCGTGGCCGTTCCGCTGCTTCCGCCGGGATTCACGCGCAGGCCCGTGTGGTCGGCCGAGAGCTCGATGCGGCCGATCTGGTCGAGCACGGATTGCGGTTTGGCATAGGGAACCTCGACGTATCGCGTGCCGTCGTGGTAACCTCGTTTGACGGTGACCGAGATCCGGCAAACAGCGCGCGTGAGCCGGGCGCGAACGGTTTGTGCCGCGCCGTCGATCGTGTAGACCGTATTGGCGTCGGATGCGGGATATTGCAGGAACAGTTCATCGGCCGGGAAACAGGTGCCGGGCACGACTGCGTTTTTACGCAAGACGAAGGCCGCCTCTTCCCATGAAGTTTGCCGCGTTAACGGAGCGGGTTGCAGGGCGATCCGGTCGGCCGCCCCGCTGGCGAACAGGAATTTGTAGTGGCCGTTCGGCATGCGTACCGACAGTTTACCGTCGGGTGTCCATCCTTCGCGAAACAGCGTGTCGAAAAGGAAAACCGCTCCCTGCCGGCGAAAGGCGTAAACCGAGACATCCGCGGCCCCTTCGCGCACCAGCATGATACGCGAGGTTTTCGTGGCCGGAACGATATCTGCTCGCTCCAACCCCGAACAGGCTGCGAAAGCGGCGGCTGCCAGGATGATGGTCGTATGAATCCGATTATTCATGATTCGGTCTGCTTAGCTTTTGTCAGTCGATTTCCCCGTCCACGAAGTTCGATCCGTCCCAGACGGTATCGACCTCGACCTCGAAATCGACACCCGTGGTGAAGACGTTTTCGCCCAATACGTAAATCCGGATCAGTGTCGCCTTGTTGCGTTCGACGGGTATCTTGTCCTGCAGGGCGATGGTGCGTGCCGAGCCTTCGCCCGAGGTGAGCTGCATCGAAAATCCGGTCGTGGCCGTATTGTCGGGATTAGGGATCAGGTAGGTGCCTTTCAGATGCGCGGAGCCGGAGATGATGTCGGCGGGCTGTACGTTCTCGAAATCGTATTTGTCAGCACCGACGACCGTCGATTCGCCCGTGCCCATCGTGACCACGTCCGCAGGGGTGTCGATCGTGTGGGACACGTCGGAAAGGCCGGACACTTTCTCACCCGAAAGCCCCAGACGGCTGTTGGCGCCGGTATAAGCCAGTTTCACCCCGGCCAGTTTCTCGGGGCCGAAAACGTCGCCGCCCGCTTTTTCGGTATAGACGCCCGTTGCGGCATCCTTCTCTGCGCGGATGAAGAGCACGTCCACGCGCGAAACGGCACGGCGGAGCGTGGCGCTGACCGTCTGTTTCGGGCCGTCGAGCGAGATAGTGTAGGAAGGAACCGCATCGAGCGGTGTGTTGAGCATGAACGCCGCCGGGAAATTCTCCCCGGTATGGGTCACGTAGAGTGCATCGGAGAGGGTGGCGTCCGTGAAGTCCGGCCACGTGTAGTTGCCCGGCGTTACCAGCCCGTAGGAGGGCAGGAACTTGTAGTCGCCTGCGGGAAGCTGCACCGTGCCGGTGAGCGCCGTGCCGTCGAAATTCATGCCGCCGAGCGGAATGTCCTGCATATAGACATAACCCGGGCCGGTGTTTTTGAACGCCAGGATCCGGAAGTCCCCGGTGCGGTAGACCGGCCCGCGGCCCGCAGCCGCCTGGGGCGTCCGCGTGATGATTTGCAGGTTCCCGGCGGCAGGGCCGGTAACATCCGTTTTTTCTTCGTCGCTGGAGCAAGCTGCGAGGCCGGCGGCAAGAACCGTAAATAAGAGCAAGTTGTAGATTTTTTTCATGGTTTTATTTTTTTATAATATTATTTGGAATATGAAGTCGTTTTTACCATTCGCAACTCAATTCGTCGAAATGCGCCAGGTTGTATGCCGCCTCCCCGGAGCCGTCTTCCGCGGCGAGCGAGAAGCTGTAGCGCGCCTTTTCCGAATCGCCGTCGATCAGGCACAGGATGCCGAGGTTGTTCAGTGTGCAGGGATCCCCGGCGCAGCGGTTCAGGCATTGACGGGCCGTTTGTATGTCGCCGCAGCGCAGGGCCAGTGCCGCCATGTTGTTGCAGGCGTACGGATCGTCGGGGTAAAACTCCAGCGCGGTTGCGCAGACATAGGCTCTTTCGGGTGAGTCGACGGGATAGAATTCCGCCAGCCGGCACATTTCGCCCAGGCTCAGCCATTCGGGACAGGAGTCGATCAGTTCGCGGCTCTGTCCCACGGTGAACGGGGGCAGTGTATAACTGATGCGGTAATCCACGCGCCGCAGCTGCGGATAAACTTCACGCAGCAGCCGGAGGTAGGTTGCGCCGTTGTCGATTTGCCGGATGCCGGCATCGCGGGCATCGGGATCGGACACGGTGTCGATCACGGCCAGCACCTCGTTCCTTGCGGGCAGGTCGGACAGGACGACCCAACGCCGCAGGCTGTCCCAGTCCTCCGGCTCGGTCGCGGTGATGAAGACCGCGCTGTCCAGTCCGAAGTTCTCTTGCAGGTAGTTGCGGATCGACCGTACGCGGTTTGCGGAAAGACGGGTGTTATAGGGATAGGTGTCCTCGGGCGAGGCATATCCTTTCAGGTAGACGTTCTCTACCGAAAGGCCGTCGTTTCCCAGCAACCGTGCAGTCAGGCTGTCGATGCGCGCCAGTTGGCTGCTATTGTCGGCGAATCCGCGCAGCAGTACCGAACGGCCCTGCGGGAAGTGTATGACAGCCGTGATCTGTTCGCTGCGGCGTTTGGGTTCGTCTGCGGGAACGAGGAACGACAGCCGCGGTTGTACGGAAGGGGCGATCTCGGCGGCGACCAGCGGTGGAAGGGCCGTCCGGTGTTGGGCACATCCCTCCAGGTCGCGGTAAAGGACGACCCGTGCGCCCGCCATCCACGGCTCGTAAGGAATATCACCTTCGAAAAGAACCGCATTTGCCGACGGATTTTTCCGGCTGCGGCGGATAACCGTGTTGCTGAAAACACCTTCGCTAACAGCCGGTATGCCGTAAAGCCGTTCCCGGCGTTCATTGACTCTCTCGCGGATGCGTCCCGTGAAAACGACGGGAGCCAGAAGTATTTGGTTTTCGCCGTTGCTGACGACCGGCGTGACGGTCAGCTGTCCGTTGGCCGGGAGGTCGATGCCGGCGGTGATCGGGAGCCTTACGCAAAGCCGGTCGCCGTTCCTGTAAGCGGCCGGATTCCCCTCGCGACCGTAGACTGCCGCGGTGAAGGTCAGGCATACGGCCAGTAAGCCGGTTATGCGTTGCTTTGTATGGCGTTTCATATCCTGCTGTATTATTTGATGATAAAGATGAGTGCCAGGCCGATTTTGGTCGGCCCGAAATAGTTGCGTGAGCGGGTGCGGATCACTTCGCCGCATTCGGCGATCGGATATTTCCGATCCCACAAACGGGCGTACCCCAGGCCGACTGTGGCTTCGAGGTTCCACCGCTTGCCGATCAGCCACTGATAACCGTAGGATAAACCCGCACCGTAGAGGTGCCCCTGATAGCGGTTGCGGTGGAAATCGGCGTTGAAATTGATCCCTCCCGCATTGTATTCGGCGTAATGGGCGTGCAATCCGAAAAAGTGGCCGTTGAAGCGCTCGCAAAGCCAGTAGCGTACTTCGGGTTGTATCAGCCAATGTTTCCACCGGGCGTCGCCGAACTCCCACGGATTGTAGTTGCCCGATATGTCCAGCGTTACGCGGGGGCCGAGCGCCGCTTCGACACCCAGGTTGATCGTAGCGGTGGCATCGTAGAGCAAGTTGCTCTTGACGGCCCATTTCTGGGCCAGGGATGAATTTACCGATGCCAGCAGGATTGCCAGCATGAAATAAATTTTATTCATTACCATATCTTTTTATTGTCCCGAAAGTGCCCGGATGAAATTGATACGTCCGGTGTCCGCCTTGAAGAGGATGGTACTCAAAAGGCGCGGCTATGGCTCGTGCGTGCAAATGATTTGCCAGAAATGGATGAATTCTTAACGCTTAGGTTCAACGGGTTGTATTATAATATGATAAAAAATATAGCAGAGACGGGTGGAGGATGGGAGATAGTTGGGTATTCATCGCCTAATCAGGTGCGGCGGACAGACCGCAGCCGACCTGCATTGCATCGTTTTTCAATGCCTCTGGACTAAACGCACGAAACCCTGCAAATTAAATCTTTGCAGGGTTTCGCTGGCGGAGAGAGAGGCTTCATAACCCATAATTCACATTGATTTGGATTAATTGATAAATAGTACTGTATTAAAACGATTTGCATTTGCATTGTTCAGAATAATTTTTTGTAGTTTATCGTGTTTTACGGGAAAGTGTGCTTATATTTGTGCGTAACTATTTCGTGTAGAATATGGCGGTAAACTTTTATCTGAACAGCAGAGGCGATAAACACGGGGATTTCCCGATACGTGTTTCCATAGCCATCGGCGGAATAAGGCTTCTTACGTCCGTGGGGTACAGCATCAACCCTGCGAAATGGGACAGCTCCAAGCAGAAGGTCAAGCAGGGGGCGTCCAATGCGAAGGGAATAACGTACAACGTCATTAATTCCCACCTCAATAATATCGTTCAGCAGAGTATCGATTTCGAGAATAAGTGCCTGACCGAAAAACTGAAGGTTACCAAGGAACTGATTCAGCAAAATATCAACACCAACAAAAACAAACTGGATGAAGTGGGGGAGATACGTGAAAAAACGCTGTTCGATGTCTTCGATGAGTTCATTAAGGAGATAGGAAATATAAACGGATGGACGCACGGTACGTATGAAAAATACATCGCCCTGCGGAATCATCTGTATATCTTCTCGCCAAACTTGTCGTTCGACGATCTGACGGAAAAGGGGCTTGCGGATTTCATTACTCATCTTCGGGACGAAAAAGGACTTCGCAACAGCACGATAGGAAAGCAGTTGGGGTTCTTAAAATGGTTTCTGAAATGGTCTGCGAACAATGGTTACCACAAGAATATGGCTTACCTCTCCTTTAAGCCCAAATTGAAAACGACCGAGAAACGTATCATTTTCCTCACTTGGGATGAACTGATGACCGTTTACAACTTTCCGATACCGGAGAGTAAGAAATATTTGGATCGGGTTCGGGATGTGTTCTGCTTTTGTTGTTTCACTTCGCTGCGTTATTCGGATGTCTATAATCTGAAACGGTTTGATATCAAAAACGGGGCGCTTCATATTACAACGGTAAAAACAGCGGACAGCCTTACAATCGACTTGAATAAATACAGTCAAGCAATACTCGATAAATACGACGGGGTTCCGTTTGAGGATAATAAGGCATTGCCCGTAATATCGAATCAAAAGATGAACGATTATATCAAGGAACTCGGCCAATTGTGCGGTCTGGATCAACCCGAAACGGTTACCTATTATGTAGGGAACGAACGGGTCGATGAGGTTTATCCGAAATACGAACTGATGGGTACACATACGGGGCGGCGGACGTTTATAAGCAATGCGATAATGATGGGCATACCCCCGCAAGTGGTGATGAAATGGACGGGGCACAGCGACTATAAAGCGATGAAGCCCTATATAGCCATTGCGGATTCGGCTAAAGCCGAGGCGATGAAATTGTTTAATGAAAAATAGTTAGGATATGGATGATAAAATTTATTTCATCAGGGATAACGAACAGCAAATACCTGTTTATGATTTTATTAAAGCGATGGATCCGGATGCTCCGATAAATCCGACTCATAATTTTGAGCTTTTGAAAGCATGCCGTCTGAAAATGTACGATAAGGCGGAGCAAGAATATATCGTAGAACGAACTATAAATCGGGTGGAAACTGGCGATTGGGAGAAATCTGTATTCTATTATGGGTGGTTGAAGAATGAACTTCAAATTATCGGGCAATGGTTATCGGACACCTATCCGCACGGAGAGAAGAAGCGAATTAAAACATCGTCAGCTATTCAGATGGAAATACTTAAATACGAGCGATATGTGAAAACAGAGATGGAGCGGATTGAGGAGTTTGTGAATGGTCGTTCTGATGAAAGTATTTCAAAAAATGCAGGAATACCGCCGCATTTGTTAGACTTAAATCCTGCCCAATGTCAATATTTATATGGGAAACTAACTAAATACGGGCACTTCCTGTCGGAGAAAACGAATCAGACACATTTTAACTATGTGTTTGGCGGCGGTCTGTATCCACAAGATTTCAAGCCGCTACGCTGGAATAGAAGCAAGCAAGCTATCGGTGAATTAATTTTACTGCTTACAAGAAAGCCTTCAATTTCTCGTGAAAAGAAACGGAATGCCCGAAATCTTTTTCTAAAAAACAATAAAACTATAGGTGAATTGTCGAATCCAAAGAAAGGAGAACCGACAAAAGATTATGGAATCTTGGAAGAGATAGCGAAAAGCATAAATACTCGCTCGGTGTAAATGCTTTATTTTCAGATACCCGCTCACTACCCGCCCATTGGAAGATGGGTGGGTAGTTTGTTTTGAATCAGTTGATTCAAGATTTATCATTGTGTAGTTTTGTTTCCGCAGAGCAGTATACTGGCCAGATACAGCGATGCAAAAAATTAAAAAAATTATACGATGATACACGTATTATTAAAGAAACCGGTGTGGCAGATGAACGGGGAGGAACTTTTGGAACTCCAACGTTTAGCCGCACCCCAAAGAGCTGAATTCGCCGAGGTGAAGGAGCCTCGATTGGTCTATGGTCTGCGTGGGTTGTGCGAACTACTCGGCTGTTCGCGCACTACTGCGAATAAAATTAAGCACGATCCTCGTTTGCGGGGATGCTACTCGCAGGCAGGGAAGAAAATCGTATTCGATGCCGAAAAGGTACTTAAAGCGTTAGGAAGGGAATAAGTATGGGAACGATTAATTATGCAGAACTACAACAGGATATACTGAATACCTTGGTGAAACAGGTAACTCCTGTCAATTTCAAGAATTTGGCTTACCCTGAAGCGAAGCTGCTCCAAAAACAGCTTGCCGGATGCGCCCCTGACAGCGATGTGGCGCAGAGCATTCAGAAGAAACTGTTGAAAATGAAAGTCAATGAGAAACACTACGTGATTTTCACCATTGAGGAAATTGCGAGGTTGGCCGAGAAAAACGATTGGGGGCTGTGCCGCAATCAGAACGAAATATACCTGTATAACAGAATGTTCTGGTCGAGGCTCGATGTCGATGCCTTCCAGAAATTTCTGCTAAAAGCATCGGAGCGGATGGGCGTCCCTATCGTATCGTCCAAATACTACCAATTCGGGAAGAAACTGTTCGAACAGTTTATGATGCAGTCCTATTTGCAAAGCCCGGCGGCCAATTCCAATGTGGTGCTTATAAATCTACTGAACGGAACGTATGAGATTAAAAACGGTCAGGGGAAACTGCGGGAATTCTGCAAGGATGATTTTCTGACGCATCAGCTCCCTTTCGAATACAATCCAGATGCGGCGGCTCCTCTATTCGACATATACCTATCCAAAGTACAGCCGGACGAATCCGCCCGAAAGGTGTTGGCCGAATACATCGGCTACCTCTTTATAAAGACGGGCAATACGATTCTGAAAGAGGAAAAGGCATTGATGCTCTATGGCGGCGGCGCGAACGGTAAGTCGGTGTTTTTCGAAATTGTAAACGCGCTGCTCGGTGCTGAAAATGTCATCTGTCATTCATTGCAAGATTTGACCGATGGGAGTGGATATTATCGGGCGCAGTTAGCGAATAAACTGGTGAACTATGCGAGTGAAATCAATGGTAAATTGGAATCGTCCATATTTAAGCAACTTGTTTCCGGTGAGCCTGTGTCGGCCCGGTTGCCCTATGGCAAGCCGTTTCATCTTACGCAGTATGCCCGGCTTATTTTTAACTGTAATGAACTTCCGAGAGGTAACGAGTTTACGGATGCTTATTTCCGTCGGTTTCTGATTGTCCCGTTCGATGTAACGATTCCGCCCGAAGAACAGATTAAGGACTTACATAGCCAGATTATCGAAAACGAGCTTGCCGGAGTATTCAATTGGGTGCTTCGCGGACTTGCAAGACTTCTGAAACAGAATGGATTTACCGAATGTATTGCGGCGCGTAGAGCCGTTGAAGATTACAGATTGCAGTCCGACAGTTTGAGGCAGTTCCTCAACGACGAAAGGTATAAATCGGATGTCAATGTGAAAACAAAGATTGTCGATTTATATATCGAATATAAATACTATTGTCAGGAAAACGGGTTTTACCATTTGACCAAACCCAATTTCATCAAGCGGCTTAAATCATACGGCATTCAGGTTGCGACGATAAACGTGGGCAACGTTGCATATTTGAAGAAACATAAATCCGATGAAGAATAAATTTCATTCTAAATCTTCATAAAATTAACCTTCTTAACCATTCGGCCAACCTTGGGCCGAAGTATTAAAAGTTTTCGGTATGAAAAACAGACTGGATGTAGCTGTCAGCTACTACGAGCACATCTATACAAAATTCCCAGTAAGAGCGACTCTAATCGACCTCTTGACCACAAATCGCTACAAATCCCGTGTTCTGGCTGTCCGGACAGAATCAGACGCAAGGAAGAAAAAAGAGTTGAAAACTCGACTGCCTGCATTCACGCCGTCCGGTTTGTTCCGGGGCGGGGCGGCAAACACGTTGCTGAAACCCACCGGACTGATTTGTATGGACATCGACAGGAAAGATAATTTGCAGGTCGAGGGGTATGACAGGTTGAAAGATCAGCTCGGTAGACTACCTTATGTCGCATTTTGCGGACGGTCTGTCGGCGGTGAAGGATATTATGCGATTGTCCCTATAGCGCAGCCTAACAAGCTACTGTTGCATTTCCGGAGTTTGCAGACCAAGTTTTCCGCGATGGGGATTACCATAGACCCGTCCTGTTGTGACATTTCCCGAAAACGATTCGTGTCTTATGACCCGGAGCCGTATATCAACCAAGAGGCGGAAATATACGAGGGATTGGGATTGGCGGACGGCGCGGCTGTGCCTGACATTACCGGGAATGCAACTCTACCCGGAACGGACAGCGAAGACGAGCCGCTGAAAGAGGTGCTCAAGTATATCCAAATAATCGAGCAGAAAAAGGTAGATATTACCGCAGGTTATGCAAATTGGCTGCGGATAGGCTATGCGTTGCATAACGCCTTCGGGGATTTCGGCCGGGAGTTATTTCATCGGGTCAGCAGTTTCCATCCCCGATACAGCTATGTCGAAACGGATAGGTTGTTTAGCGGCCTTTCGAAAGGAAACTGCGCAAATCAGGTAACCATTCGCTCGTTCTTCTATTTTGTTCGCCAACATGGGTTGGATGCGGCTGCTGACTTTGGGGTTAGTGATGAGAAAGGTTAAAAATATGAGCCTGTCGAAAATAGATTTAATTTTCATTCTTTCATTGAATAGGCTATATATGCGCATTTTTAATGGTCAGGTAATGGATTTCTTTGGTTGAAGTGTTTTGTTGTCCTATAATGAAAGAAAACGGCCATTTCGCATGGGGTATGATATCTTTTTGGAATAGGGTTCGATAAAAGGTGCATAAAGACCATAATCTGTACGTGGAATTGTCGCGCGCAGCGCTGACGCCCGCGCGATGTCCTGCGAATACAGTTGAAGGACTGGGCTTTTATCTGTCGGAATTTTCACTATCTTTGCCATCGACATATAAAATAGCGTTTGCTATTTGTTTTTGCTGAAAAACGACCAAATTTTATCAGGAATCAAAAACAATAAGTTGAACGCTCACGCTTGGCGTGGGCTTTACTTATTTGATTCCGGGTGCTTGGTCGTACCTTCAGCAGATAAGATAAAGACCCGCGCCATTTTTGGTGTTGGTCATAACACGACCTAACGATGGAGTATAACAAGAGCCGGGAAATTCTGCGCGATTTCTATGCCCAAAATGGCATTTTGAAATATTTTGAACGCGATAATACCTACCTTGAATCGGCCTTCCATGAGATTAACGAAATGTGGTCTCGGAATCTGGAGTGCATAAAAGAGGTCAAATACCTTATGATTGCCGAAGCCCCCTTATGGGGTAAGGACAAAAGCTATATCTACAATCCCGAAACGAAAAACACGTCGTTTTTCTACAAGAGCGACTTGGAATATGTACTGAATATTCAAATCGCCGACAAGCAGGATTTTATAAACTGTTGCAATGAAATAGGGCTGCTTATCATTGATATTTCGCCTTTTGCACTTAACACAGAGGATACGATTATTAATTATCGCAGTATTAGTGCAAGTCAATATCGTAAACTCGTAAGAAACACCTTCCCATTTTATTTTGAACAGAAGTTAAGAGCCGTCAGCAAGAAAAAATCAGACTTTATCAAGGTATTCTTCCGGTATGCGAGAGTGAAAAAACGATTTCTGCCATTAATCTCGGAAGCCTTAATCGATTGCCGTTTCATTAAATCGGCAAATGAGATTTTAGAAATATCTCAGCGAGGTGGAAATATGAACCGGATGAAATTTAAAGTATTATTTTGTTAAATGGTTTTTTATGGGTATTTTTACTGATAGTTAAACACGGGAAATATCCCTAAATATTGTTTTAATGAAATTGCCACGGTTAAATAGCCCAAATCTTTGGAGAGACAGCATTACAACGGGTCTTGCCATACTTGCTGTATTTGAAACGGCGTTAGCAATTTCTGCGATTTCGTTAGATTGCGTATGGGGTGATTATAATTGGATAATCAAATTATTATTGGTGCTTGGATTATTTTTTCTAATAGTCGTTATTGTATTTTTAGCCAAATATTACAATGCCAAGAGGGGTGTGTCTTTAAAAATTCGCGGCATTAAAGTAAATATTAGACAAGGAGATATTTTTAAGGGTGCAGGATGGAAAGTTATTGCGTTTAATGAGTTTTTTGATACTACTGTTGATGATATAGTTATTGCTCATAATACAATTAATGGCGTTTTTATCGATTATCATGTTGAAGATTTAGACGATTTGAAGAATGCCATTACAAATGCACCCGACAATCCTAAACTAAAAAAACGTACCCGTGACGGAAAAATAGTTTACCCTTTAGGTCGAATTATTACTTATAAAAGCTATATGCTTCTGGCGTTTACTCATTTTGATAATAATGAAGCACATCTTAGCCAAAGAGACTATGAGGATTGTCTGCGAATAATGTGGACAGAAATATCACGGACATATGCGAATAAGCCGATTTTTATTCCACTTTTGGGCGGAGGTATAACAAGGTTTGATGGGACACCGAACAAATCAAAATCTGACCTACTAAAATGTATGTTATGCACCTTAAGGACCAGTCTTGTAAATATAAATCAACCGATAACAATTCTTCTAACAGAAGAAGCAATAGAAGAAATTAATATTTATGAAATGAAAGGAGTGAAATAATTATGGTCTACAGAACAAGAACTTACATCGCAGCGGATTGGGATAATGATAGTAATGCCGTCCAGCAGCTAAATTATTGGAATGATAATAAGTATTTTAGTTTATCATTTACTAATGCTCATGACTTACAGCAAGCGCGAGATAGCAGTCTTAATTGCAGTATAAAGCGCTCTCTTGGGGAAAGGCTTGATGCGTCTCATACATTCGTGCTTATAGTAGGCAATAACACAAAAACCGTCAGAAGCGGACGTTGCCAATATTGTAATAGTTATAACAGTTATGGTGGGTATTGTGCCAGAGGATATTCTGTAGATAATCGCAGTTATATTGAATATGAATGCGAAAAAGCTGTCAAGGATGGACTAAAAATCATCGTTTTATATAATGCCTTTAAAGTGGATAGGGCTAAATGTCCAGATGTAATAAGAAATGTGGGGATACATATGCCTATGTGGGGTTACGGCTCCAATGGACAAGCGGTATGGAATTACCAAAATGTTAAAACGGCTTTAGGTTAAAAGCTTGGAATAATGACAATAGGGTTCGCGCTACCTTATTGGTTATCTACGAAATAACCAATTAAAAAGCGCACAGTTTTTACGTTTGTGTGCGTAATACTGTGCGCTTTTTCTGTAATTGATTGGTAATCAATCTTTTCTGCGGAGAGGGAGGGTTTTGAACCTATAACTCTAACCGCTTATATGTCAGCTACTTTGCTTTCAAAATTTCAAATAGGTAACGAAACAGTAACGATTTTTAATCGTTAAGCCTGTCCAACTTTGACCGCTGTTTGTCTGCCTAACTTTCGGGTTCAAAGATACTGCATTCTTTTGAAACTCGCAAATATCTGATAATAAATATTTTTGGGTTAGTGCAAGGTGCAAGCTATATATATAAATATATACTTGCACCTTGCACTAAAAAAAAGCACTGGGGTACAAATGGTTAAAACAAAATCCGTATCTTCGTAACCGATTAAAAACAAACGTGTATGATAATAACTAACCGTGAAGAAGTAATAGATAAAGCATTTGGGGTATTTGTCAGGATGAACTACGAGAAAGCAAGCATCATCACGCTTGCCAAAGCCTGCGGGGTGACAAAAACGGGTATCGTTTATTATTTTCCGCATAAGCTGGATTTATTCATGGCTGTGGCAGACAAATACGTGCTAAAAATGCACGAACCGGGAAACAAGTTTGCCACTCCTGCCGATACGTTGGCAGAGTTCATCGGGCAATACGTGGCAGGGGTAGCCGCTTCCATGAAAAGGATTGTTGAACTGATTGGCGACAATGGCGACCCGCATGATTGTAGCTCCAGCTTCTACTACTTTCATTTCCTGTCACAAGTGCGTACGTACTATCCGGGCATCAGGCAGAAAATCGAAAGAGTATTTAGCCATGACCATGACCTGTGGGCGAAAGTCGTGCAGAAAGCAAAAGAAAGCGGGGAAATCAGAAGTGACACGGACGTGAAGAAAACGGCTACCATGTTCCGGCAAATGTTTTTAGGACTGTCATACGAACAAGCATTCCTGAACGGTTTGAACGTGGACGAACTGGCAGAAAACTTTCGCTATATCTATTCGCTGCTTAAAGCCTGATACAGTTTTGTTTTTTTAACCTCTATTATTTTTGAACGTATGTTCAAAATGTGGCATTTTTGTTCTATCTTTGGAGCATGAAGCAAAATTCAGCGACATGGATAAGGTTCAGAAACAAAGAGGAAGCATCGTGCTGCACAAAGAAACAAGGGACGGTGCAGACTACATACGGATAGAATATGCGAGCAGTCAGGCTGTCGCCCAACTGCTCGCCCAAGACACAGGCATGGAAATGGCTGGCAACGGCTCTGCATACATAGCGTCAGCCGCTTTCAGCCTGCCGGATTTCTACGACCGCTATTCACCCCACGCCTATATTGATTACAGCCGGGTTTACGTGCGGCATCCCAAACCTAAAAGGGAATACACACTGCCGAAAGGCTACCTCGAACTGCTGGAACAGAAGCGTTACAGCCCCTCGACCGTCAAAACATACCGTGCCTATTTCAGCGACTTCATGGAATATCACAAGGGACGGAACATCGACCGCCTGAAAGTGCCGGACATCAACAAGTACATACTCTATCTTGTGAACGAGAAGAAAATCTCGGTGTCGCAACAGAATATGCGCATCAATGCTATCAAGTTCTATTACGAGCAGGTGAAAGGCGGCAAACGGCAATACTACGGCGGTATCACCCGTGCCAAAGAGTACAAGAGCCTGCCCGAAGTGTTGAGCAAGAATGAAATTAAGCGCATCCTTGCACAAATTTCCAACATCAAGCATCACTGCATGATTTCGTTGGTTTACTCTGCCGGACTTAGAAGAAGCGAATTGCTTAACCTGACCCCGCAGGACATCAACAGTGAAACAATGTCGGTTCGCATCATGGGCAAGGGGAAGAAATGCCGTTATTCGCTCCTTTCGCCCAAGTTGCTGGAAGAACTACGGCACTACTTCCGGGAATATCGCCCACAAAAATGGTTGTTTGAGGGCGAAACACCCGGAGAACAATATTCGGCAAGTGCATTGGTGAAAGTGCTGAAAGAAGCCGCACATCGTGCTGGCATCAAACACCGTGTACACGTACACATGCTGCGCCACTCCTTTGCCACACACTTGCTGGAACAGGGAACAGACCTGCACACGATACAGGAATTGCTGGGACACAACGACATCAAGACCACAACCATTTATCTTCATGTGTCAAGTGCCCATAAAGCAAAAATCCCTAATCCCCTTGATACACTGGATAATCCGTGAGGTGCAGTTATAGAAGTGTAGGAACGACACCATAAGGTGCGGTTATAAATAAATTA
>ONZY01001769.1_pt1 | contig 14306 bp, 10 predicted proteins | sample 1671451 | NCBI WGS metagenome assembly ONZY01 (sample SAMN06348158, study PRJEB24527) | human gut metagenome | biome: human gut; feature: ankylosing spondylitis patient; material: feces | host: Homo sapiens | place: China | collected 2015-10 | reverse complement strand
CAACCGCGCCTTACTATCGTGAGGCGCGAGTGACGGTAGCACGGCGGCAGACTGCCTGCCGAATGCGGCATTGCTGCGCTCGCCGCATTGATCGGTGCACTGGTAGACGGTGATTAGGCCGCACTGCCACAAGACTGGCAGAGCGGCAGCGGATAGTAGGAGCAAGTCAAATCGTGTAGCAGAACTAAACGCGGCAACGCCGCGCTATGGGCAGTGCAATCGGCAAGCATCGCACTTCTTCGAGCTGCTCGCTCGCAATGAGAATCCCTTTCTCTTGGGGGTCAAAGGGGGATATTCTCTTTCCGTGGAAAGAGAATATCCCCCTTAATCGTCCCCCTGCACGGTGCAGGGAAAACCCCGCCCTTTCGGGCGACTTTGATTCATTGTGCCATATCGGCACGAAAATAAACCGTCCGCTCTGGCAGCGATAAGATCAGCGTATACTCACTGCTTTTCCCGCCTGCGGCGTCGGTATATTCTGTGACGCCGACGAGGGCTGTGCCTGTCTCGCCGCCCAGCGTAAGGTCGTAAAGCACGTCGTTCGCGTCGCGCTGGGTGAGGGTATAGGTGCCGCTCTGCGTGCTGCCGTCTGCGTCGGTGACGGTCAGTGTGCAGTCCTGCGCCGTGCAGGTGAGGGCAGGGAGGTCGAGGGGTTGACCTGCGCTGTCAATGGCCTGCGCCGACGTCCAGTCGTGGCCTTCGATGGTCAGTGTATTGCTGTCATCTTCCTTACCGCAGCCGGCGAGAAGAACGATAAGCAGCAGCGGCAGCAGAATGCTGTGTTTACCTGTCATGTGGTTTTCCTTTCCAACGCTTAAATAGCAAGCCGGACAGCACGCCGACCCCCACGGCAAAGAGCGATACCGCGCTCAAAAACAGCCATGTGGGGAATTTGTTTGCGACATAGATCGCGGTCAGAGTGTCGGCATAGCCGATGATCGCCTCGCAGTTGGCAACCGGTCCTGTGCCGCAGTTCATTCCCTCGGGAATGGGCGGTCCGGCGGTAAAGTACTGCACGGCGCACCAGAGGAGCACCGGCACACTGACAGCGAGCAGTATACACGCGCCGATGGTCAAAACCTTTGTGCGCGTGCGGCGTTCTTTTTCCGATACACCCGCAGCGGGCGGCGCGGAAGAAGTGCTCTCCGGCGTGCCGGTCAACTCTGCGAGCGGAACGCCGAAAAAGCCCGAGAGTGCGAAGAGGTTCGCCGTGCTCGGCAGCGACGAGCCGTCTTCCCACTTTGTCACAGCCTGCCGCGAGACTTCGAGTGCCTGCGCCAGCGCCTCCTGCGACAGCCCGCGCTCCTTTCGAAGCGTGCGGATGCGCGCGCCGAGTTCGTTGTCCATGATCGTGCCTCCTTTGCCTTGATGGCGCTATCGTAGCAGTTTTTGGCGCAAAAGTCCACCAAGTATTCCGCTACTATCGGTAGCGAAACGGAAAAAGCCGCCCGAATGGGCGGCTTTTCACGCGTATTTACTTCTTGCGGCAGCTCAGCTCGCCGTTTTCGGCGTCGAGCACGAGCGTGCTGCCCGCGGCGAGGTCGCCGCGCAAAATCTCCTTGGCGATCAGCGTCTCCGCCGCGCTCTGGAGGTAGCGCTTGAGCGGACGCGCGCCGTAGATCGGGTCGAAGCCACGCTCGATGATGAGGCTCTTGGCAGCATCCGTGACCTCAAGCTTGAGGGTCTTGTCGGCAAGGCGCTTCTTGAGGCCTTCCATCAGGATGTCGATGATGCCGGAGAGGTTTTCCTTCGTGAGGGGCTTGAACAGGATGATCTCGTCGAGACGGTTCAAAAACTCTGGGCGGAACGCGCGGCGCAGCTCGCCCATGACGGCGGCACGGGCACTCTCGGAGATGCTGCCGTCCGGCTGGATGCCGTCGAGCAGCTCGGAGGAGCCGAGGTTCGATGTCAGGATGATGATGGTGTTCTTAAAGTCTACCGTGCGGCCCTGCGAATCGGTGATGCGGCCGTCGTCGAGAATTTGCAGCAGGATGTTGAAGACGTCTGGGTGCGCCTTTTCGACCTCGTCGAACAGCACGACACTGTACGGCTTGCGGCGCACGGCCTCAGTGAGCTGACCGCCCTCGTCATAGCCGACGTATCCCGGAGGGGCACCAATGAGACGCGAGACGGAGAATTTCTCCATGTACTCGGTCATGTCGATGCGTACGAGGTTATGCTCATCATCGAACAGGCAGTCGGCGAGGGACTTTGCAAGCTCCGTCTTGCCGACGCCCGTGGGGCCGAGGAAGAGGAAGCTGCCGATCGGACGGTTCGGGTCCGCAATGCCTGCGCGCGAGCGCTGGATGGCCTCGGTGACGAGGCGCACCGCCTCGTCCTGACCGACGACACGCTTGTGAATGATCTCGTCGAGGCGCAGCAGCTTTTCGCGCTCGCCCTCCATCAGACGGCTGACGGGGATGCCGGTCCACTTGCCGACGATGTCGGCAATCTCGTTTTCAGTCACGGTGTCGTGCACCATGGAGTTGTCGCCCGTGTGCTTTTCGGCCGCGGCCTCGGCGTCCTTGAGCTGCTTTTCGAGGGCAGGGAGGTCAGAGTACTTGAGTTTGGCGGCCTTTTCATATTCAAGGTTCGCCTGCGCGCGCTCGATCTCACCGTTCATCTGCTCGATCTGGCTCTTGAGCTGCTTCACGCTGTCCACGCCGCTCTTTTCCGCCTCCCAGCGGGACTTCATGGCGTTGAACTGCTCCTTCTCATCGGCAAGCTCTTTCTTGAGCTCCTCGAGACGGTCGCGCGAGAGCTGGTCGTCTTCCTTCTTGAGGGCCATCTCCTCGATTTCCTGCTGCATGATCTTGCGGCGCAGGTCGTCGAGCTCTGCGGGCATCGAGTCGATCTCCGTGCGGATCATCGCGCAGGCCTCATCGACGAGGTCGATGGCCTTGTCGGGCAGGAAACGGTCGGTGATATAGCGGTCGGAGAGCGTCGCGGCGGCGACAAGCGCGTTGTCGTGGATGCGAACGCCGTGATAGATCTCATAGCGCTCCTTCAGGCCGCGCAGGATGGAAATGGTGTCCTCGACCGTCGGCTCGTTGACCATGACGGGCTGGAAGCGGCGCTCGAGGGCGGCGTCCTTTTCAATATACTGGCGGTACTCGTCGAGCGTGGTCGCACCGATGCAGTGCAGCTCGCCGCGAGCCAGCATCGGCTTTAAGAGGTTGCCGGCATCCATGCTGCCCTCGGTCTTGCCCGCGCCGACGATGGTGTGCAGCTCATCAATGAAGAGGATGATCTTGCCGTCGGACTTCTTGACCTCGTTCAAAACGGCCTTTAAGCGCTCTTCAAACTCGCCGCGGTACTTTGCGCCCGCGATCAGTGCGCCCATGTCGAGCGAGAAGATCGTGCGGTCCTTGAGCCCTTCGGGCACATCGCCGCGCACGATACGCTGGGCAAGGCCCTCGGCGATGGCCGTCTTGCCGACGCCCGGCTCACCGATGAGTACGGGGTTATTCTTCGTCTTACGCGACAGAATGCGGATGACGTTGCGGATCTCCGCGTCACGGCCGATGACGGGGTCGAGCTCCTTTGTGCGGGCGCGCTCGACGAGGTCCGTGCCGTACTTCTTGAGCGCGTCGTAGGAATCCTCGGGATTGTCGCTCGTCACGGGGGAGGTCTTGACCTTTGCCAACTCGTCCGAGAAGCGGCTTCTCGTGATGCCGTGGTCGGAGAGCAGTTGGCGCACGCTCTGCGAGCCCTCGGAGAAGATAGCGAGCATCAGGTGCTCAACGGAGAGATACTCGTCGTGCAGCTTTTCGGCGGTCTTTTCGGCAAGGTTCAGGATCTTGCCGACCTCGGGCGAAGCGTACACCTCGCCGCTGCCGCCGGAGATGCGGGGCAGCTTGCGGATCAGCGTGTCGAGCTCGGAGAGTAAGCCGTCGCAATCGACGCCCATCTTACCGAACAGTGACCCAATCAGTCCGCCGTCCTGATCGAGCAGGGCATAGAGCAAATGTTCGGTCGTTACATACTGGTTGCTGTTTTCCTGCGCCATATTCTGCGCGGTCTTGACGGCTTCCAAAGCCTTTTGCGTATATTTTTCAGCATTCATTCAAGTTCACCTCAAATTCGTGTTTTTTACAATTAAGTGATTAAATCAGCAGCGTTCTGCTTCGCAGATCGCCGCGGTAGGCCATTTCAACATCGCTCGCGGAGAGCGAGCCGTCGAGATAGCCCTTGAGCAGCCGGTCGAAGAGCTGGACATAAGCGCTGATCGCACCGGCGACATCATCGGCAGTCAGCGCCTTTCCGCGCGGCATCGCGAGCGGACGGACGAAGCGCCCGTCGTACAGCGCGCAGGAAATGGAGCTGCCGAGAAGCGGTGCGAGGCACTTGTCTTCGATTTGCACCCAGAGCCGGAAGAAGCTCGTCATTGCGGAGATCAGCGCCGCCGACTGCGTGCGGAACACGATGTTCAGCGAGCCCATCGTCTGGCCGTCGCCGCTGCTCAGATCGACCTCGTACTTGACCGTCGGGCGGTACTTATACGATAGGCTCGACTTGAGCGACATCGTGGACGAGCCGGGAGCGAAGAACGGCACCAGCTCGCGCGTGGGCGTCATCAGCTCTTCAATGGCCTCGAAAATATCGTTCCAGCGGCGCTCGGGCGTCGGCACGGAGACGTACTCGGCCAAAATCTGGTTGACGAGCGCCGAACGGTTCGTGCCCATCCTGTGGGCCAGCGCGTCGACCTCGCGCACCACATCATCTGACAGCGTCAGACTGTACAGGTTTTTTTTCATCATGCGCCTCCTTGGGGTTCTTTTTCTTTCTGGATGCTATCATAGCACAAGAACAAACTTTGTCAATAGAATTATATAAATTTATTTACGAGTTATATGCGAATTTACACGGAGTTCATAATTGCAAAGGAAGCGGAAAAAGGGAAAAGCCGCAATGAATTTCACTGCGGCTTTTCCCTTTTGAGAGATATGAGAGATGAGAGAATAGCAAAATTTACAGCAGGCCTTGGAGCAGGATGATGACGATCAGGATCGGCAGCACCCACTGGAAATAGGGCTTGAGCTTGGGCGAGAGCTTGACGCCCGCGCCCTTGTTGACCTCGGCAATGTACTTGTCAAAGCCCCAGCCCCACTTGGTGACGCAGAACAGAAGGTAGACAAGAGAGCCGATGGGGAGCAGGAGGTTGCTCACGAGGAAGTCTTCGCTGTCGAGCACGTCCTTGCCGAGAATGGGGTGGAAGTCGCTCCAGATGTTGTAGCCGAACACGCAGGGAAGGCTCAGGAGCATCAGCATAAGGCCGTTGATGAGCACGGCCTTCTTGCGGCTCCAGCCAAATGTATCCATACAGATGGCCAGAATGTTTTCAAACACCGCCAGCACCGTGGACATGCTCGCGAACATCATGAAGAGGAAGAACAGCGTGCCCCAGAAGCGGCCGCCCGCCATGTTGACAAAAACCTGCGGCAGCGTAACGAAGAGAAGGGACGGGCCATTGTCGGGCGCTACGCCGTAGGAAAAGCATGCGGGGAAGATGATCGTGCCGGCCATGAGCGCAACGAACGTATCGAGCGCGCAGATGCGGATGGATTCGCCGACGAGAGTGTGATCGTCGGACATGTAGCTACCGAAGATCTCCATCGCCGCAATGCCGAGCGAGAGTGTGAAGAAGGCCTGATTCATCGCGTCAGTGATGAGGCTGCGCAGGCCGTTTTCGCGGATGGAATCCATCGAGGGGAGCAGGTAGAACTTCATGCCCTCTGCCGCGCCGGAGAGCGTCAGGCTGTGACCGGCGAGAATGAGGATGAGCGCAAGCAGCGCGATCATCATGACCTTGGATACGCGCTCAAGACCCTTTTGCAGACCGAACGAACAGACGACAAAGCCGACGATGACGATGGCGACCGCCAAAATGCCCATTTCAACAGGATTGGCCAACAGCTCGCCGAACACGGCGGACGCGTCCTCCGCAGGCATGCCGGAGTAGAACTTGCCGGTCAGGAACCTGCCAAAGTAGCTCACCATCCAGCCGGAAACCGTCGTGTAGTACATCATCAAGAGGTAGCAGCCGATCAGGCAGAACCAGCCGTGGATGTGCCACTTAGACTTGGGCTTTTCGAGCGTCTTGTAGGCGAGGATCGCGCTCTTGCGGCTCGCGCGGCCAACGGCCAGCTCCATCGTCAGCACGGGAACGCCCATGATGAGCAGGCACAAAATGTAAAAGAGAACAAAATAGCCGCCGCCGTTTTTGCCCGTCACATAGGGGAAGCGCCAGACATTGCCGATGCCGATGGCGCAGCCCGCGCTGACGAGCAGGAAGCCCAGGCGGGAGCGGAAGGATTCGCGTTTCATGTTGATCGACCTCATTTGTAAAAGATTTATGAACGATGTGCTTATCTTACCGCAGGAAGATGGGCTTTACAAGACCGATTATCGGATGATATAATAAGCAAAACTTATGTTATGAGGAAATGAGTACATGAATCGCAATCAGCTACGCTATTTTGTCTCCGCCGCGGAGCACCGGAGCTTCACAAAGGCGGCGGAGCAGTATTACATCTCGCAGACCGCGGTGACGCAGCAGATCCAGCAGCTTGAGCAGACGCTCGGCTGCGAGCTCTTCGACCGCAGCACACGTCCTGTAAGCCTGACGAGCGCGGGAAAGTCGTTCCTTTTGGACGCAAAAGCGATCTTAGAGCGCATGAGCCGCGCGCAGGAACGCGTGCATGACGCGGCGACGGGCCTGACCGGCACACTGCGCGTCGGCTACGTGCGCGGCTATGAGCGCAGCGACCTCTCGGTCCTGATGCGCCACTTCCACCAGAAAAACGGAAACGTGCTCATCTCGTTCTACCGCTGCTCGACGGATGTGCTGGCCGCGGGGTTACTTCATCAGGAGTATGACATCGTTTTCACCTGGGACTCGACAAACCTGCGCACACAGGAGGGCGTCACGTTTCAGACGGTCGAAAAGGCTCGGCTCGTTGTCGCGCTCTATGCGGGCCATCCGCTCGCGCAGCGCCGACAGCTCACGCGGCAAGAGCTGCGCGGGGAGAACATCTTATATATGTCGCCCGACGCCGCGCCCGATTCCTACGGCGACGCCTTTTTCATGCAACGCTACGCCGAGGCGGGCTACAAGCCGAACATTCTCTTCCGCTCGGCGGACACCGAAAGCATCCTGATGATGGTCGCGGCGGAGGAGGGTATCTCGCTCCTGCCCGACTACTGCACCGACCGCCTTTACAATGCCGACAACCTCGTCTTCGTCCCGCTCGTGGGCGAAGGGGAGGAGGAAGAGATCATCGCCGCCTGGCAGAGCGGCAACCAGAACCCCGCACTGGGACGGTTTTTGACAGAGCTCAATCAAAAAGACCCGCCTTACTGAGGTGGGTCTTTCCTATTACAATATCAATTGTAAATTGTCACGATTCGGCCTTTTCAGCGTTCAGTGCTTCAAGCGCCTGCTCCATTTCGGCCGTTTCGGTGCGCGGCTCAAGGCGGTGCAGGCAGTCGAGGCATTCGATGCAGTGCTTGCGCTTGTCCTGCGGCCAAAGGGCGCTGAGTTCCGGCACGTTGATCGCCTGTTTTTCAAGCAAGAGCCTTATTTTCCAGGTGATGTAAAGCGTAATACCATTCCACCACGGGGAGCCCATTTTGCGTCCGACATCAAGCGCTTTGCTCAGCCGCGCGGCGGCGGAGACGTACTGACCGTCCTCCACGTCGAACAGCGCAAGGTACGACAGCGCGATCGGCATCTGGCTGTATTCATGGAAGGACTGATAGAGCTCCTCGGCGTACGAGAGCAGCTCGCGCGCGACCTCCTTTTCACCGCTCTGATAGGCGGCGACGCCGTAGTCGGTGTAGATGATGGCCGCGCCGGGGTACGAGCCGCGGCGCTGGTTGAAGAGGATGGCCTTGTCGTAGTATTCGAGTGCCTTGTCGAAGTTGCGCTCAAGGCGGTACGTTTCGGCAATATAGTTGTACGCGCCCGCGATGCTGATGACATAGCGGCCCTCGCCGTCCGCGTCGAGTGATTCAAAAAAGCTGATGGAGCGGTCGAGCCAACTGCGGCACTTGTCGTATTCGCCAATCATCAGGTACATGAGGCCCTGTAGGCGCAGGAACTTACCCCAGTCCGGCGTATTTTCCAAACGCGATTTATACTGCATGCCAAGGCGCAGATGCTCACGCATGACGGGAAGATCATAGGTCTGGATGGCATAGTAGATGAACTGCAAATGCGCGTTCGCGGCCATCTGCCAGTCGCCCGCGGTGGTACTGCTCTTGAGGAGCTGGCCGACAACGGGAAGGCCCGCGTCGTATTCGCCGCCGTGGATGTAGTAGCGGCTTTCGACGTACAAGAGCTGACGCTCGAGCTGGTCGAGCACCTTGGCGTTTGCGCCGAACTGCGTGGAGCGCAGCGAGGCGAGCTCGCGCTCAAGGATCTGAAAGTAGCCGGTCAGACCATCCTCCTTGACTGTCAGCGCGTCCGAGCCGTCGGTCAGGATCGGCATGAGCTCATAGCACATACCGGCAAATGCATCAAGGGAAAGTACTTTATACTTGAAGGCTTTGAAGGTGTCGCCGCCTGCGGTGAAGTGCTGCACGAGCTGATCGTAGAGGTCGGTCGAACCGTCGCTGCCGAGCTGCGCCTCCAGATATTGCGCGGCGCGCAGATGCAGGATACGGCGCGCGGACTCGGACTGGCGCTGCGAGAGCATCGCCTTCACGCGCTCGTGCGTGAACGAATAGCCGAGCACCTTGCCGCGCGTGGATTCGGTGAGCAGATTTTTCTGCTTGAGCTGGTCGCAGAGGTACAGAAGCTCGAGCGGCGTTTTTGTCAGAAGAGAGGTGAGAATGTCGAACGGCGCCCAGTCGCGAAAGACCGAGATGACGTCGAGCACCTGTAATTCGTCGGACGAAAGGCCCGCGAGGCGCATCTGAATGATGCTGTCCGCGCTGGCAGGGATGTTTTTGAGCCCATTCGACTCGTGCATCGAGTCGAGCAGCTGCACGAGGAAGAGGACATTGCCCTCCGTGCTCTGGTAGAGGTTGTCGATCTCCTTCTGCGAGTAGCGGCCCGGGGCGTAGAAGTTGACGAAGCGCGTTGTCTCCTCCTGCGAAAAGGCGTCGATATTGTACACGTCGAGCAGCTTGTCGCGCACGGCGTTGTTGAGCACCTGCTGGGCGTAGGGCTGCAAAATGTCGCGGCTCGTGCAGATGATCGTGATGTTCGTGCTGCGCAGGCGGTGCAGCAGCATCGAAAGGAGGTCGGCGCTGTTGTTGTCGATCCAGTGGATGTCCTCCAAAATGAGCAGCACCGGCACCTTTTTGGCGACCGTCGACAAAATGAGCAGCGTGCTCTCAAGCGCGGCGAGATAATCTGCGCCCGCGGGATAGTCGCTCGAAATGCCGGAGAAATTGTGCTGGCATTCAACGGACAAGCAGGGGAAGAGGCCCGCGGCGGTCTTAATGTAAACATCCGGAATATGGATATTTTCGGATTCGAATTTTGGGATGAGCTGGAGCATGATCGTGTTCCACGGGGCGAGCACGGTGTTCATCTCGGACTGGTAGCACGAGGCCTGGCAGATCGCCCAGCCGGAAAAATCGTACTGGTGCAGGATGTAGTTGATGAGGTATGTCTTGCCGACGCCCGTCTTGCCCTGCATCAGCGCGCAGATCTTGTCGCTTTCAAGACGCGAGCCGTTGCACAGCGATACGAGCTTGTGCAGCACCGCGTCCTTGCCGATGAGCTGCTGGTCGCTGCCGACCTCAAGCTTGTAGGTCGAGGTGTTCCACGCGTCGACGATCTGATAGTAGAGTGCGGAGGTCTCCTTGAGCGGGGAGATGCTGAATTCGTCGGAAAGGTTCTTACAGAGCGTATGGTAAAGGCCAAGCGCTTTATGGAACTTCTTCTGGTCGCGGTAGACCTGCATGAGCGTGGAGAACGCGCTTTCCTCCAGCGGGTCGATGGCGATGTACTCCGTGCCGTATTTTTCGGCAACGTCGAGCTTACCGGCGTAATACGCCTCCTTTTCCGCCGCCAAAAGCTGGTGGAGGTACTGCGACTGATAGAGATTGCGCTGATCGCTCAGCCATGCGTCAAACGCGGAGGAGTGGGAGACATTGAAGTCCTTCAGAAATTCCCCGTGATAGGCGCTGAGCATGTCGCCGCGCTCAAAATCGTAGACATCGCAGGCGATCTCAACGTCGGCGGAGAATTCAACGATCGAGCGCTGGCCGGGGACGAAGGGATCGAAGGCAAATGCCTTGCGGATGGTGTAGATCGCGTGGCGTAGATTTTTGAGCGCTGTGGCGGAATCGGTATCCTCGTAGAGCAGGCCGATGAGCTCGCTGCGGGTGGTTTTGCGCTTGAGGATCAAATAGTACAAAAGAGCGTCGGCTTTTTTATAGGGGAGCGTAATCTCCCGCCCGTCGACGGAAACGGCGGGCGTACCGAACAGTTTTGCGTTTAACTCAGGCATGTCAAGGCCTCCCAACAGAAATAACACGTTAGTGCAGTAAACGAAGATAGTATACTCAAACCGTTGAAAAATAGCAAGTACTTCGACGAAAATGCGATATTCTAAGCGAAAAATAACGCTATGGTCGAATACCTCAACGCTAATTCAACGCGCGTATGATATAAAGGCAGCATCAAAATAGTACGGGTCTGCCTTTTGCTGCCCGTTTAGTTTAGGAGGCATCCATTTGAATTACGTTGGAACAGCGCGGCCGATCCACGACGCCAAGGGCAAGGCCACGGGGTATACCAAATACGCCGGCGATCTCTCGCTGCCCAATATGGCGTATCTCTGCATGCTCCACAGCAAGATCCCGCATGGCTATGTCAAGGCGGTCCACGCGGAAAAGGCGCTGGCGCTTCCGGGCGTTTACGGCGTTTATCACTGCCTGAACACGAGCGAGCGCAAGTATAACCGCTACCGCTCGAACTTCGACCAGTCATACTTACCGAACGAAGAGTGTGCGTTCAACGATTACGTGCGCTTTGTGGGCGACAAGATCGGCGTGGTCGCGGCCTGCGACCAGGAAACAGCGGAGAGAGCCGCGCGTCTTGTCGAAGTCGAGTATGAAGAGCTTCCGTTTTCCATCGGCTTTGATGATACGCTCGCGGGTAAGAATTGTCTGGACGGCGAAACACCCGTCCGCGACGAATATGAGCTGGATGTCGGCGAGAAGCAGGGCAGCACCGAAGGGCTCATTGAGGTGTGCAGCACGATGGAGTTGCCGCGCCTGCACCACGCCACGATGGAGACACACGCCTGCATTGCCGACTATGACCCCTATAGCGACATGCTGACCGTCTACTGCCCAAACCAGGCCGTGCACGGCATTCGTACCGTGCTCGCGGACTTTTTGGAGATGCCGGAGAGCCATGTACGCGTCGTTAAGGCGACGATGGGCGGCTCGTTCGGTGCCAAGCAGGAGTGGTTTTTAGAGCCCGTCACGGCGCTCGTCGCCAAAAAACTCTGCCGCCCCGTCAAGCTCGTCTATTCCCGCGGCGAGGCGATGACCGACACGATCGTGCGCGGCGCGATGCGCATGAGCGCGCGCGGCTACTACACGCCCGACGGCGAGATGAAGGAAATTTACTGCGATGTGACGCTCGACGCGGGCGCTTACATCGGCAACGCGGGCGACTATGTCCGCGCGCTGGCCGGTAAGCCGACGCGCTGCTACCGCATTCCATACATGCACTATCACGGGCAGGTCATCAGCTCGAATTCGCCGGTCTCCGGCGCGTTCCGCAGCTGGTCGGCGGCAGAAGAGGCGCTGATGATGGAGCGCCAGCTCGACGCCGCGGCGGAAAAGCTCGGCATGGACCGCCTTGCGATTCGCCTCAAGAATGTGGCGCGCAGCGGGGAAGAGGACAAGAAACTCCACCTGTCGCTCGAAGACATCCGCATCGGCGATGCGATCACACTCGGCAGCGAAAAGTTCGGCTGGGACAAGCTGAAAGCTGAGGACGCGGCGTTCAACGCCTCCCAGCAGCGCTACCGCAGGGGCGTCGGCATCGGGATCGGCGGTCACGGCAATACATACTTCCCGCGCTTCAATGACTACGGCGAGGGCAGCATCAGCTTAAATGCCGACGGCTCGATGCAGGCGAATTTCACCCTGCACGACCACGGCTGCGGCACGGTGACGGCGATGCGCATGGTCGCCGCCGAGGTGCTGAAGGTGCCCGAGGATAAGATTTACATGACCGAGGGCGACACCGCGGTCACGCCCATCGACTACGGCTGCTTTGCCAGCCGCACGACCTATGTGGTCGGCCGCGCCGTGCAGGATGCGGCGAACGCCCTGAGAAAGAAGATGCTGCACGCGGCGTCTACGCTTCTGGATATTCCAGAAGACGAGCTGTTCTTAAACGACAGCCACATTTGCCGTGCGGGGCAGGACGAGCCGCTCCTTTCGTTTGCCGAGCTTGCCAAAAAGAGTATGCACACCCACGCCGGCAACCTGACGGCCTACGTGAGCTATTCGAACGTGACGAACCCCGGCGTGACGGGCGCGCACTTTGCCCATGTCGAGGTCGACACCTGGACGGGCTTTACAAAGGTGCTCGACTATCTCGCCGTGCACGATATCGGTCAGGCCATCAACCCCGGCCTCTGCGAGGCGCAGATCCAGGGCGCGGTGCAGATGGGCTGCGGCGCTGCGCTGCGCGAAAAGATGACCATGCAGAAGGACGGCCGCTGCACGGAGAGTTTGTCCAAATATCATCTGTTCCTTGCAAACGACCTGCCGAACATCCGCGTGGAGCTTTTGCAGGACGGACGCTCGAAGGAGGGCCCGTTCGGCGCGAAATCCATCGGCGAGGTCTGCTATGTGCCGGTCGCTCCGGCGGTGTGCGGCGCGGTGAACGACGCGCTGCACGCAAACCTCTCGGTGCTGCCGTATGATCCCGACTGCATTCTCAAATATCTGGCGGAGGTGAGAGAGAACCATGACGCTTAATTTTATTGTAAACGGAAAGCCCGTCACGCTCGAGACCGAGCCTGACCGCCGCCTGCTCGACATCCTGCGCGAGGACCTGCACCTCACGGGTACGAAGGAAGGCTGCGCGGAGGGCGAATGCGGCGCGTGCACGGTGTTGCTCGACGGCGAAGCCGTCCACTCCTGCCTGACCGCCGCCATCCAGCTCGAAGGCCGCGAGGTCACGACGATCGAGGGTCTTGCCGAGATGGGCTCGCTCGATATCATCCAGACCTGCTTTGTCGAAGAGCTTGCCATCCAGTGCGGTTACTGCACGCCTGGCATGATCATGTCTGCCGAGGCGCTGCTGCGCAAAAATCCTGACCCGACGGAAGATGAAATTCGTCTGGCGCTCTCCGGCAATATCTGCCGGTGCAGCGGCTATGTCCAGATCGTGCGCGCGGTCAAGCGCGCTGCGAAGGAGAGGAGGGAAGCGCAGTGCAGAGCTTAACGCCCAAAACGCTTGCCGAGCTCGCGCAGGCGCTTTCCGCCGCCACGGAAAAGGCGAAGATCATCGCAGGCGGCACAGACTTTATCATCAAGGAGCGCGCGGGCAAGTTCGCGCCCGACCTTTTGATCTACCCCGGCTTCATTCCCGAGCTGAACACCGTCACGAAAGAAAACGGCGTACTGCGCATCGGCGCGGCCGTGCCGATGAACGGCATCACCGCCGCACTCAAGGACGACAAGGCGTTCTGCGCCATCGCGGACGCGGCGTCCGACGTCGGCTCGCCGCAGATCCGCGCCAAGGGCACGATGGTGGGCAACCTCTGCAACGCCTCGCCCGCGGGCGACATGCTTCCGGTCTCGTGGCTGTATGATGCGCAGCTTGAGCTGATGAACGCCGACGGCACGGCGAGCGTGACGCCGGTGAACGGCTTTATCACTGGCCCGCAGAAGACGATCTTGCGGCCGGATCAGGCCGTCACGACCATTCTGATCGACTTGAAGCAGTTTGAGGGCTTTGTCAGCGCGTTCCATAAGATCGGTTCGCGCGAGCGCGTGTCCATCTCCCGCGAGGGACTGGCCGCCGCCGTCAGGCTCGACGAAAGCGGTAAGGTCGAACAGGCGAGACTTTCTCTCGGCGCGGTCGGCGGCACGCCGATCCGCGTGACGGACGCAGAGGAGTATATGCGCGGCCGCGTGCTCGATGAAAAGCTCGTCGAAGAGATCACGCCGATGGTCGCCGAGACCATCCACAACAACTGCCGCCCGGCAAACCGCCTCTATAAGACTGAGGCCGCCTGCGGCCTGACGGCGGATACCTTCGCCAAGCTGATGAGCCGCCTGTAACGCGAAAAACTGCATAGAAAAAGGACGCATCC
>ONZY01001756.1_pt1 | contig 14402 bp, 12 predicted proteins | sample 1671451 | NCBI WGS metagenome assembly ONZY01 (sample SAMN06348158, study PRJEB24527) | human gut metagenome | biome: human gut; feature: ankylosing spondylitis patient; material: feces | host: Homo sapiens | place: China | collected 2015-10 | reverse complement strand
GGCTGTCCGACACCAGCTCCCACACATTTTCCGCGTTGCGCTCCAGCGTCAGCTCCCGGTACTCGATGTCGCGCCCGATGCAGGAGAGCTTTGCCTTGCCGCTGCCGCGCCTGTCCTCAATGAGCGTAAAGCTGGAATCCACCGCGCCGCTGATGGCTGTTGTGCCGGAGATGCGGCTGAACACATCATCGGCAAGCTCCTTTCGCAGATGGTGGATCAGCATGATGGCGATGCCGTGGGCATCCGCAATACGCTTCAGTGTGGAGAGGTCACGGTAGTCATTTGCATAGGTGTTGTCATAACCGGCGCCGCGGATCATTTGCAGCGTATCGATGATGATCAGCACCGTGTCGGGGTGCTCAGAGAGGAACGCGCAGAGCTGTTCCTCCAGACCTTTGCCGAGAGTGTCACTGTTGGTGGTGAAGTGGACACTGGCTGGGGCGTCCTCCGTGATCTCGAACAGGCGGTTCTGGATGCGGAGGGTGGAGTCTTCCAAGCAGAGGTAGAGTGTGGTGCCCTGCTTCACGCCCATGCCCCAGACGGATTCGCCCTTCGCCACCGTGACCGCCAGCCACAGTGCCAGCCAGGACTTTCCCACCTTGGGAGAGCCTGCGAGGATGTGTAGACCTTGAGAGATCAGCGTATCCACCACGAAGTTCAGCGGTGTGAGCGGCTGACTCATCAGCGTTTCTCCGTCGATGGTCAGCAATCGGTTTTCTTTTTTCAATTTTTGTTCCTCCTTAAAAAATATTGCTCCCATCGGAACGACGAGAGCGAAAAGAGCAGAGGGGCGTTACCACGGGGCGGCGCGTGGTTTTCCCCTCTGCTTGTATTGTGGAGGAATTTATGCTATGCTGAGAAAAAGCATGGACAGATTAAAAGTCAAGTAGGACAAATTTTAGTTGGGAGTGGACGCATGGAGGGCAGCATCGTTTTCTACACCTATGGCAGCACCTTGGAACTGAACGGCCAGCAGTTCACCGCCGGTATGCTGACCGCCGATCTGCTGAATTTGTCGCCGGACGAATACCGACCCATGAGCAAACACATGAAGCAGGTCACCAGCCTTGCGGAAGAATATGAGCAGAGCGGGAGCATAGAGCTTTGGTGGAAGCTGAACGAGGAGCTGACAGCACTCTGTGGGATACTGCGCCGCTACGCTGTGTTCCGCCTGCTGCTGGACGAGAGCGAGGACGCTTTCTTCTCTGTCATACGGGAGATCACGGGGCAGTTCGATTTGTTTCCGAAAGAGGAGCGTGAGCCGTCAGAAGAGATACAACGGAAACGACTTGAGCGCGTGGCGAATGAAATCTCAGAGCGCAGTGAAACGGTCAAGGATGCTCCGCTTGACCTGTTCCATCCGAGCGACGCAGCTTTAGAAAAAGGCGATGCCTTTTATTACGAAATGCTTCGTGCCATCGGTCCTACCAAGGACGCATGGCGTGATTACAAAAAGTACATCCGCCGTTATGAAACATATCTTCACGACATCCGCGCCTTCAACGGCACTATTCGGAATTTCATCAGATTTAGTCTGTCCAAGCTGAAGCATAACAGCCCAGAGGACTATGCCGCAGCACTCTACGGCTTCTACAATGATGAACGCATTGCGGAAAAGCTGATCGTCAATCCCATCCGCAACAACGGCGACTGCTATACGACCCACGATGCCTACGAGCTTTCCTATGTGCCGCGGCCGCTGCCGGATGGCACTGTCGCCATCTGTCAGGAGCATGTGACAGATAGCTTACAGGCGCTGATGAAAGCCGATTATATGCTGGCGCTGAACAGCGGGCACAACATCCGCCGCTGCATTATCTGCGGACGGCATTTTCTGCTCAAGAGCGGTGTCCATGCTTTGTACTGCGAAGGGGCGTGTCCCCATGCGCCCGGCTACACCTGCCGGCAGTTCGGCACGGTGGAGTTGCAGAAGGAACTGGCGAAGGACATTCCCAAGGTCAAAGTCAAGGTGACCGCCTTTGCCCGCATCACAAAGGATATGCAGCGGGGTGCGATCTCACAGGAGGACGCAAGAAAAGCCAAGGACTATGTGCGGGATCTGCTCTATGATGCCCTGCGCGACGCGAATATCTCCGTAGAGGCTTTCGAGCAGCGTATTTCCTCTGAGCGCGTTTACCAGCACTGCGGGATCACCAGAACGGCCAATCCAAGGGGCCGTCCGCCGAAGGAAAAGGCGGGTGAGCAATCATGACCAACGAGCAACTAATTTGCCAATATTATGACGGTGATGAAGCCGCGCTGGAAAAGCTGTACCATAAAAACATCGGTCTGATCCGCGGCATCGCCAAGGAAGCAGCAGCGGAGTTCAACTGCCTGATGGTAGATGAGCATCATCCGAATCAATTTTCCGCGTATACGAAAACGATTCTGGACGACCTCTGCGGCGAGGGCGCGTTGGAGCTTCTGACGCGGATTCAGAGCAAAGAATATGATGAGAGCCGCGCCGCGCTCACCACCTACATCTACCCGCATTTGAAGGGGCGCATGACCCGCTGGCTGGAGCAGAACATAGGCTGCATGGCACTAAGTAAAGACGAGATGGCTGGTGTTCGGCAGGCGCAGCAGCTGTATTATATCGCATGGAAAGATAGCGACGAAATTGCAGAGGAACTGAACGTCTCCGCGGCTCGCGCCAACCGGTATGTTCGTTACAATACTCACTTCCTCGGTGTGCATGATCTTGTTTCGGAGGGCTATGACGGCGATCCCTACGAGCGGCTGATGCCGTGGATGCTCTCCGTTTCGGCGGAGCGAGCCGTGTACCGCAAGGTCTGCATCGAGCTTCTCCGGGAGCTGTTCGACACCCTGCCGAAGAAGGATAGAGATATTCTCGGCAAGACCTGCGGCGTGTTCGGATACCCGGAGGCGACCTTGAAAGAGATCGGGATGTATCACATGATGAAGGAGTCCGCCGTGGAGAAGGCAAAAAACCGTGCGGTCGAGAAGCTGAGAGAATCCTATCCCGGCAGCAGGCTTCAGGTATGGAGGGCTGTTCATCGTATGATGCGGCGGCCGGTCCTGCCGCCGGAGGAGGACAGTGAGCTGCGGCGCAATTTTCCGCAGTATGTCCGCGCCTTGGCGGAGGTCTATGGCGTGCTGAATGAAGCCACCTCAGATATAGATAACATCTCTATATAGACAGAACAGCAATACAGACTTTTGTACACCCCCTTATGGTAATATCTATGCAAGCATCGAAACCGATGCTATACTATGAGAGGAGATGTCTTTATGCATTATTCCAAAACAAACAAGGTCTGCGCCACTTGCGCCTATTGGACCGGAAGCCGCAATCTGGTGAATTCCGGAAACTCTTCGGAGCCGACCAGCAATAGCGCCAAGTGCCAAATTCCAAACGGTTCCAATCGGGGCAGTACAAAGTTTTGCAGTTCTTCCTGCTCTAATTGGGCTAAGTGGCCGGTACTGAAGTAAAACGACACGGAGGGACTGCATTATGCTGACGGAAAAGGCCAATGCCATCTGCCTTTTGGAGGTTCTAAATGAGTATTCCGACGCAGAACACATTCTGCCCATGCGGGAAATCGTTGCCAAGATGCAGGCCCTCTATGGCCTGAAGCCTGACCGCCGTACAGTCTACGGCGCAGCGGCGCTGTTGATCGATATGGGATACGACATTTCGCTCTATGAGGACAACGGCGTGGGCTATTACCTCCGTAGTCGAGAGCTGGAGCAGTCGGAAGTTCTTCTGCTGACGGACGCGGTGTACGCCTTTCCCTTTATTCCCCCTCGGCAGACAGAGCAACTGGTGCAGAAGCTGCAAAAACAGCTTAGTGTTCATGAGCGGAAAAAGTATCGCCATCTGACCATTGCCAGGCAGGGCCATAAGACCGGTAATCGACAGGTTTTTTGGAATATTGAGCAGTTGGACGAGGCCATTACACGCAAGAAGAAAGTGACCTTGGATTACTTGCACTACGGATATGACAAACGGCAGCACCCTACGGCAACCTACACCCTCAGTCCCTATGAGATGGTGTACACCAACGAACACTATTACCTTATCTGCGTCCCCAACCACGATCCGCACACGCGATTGTACCGCATAGACCGCATGGCGGATATTCGGATACTGGACGAGCCCCGCAGCGAAACGCCGGCGCAGAAGCAGGAGGCGCAAGATGCCGTTTACGCCTTTGTAGGTGCGCCGGAGCGGGTGGTGCTGCACTGCGACCGCGCCGTGCTGGACGATGTGCTGGACCGCTTTGGTACGGACATACAGGTTTTTGAGCGGGACGAGCAGACCTTTACCGCCGTACTGACCACCCCGCCGCGCGGTGTGCGCTTTTGGGCACTGCAATACCTCTCCTTTGTAGAGGTGGCAGAGCCCGCTTGGCTGCGGCAGGAGATCATTGAGAGCATTGGGCAAAACTGGTATAGCACGGGAGAACGCTAATATGGGAAATCTCATTTCCGAAGAAACCCTTCATAAATTGGAAGCTGATACATCGTTCCAACAGCTGTCTCAGAAGATGCAAACGCTGAACATTTTTGAGGTCTTGGGTATTACAAATGCCGAGATCCGCCACAGTAATTTCTTGGCATGGCTTCTTGATCCCAACGGCAATCACGGAATGGGAGATAAGTTTTTGCGGGAGTTTGTCTCAAAGTTAGGGCAAAGAGAAGTGGTCCCCGAAAATGTGACAGTCTGTATTGTGAGGCGTGAGTGGCAGCACATTGACTTGTTGGTTTTATGCCAGAAAGAAAAATACTTGCTGTGTGTCGAAAATAAAGTGTTCTCTGAAGAACACGATAATCAGCTTCGCCGTTATCGGGACATGCTATTAGAAGAATACCCCGGTTACACCATGTCGTTTGCATTTCTATCTCCGGATGGAATTGCTCCGTTATCGGCAGATGACCAGCAATACTGGCAGCCAGTCAGCTATGCAGATATTTTAGACGCAATCGAAAGTGCGAAAGGCGGTAGTGCTCTTTTGCCGGAAGTAAATATGCTGTTGGATCATTATACAGCAGCTGTCAGGAGGCACATCGTGGGGGACGATAACATTAAAAAGCTGTGTCAGGACTTTTATGACAGACACAAAGAAGTGCTCGATACCATTTATGAAAACTGTAAAACCTCGCTCAACCCAATCTGTGAAGTAGCGGAAGATTGGTGTAGAGAAAAAAGCGAACAAGGCGAGTTGATTTTCAGTCCTCAGTGGTCCAATAATACATATACCCGATTTACAACCGAGGCCATCCGAAAGTTGTTTCCCCAGCACACTAAACCCATCAGTGGCTGGAAAACAACAGATATGGCATTTTATGAAATCATCAAACGCGAAAACTATTTCAAAATCACGCTCTCATTGTGCAGCGACAATCTAACAGATGAGCAACGTGCGGCTTGTGACCGCGTCAGTCAGGCACTGAATCGTCCCGACAGAAAGGAAGATTGGCGATGGAAACGCATCCGGAATTGGCCGCGTCATACAATCGAGTCCGAGCCAAACAGCGAAAACTATAAAGAAGAAATCTATAGATACTTGAATGCAAATTGGCGAGAAATACAAAAATTCGAAAATGATTTGCTCAATAAAACAGAGTAATCGCGCGGAATCATGTACAGACATTTGTACAGGGTGCTGTGCTATTCTATCAGCAGAACAGAAATCGTACGAATGGTGCCGGGACGCGGCGCAAAGAAAGGATGAGCAACTATGAAATACACTTCTGCACAGGCAAATAAGCTGCTGAAAAAGCTGAATGACGAATATTCCGCCCTACTGGATAAAGAACAGCGCAGCCGGGATTTCCGTGCGGCGATGGGCGAGGACATTGAATCTGTGCGTCCCGCCTATGATTACGCAAAAACACAGGCGCGTCTTGAAGAACTGGAGGGAACGATCCGCAGACTTAAGCACGCCATCAACCGCTTTAACACGACGCAGGTCGTGGATGGCTTCGGGATTACGATCGACGAGATGCTGGTCTATATTCCGCAGCTGACCAAGCGGAAGAGCAAGCTGCTTGAAATGAAAAGCAGGCTGCCCAAAGAGCGCGTTGAAGAGCAGTACGGCCGGCAGTCGAACATTATCGACTACACCTACACGAACTACGATCTGGCAGCTGTGGAGGCGGACTACGAAAAGACCGCTGATGAACTGTCTCGTGCGCAGCTTGCGCTGGATACTGTAAATCAGCGGGATTCCTTTGAATTCTGTGAATAAACTCTTTCCGTCGCATCGAGCAACCTGTCAAAAAGACCGACAGTTTCATTTCCTGTCTGCGTTTAAGGTCATAGACGGGAACCCGTTATTCTTTTTGTTATCTGTTATGTCTGCCCAGGTTTAAGGATGGGGCCACCAACATTGATCTGGCACGGTACTCGACGCGAAAAAACTTTTCGGGAAACTGAAGTACGGTTATAAGTTCCCACACAGAATATGTTCTGCGCAAAGTTACGAGTTACTTTCTAAAATCGCAGAGCACCTTGACAGTTTCTACTTTATGGACTTATCATATTAATAAAATCAGCCCTTTGCAGTAGCGTACAACCTAAAGCCAATTTCTTTAGGAGGGACAGCGAGTCGCTGTCCTGGATTTCAAGGTTATCCGCATCGCATAGCGATGCCCAAATCTGATACGCTCCGGCGAATAGCCAATCACTTCATGATTCTCGATTCGCCTCCGCTTAATCAGACCATTCTGTACTGCAAAGGGCTGATTTTGGGGAGGACGCTACACATGAAAATAGAAGGAAGCTGTGTGACCTTTGAGCCGTGCGATGCGGCTTTTGTGAAGAATTTCGGACCGTTAGAAGCAGCAAATATGGTTTTGGATTACCATTCTGTCCACCCCAATATGCCATTTCTTTATGATGCCGAGCAGCTGGCCGGTTTCTTTGGCATAAGCTGTGGTGAATTAAACCATATTGTCAATCACATTCAAAAAGAGTATAAAAAGGCATTTCTCCCCAAAAAAGATGGTACTTATCGCAGCCTATACATACCAAGTATCAGACTTCAATTTTGTTTGGGCCCAATCAAGGATAGAATTCTTTCACAGCTCCCTGTTTCAAAATTTGCAACTGCTTATCAAAAAGGAAGCTCTACTCGCAAAAATGCAGAGCCACACATTGGGAAAAAGAACCTTCTAAAACTGGATATTACCGATTTTTTCGGAAGCATCTCTTTTGAGCAAGTCCTCTGCGCAGCTTTCAACACCCGCTATGTATCGAAGCAGGTCGGCTTTCTGCTGACTTCTCTGTGCTGCAAAAATGATGCTCTTCCACAAGGCTCACCAACATCTCCTGCGCTCTCCAATATCGTCATGCGTCGTTTTGATGACCAGATCGGTCGCTGGTGTAACCAACGCCAAATCACCTATACTCGCTATTGCGATGATATGACTTTTTCCTCCGACCGTCCGCTTTACGGAGTCTATCAAAAAGTCAAAAAAATGTTGTTTGAGATGGGCTTTGAATTGAATGAAGCGAAAACACATTTCATCAGCAATGCTGACCGGCAGACAGTAACAGGCTTGGTTGTCAATGAAAAGCTCTCCATCCCCGGCAGCTATAAACGAAACCTGCGGCAGGAAATTTACTATACTTTGAAGTTTGGCATAGAGGACAGCATCGTACACGGTAATCGGTTGAATTTTCTCGAAGACGGTCAACCAATTCGCTGCCCTACATATATGACACACCTAATAGGAAGTGTGCAGTATGTCTTGCAAATCGAACCGGAAAATCGTTGGTTTCTAAATGCCAAGCAAAAGCTGCTGGACTATGCTCGTGCATATTTTAGAGACGAAGGATTAGGGGAGGAATACTATTTGCATCGCAGTCGGTTACGCGAAAAAAGATGAATAAAATGCAGGGCGGTGACCTCGGACTTCAGGATCGCATTCAGATTTACAATGCATCATACTCACATTACCAACCGTGTCATGCAGCAGCAGAAATTTCCTCCAGCAAGCTATAATCATGCTATACTTTTCCGGCAGAGTGTGCTATGATTTAGCAGATGTTCGGCCGGTCACGACCGAAATATCTTTTGAAGCGTTGGAAAAGATGTCCTTCCCTTATGATATGGAGGGCTCTGAAAACCTTTCACTAAGGTGACATACCCTTTAGGTTCCGTTACCTCAGTGGTGTGCGGGTTCGAGTCCCGCCGCCCGCACCATATCGAGTGTTTATAACAAATCTAAGTTATGGACACTCGATTTTTTATGGATCTACAAGAGTTAAACAAAAGTCCGGAGCATTGCTTGCGACTTCCTGTATTGAAAGTTGTTACATACTTGGATATAATGAGAATATATGTTTGAGCCAGGCAGAAATGAGCATTTAAGGATGTGGTTGTCTGGCATAAAACACTAAGTTGGGTCAATCGGAAACAATTAATGTGAGTATTAGCGACGATTTGCCATATATGCCGTCAAGGCAAATTCCACTTATGAGGAGACACAAATGTGCTTTTTTAATAACAAATCGAAAAGGAGGGCTCAGAAAATGAGATTGACCTGGTTAAATAATAAATTCATATGTAAGGATTTATATGCTCCATTTAAAATAGATAAAGATTCGGATTATAAGGAAGACTTGAAAAATAAATATGATATAGTACAGAATCAAGCAAGAGCATCTGGCGCGGATGATGAAAGCATGGGAATTATTATCGGTTTTAGTGATAGAATACTAAAATCGTTAGAGTTGTATTACAAAGCTGACATTGCAGAAAGCAACAATATTATTCTTGAATTAGTAAAAGATATAGGGAACAATCCATTTGCTGTAAATTCAGTTGTTAACAGCGATGCCTTTCCCGGAGATAGAACCAATGAGTTACAATTCTTCAGAAGCAGATTAGGACCTCCCAATAAGGCATTTAAAGCAAAAGATATGATTCATTTGCCTAATTCCATGAGGTCTAAATCAGGGAACTATAGATTTAGCATCCCTGGAAATCCCAGTATGTATTTGGCCAATTCTTCATATGGATGCTGGATTGAAACAGGATGTCCAGCTGAAATAGATTTTAATGTTTCGCCAGTGTTATTAGAGGGAAACCAGAGGATTTTCAACTTGGCTATCTCTTTAAGAGATTTTAGATGCTTGAATGAATTTGAAGAGGAAAGAGTACATTGTTGGCTGAAACTATATCTTCTTACGATAGCAACTTCTTATGTGGTTAAAGAGGAAAACAGGACATTTAAATCAGAGTATATTATCTCACAATCGTTAATGATGGCCTGCAAAAAAATGGGATACGACGGAATTGCTTATTATTCGCGCAGAGTAGACGATGAAGTGTTTGCTTTATGCGCTATCAACTTAGCTTTGTTCGTCGATTATAGCGGTGAATACTCAGATATGATCAAGCACATGAAAGTTGATGATGCTTTCAATTATTCCTTGTACAAGCAACTAAATCTTAGCTTGAAATACAGGCGGTACGATTTAAGATCAACTTATACCGGATATATTACCAATATCGGAAGTTATGATCGTCAATATCCATACAATGAAACTGATTTTTATAATTTCGATGAGTTCTTATTTGTAACATGGAGAGATAAGCCGAAAGGTAAAGGTAAAGACGAAATTCCGTGGGGTGTTGAGATTTAATTGTTTTCGACAGAAGACATGCAATGCTTACGAAGCATAGCATGTCACAGGCTTACGAAGTCGTTTGCGATTGGTCATATATGCGACGAAATGTCTGTTGGTTTAGAATCTTTTCCATCATAATAGAATCAATCTCCTGTTCCAGTTTCAGCACCTTCTCCTGTAACGACAAAATGTGGGCGTCGAGGATTGGTTTCCTCAACGCCCACATTTTTTGCAGCTGTGCCAGCTTCTCTACTTCCTCGGCACACTGCTCCCGCACAGTTTCGGCACACGCCTGCACCTCGGCATCCAGTACCTCCTCACGGATACGGTGGGAGGAGCAATAGGCTTTTCCATTCCGATGATACCCACGGCACACATATTCCACACGACTCTTGCCGTTCCAGCAGCGGATCATAGGAATGAACGTATTCCCACATTCCTGGCAGGCCAGCAGTCCCGCGTAACGGTGCTTGGCCTGATTGCCGTTTGCGGGGCGGGCCTGTTGTTTGAGCAAGCGCTGTACCTGCTCCCATTCCTGTTTTCTGATGATCACAGGAAAGAATCCCTCATGACGATACCAGTCGGTTTCGTCAATACGCTTGACCTTACCGTTGTTATACTCCCTGCGGTGGTTGTTCAGCACACCGGTGTACGCTTCTTCCGTCAGAATGTTTTTCACGCTGGCATAAGTCCAGAGAAACTGCCCATCACGGGTTTTGTGCGTTTGTCGCACTTCTCTGCCGCACCGTTCAGCCCGGAGCTGCGCCGGTGTCTTTCGCCCCGCGGTATTAAGCCGCCGGGCGATCTCTTTCTGCCCACAACCCTGCAAGTACAGAGAATAGATGAGCTGCACCGTGACCGCCGCTTCTGTGTCAACCTTGATCTGCCCCGTGTTTTTGTCTTTCCAGTAGCCGAAGGGCGGCGTGATCACGATGCCGTCTTTCTGCTTCTGGCGGTATCCCGCCCGGATCTTTTTGCCAATATCCTTTGCATAGTAATCATTCATCAGGCCGCGGACACCGATGATCAAGTCATCTTCGTCGCGGAATGTATCAACGCCCTCCGTGGCAGAGATCACACGCACCTGGTGTTCCCGCAGGTAATCAATAAACAATGCGGTCTGGGTCCTATGGCGGCCAAGCCGGGATAAGTCTTTTACGATGACGGCGTCAATTTTATCAGCGTCCACAGCCGCCATGAGCTCGTCCAGCCCACGGCGGTTAAATTTCATGCCGCTTACATTATCATCGAATGATTGTCCCACGATGATGTACCCGTGCTGCTCGGCAAATGCCTGGCAAATTTCTTGCTGATTCAGCAAAGAGTTCATCTCTTGGTCATCATCGTTTGATAGCCGCGCATAGAGCCATACCCGCACCTGTTATCACCTACCCCGCATAGTAATCGCCGTAGATCACCGCTCCCAACCTGTCATAGTCAAAATCTGCGGAGGGGAAGCAATCTGCCTGCGCCCCGTTTTCGAAGATATCCAGATGGTCACGGAAGGGCGCTTTCAGCCGGATCTCCAAATCCAGCCTGCCGTCCTCCTCATGAACGAGTATCTTCTCCACCAGCATCCTCAGATGTGCTTCTGACATTTTACCCTCTCGCAGGATGTCGTCGATCAGGCTGATGTCCCGCTTCAGCTTGGCCTGTCGGCTGCGGAGCATTTCTGAAATATTCTGCAATTCTTCGATTTGCTTTTTGGTCTCCGCGATCTGCTCCTCGCGCTTGGCGATCATACGATCGTAGCGCTCCGCGTTGGCCTTATCCCGAATGCGTTCCATCAGGATCACCTCCACTTCCTCCTCCAGCAAGAGAATGTGCTCTTGCAGTTTGCTTATTTTGGCACTGGCCGTGGGAGCCTTCGGCGTCCATCTCTCAATGAGCCATTCCATCCGCGACCAGTTTTCCTCGTACATTTTCTTTGTTCGCAGGATCTCCGCACCGATCAATCTGTCCAATGTTTCCTCGTCCACCATGTGAGAGGAGCAGTGTTCTTTGCCATACCGATGGTAGGTGTCGCAGACATAGGCGACCCGTTCTCCGCTTTTCAGCTTGATACGTTTCCCGATAAAGGTTCGGCCACAATCCTTGCAGCGGAGTAATCCACCGTACCGGAGGATGCCCCGGTTGGTGCCCGCACGGACATTTTTCTCTTTGCGCTCTGCAAGAAGCGCCTGCGCCTGTTCCCATATCTCACGAGTCACGATTATTGGCAGATAATTTTCATGCCGGAACTGCTCCTCCGTATCTGTGAAGCGAAAGGTCTTATTGATCTTATTGCGCTCGCTCTTGTGGCAGATCAGAGTGCCGATGTAGCTTTCATCTCTCAAGATTCGCGCCACCATCGTTGCGTCCCACAAATATTTTTTGAGGATGCCATCCTGGGTGTTGGGCAGGCGCTTATTTAGCAGTTCCGCCTGCATAAGCGCCGGCGTTTTCCTCCTCTGTTCATTCAGTGTGCGGGCGATGGCTTTCATGCCGCTGCCGCCGACATAGGCGGAGAAAATCAGTCGAACCGTTTCGGCGGCGTCTTCTACGACAACGACCTTTTTTGTGTTCTTATCCTTGAAATAGCCGAAGGGTGGGATGGTCACAATACCTTCCTTTTGCTTTTGCCGGTAACCGGTTCGCACACGGCGGCTGCCATCGCGGGCATAGAAGTCGTTGACCAGCCCCTTGAAGCCGATGATGAGATCATCGTTCTCATTAAAAGTGTCGATATTTTCCGTTGCGGACAGGACCCGCACATCATGTTCACGGAGATAGTCGATAAAGAGTGCGGTCTGCGTCCGGTGACGGCCCAGGCGGGACAGGTCTTTAACGATGATCGCTTCGATCTTGCCCGCTTCGACCACCTCATAGATTTTGTCGATGCCCTCACGGTTGAAGTGCATACCGCTGACATTGTCATCGAAGGATTCGCCCACCACCTCGTGACCGTTGCTGACGGCAAAGTTGTATATGATTTTCCGCTGGTTGTTCAGAGAGTTCAGTTCTTCATCCTCATCTCTGGACAGCCGGTAATAGAGCCAAACTTTCATAATCGTTCCTTTCCGCTATGGTGTGCCGATCATGCACGACACACCATAGCACACAAGTTTCGCAATAGCTATCAAAACAAATCAAGCGACTTCTGTTTCTACTTTAACAACAAAATCGGCGGTTCGATTTGTATATGGATGATCCACAGACAGATAGTCGTGGATCATCATTTTCAGAAAATCATCAAACTGATCGTCCGTACCCACATAGGAGTACATGACGCTTGCAATATTGGATTCTTTTCTCATTCTACCCATAGCGCTCCTTTCTCCCGAAGTCAATTCGGGCAATAAAAATAGCAGACCTCACATGCTCTGCTGCCAGTCATAACTCACCTCGTCCTCGTGGTCATCAGCCTTGTGACCGAGGGCGATCTTCTTTTCCCGTTCTTTTTGCAATACCTTTCTGTCGGTGTGGTGCTGTACGGGCATCACAGGGGCAGCAGACTGGAGCTGCTCCAGACGGTGCCCAAGCCCCACCAGAGCAGAAGCAGTGCTGCCGCCGCCATCAGCAGAGAGATCAATGCCGGAATACTGATGTGTGGCAGATGCAGTTTGGGAAGTCTGCTTCTGCGCAGAGAAAAAGAGTTCTCTTTCGGCTTCCCAGCCTGTTCGGTCATCTGCTCCAGATGCCGCACCGCTTTCAGCAGATCGTCCAGCTGTGTTCGCGTGGGAAGCTGCGACATCTGCCTGCTGACGCTCTCCAACAGATCCGTCTGCCGATCCGCATGGTGCCACAGTGCATCCATGTATTTCATCATTCGCTCCCAGTCCGCTTTCGAGGGACACGCTTCGTGAGGTGGTGTCGGCGTCGGAAGTACTGCCTGCTGGGTGTTGCGCTGCTTGAGTTCTTGCAGAGACAATCTCTGCTCTGCTTCTGAATTCATGTTCCATGGCCTCCTTGCAATACTTTTCTTCGTGCAGTTTGTTATCGCGGCATTTCATGCCGTCCGGGGTGGTATAGGTGATGTACTTGCGGCCACTTTCCCAGCGCACCGCGTAGCCCTCGGATGCCATCAGGGAAACGAAGGCGTCCCGGTCGGCAGCATATTTCATGCACTCGTCGATGGTGTTCATGAGCCGGAACTTCCAGCTCTGTCCCTTCAGAGCCGTGTGGTATTCCGCACCGCTCATGCCGCGGGCCTGCTGCGTTGGTGCGTCAAAGACCGGCAGGCCCATCTCCTGACAGATCGCATCGTTGCGCCGCATCAACTCTTGCAGTTGTTCCTTCGCCATGTGCAGCTTTTTGCCGGTCTCAAAGTTGACGGAGTTGATGACGCAGTGGGAATGGATGTGCTCGCGGTCGACATGGGTGCAGACCAGCACCTCGCAGCCGCCGAAGTATTCCGCCAGCCGCCGTGCGGCTTCATGGGTCTGCCGTGGATCGACCGCCGCGCCTTTGGGAAAGCTCTGCACCATGTGATAGAACATCGTGCCGCCATCCTTGTGGTAGAGCAGTTTCGTGTTCAGGAAATCGTCATAGACGCTCTGCGGTTGGCAGTTGATGCCGCTGACGAGCGGCGCGCCCTCCCATGTGGTTTTCTTCTCCTGCATGACGTAGAGCATCACGCCGCGCATGGCGGCGCGGGACTGCGTGCCCCGCTTGTAGTTCACGAAATGTACGATGGCTATACGGCTCACCGCCCTTCCATGACTGACCGCAGCGCGGCGCTGACCTCGGACAGCTCCTGCGCGACCTTGTCGAGACCGATGACCTGCACCTTGCCCATGTTGGCGAGGACGGTGAGGCG
>ONZY01001753.1_pt1 | contig 14428 bp, 9 predicted proteins | sample 1671451 | NCBI WGS metagenome assembly ONZY01 (sample SAMN06348158, study PRJEB24527) | human gut metagenome | biome: human gut; feature: ankylosing spondylitis patient; material: feces | host: Homo sapiens | place: China | collected 2015-10 | reverse complement strand
GAGCATAACCTTGCCAAGGTTAGGGTCGCGAGTTCGAGTCTCGTTTTCCGCTCCAAATAGAACAAGGTTGTCAGTCGATAAGATTGACAACCTTTTTTTTGTATTATATTGGAAGTTTACCGGACTATTTTATCGATAGATTGAATAGAAAAGCGTAATTTTGCAATTGAAAAAATCAGTGTACTTCCCCCAAAAAGAGTGTCATTGATTCACACAGGCCTATAATTAATTTAATAATAGCGATATGTTAACACAAATCATTAATGCACGCATCCTGACGCCTCAAGGTTGGCTGAAAGATGGATCAGTGCTTATTCGCGACAACAAAATTCTGGAAGTAACCAATTGTGACCTTGCAATTATTGGAGCTAAACTTATCGACGCCAAAGGAATGTATATCGTTCCCGGAGGAGTGGAAATCCACGTTCATGGCGGCGGTGGAAGAGACTTCATGGAAGGCACGGAAGAAGCTTTCCGGGTAGCTGTCAAAGCTCACATGCAGCATGGTACGACCAGTATTTTCCCCACTCTTTCTTCTTCTACCATTCCTATGATTCGTGCAGCTGCAGAGACTACCGAGAAGATGATGGCGGAACCGGACAGCCCTGTATTAGGACTTCATCTGGAAGGACATTATTTCAATATGGCTATGGCAGGCGGACAGATTCCCGAAAATATCAAAAACCCCGATCCGGAAGAATATATCCCGTTACTGGAGGAAACTCGTTGTATCAAGCGTTGGGATGCTGCGCCGGAGCTTCCGGGAGCCATGCAATTCGGTAAATACATCACGGCGAAAGGAGTGTTGGCTTCCGTAGGACATACGCAGGCGGAGTTTGAGGACATACAGACTGCCTATGAAGCCGGATATACCCATGCTACTCATTTCTATAATGCAATGCCGGGATTCCATAAACGGAAAGAATATAAATACGAAGGTACGGTAGAAAGTATTTACCTGATTGACGACATGACGGTCGAAGTGGTGGCTGACGGTATTCATGTACCACCTACTATTCTGCGTCTTGTTTATAAGATAAAAGGAGTGGAGCGTACCTGCCTGATAACGGATGCACTGGCTTGTGCGGCCAGTGACAGCCAGACTGCCTTTGACCCGCGCGTGATTATTGAAGACGGAGTATGCAAGCTGGCCGACCGTTCTGCTTTGGCAGGAAGTGTGGCTACTATGGACCGCTTGATTCGTACCATGGTGCAGAAAGCAGAAATACCTTTGGCGGATGTGATACGCATGGTATCCGAAACGCCTGCCCGCATAATGGGAGTACTTGACCGCAAAGGAACGCTTGAACGTGGTAAGGATGCCGATATTATTGCCCTCGACAGAGACTTGAATGTGAGAGCCGTATGGGCAATGGGGCAATTAGTGGAAGGTACCAATAAACTGTTTTAAATCTAATAAATAAAGAAGACTATGTTAACTCAGATAATTAACGGTAGAATACTTACCCCGCAAGGCTGGCTGAAAGACGGTTCGGTATTGATTTGTGACGGAAAAATATTAGAGGTGACCAACAGTGACCTGGCAGTTATCGGTGCAACGGTTATTGACGCCCGAGGAATGACAATCGTACCGGGATTTGTCAGTATGCACGCGCACGGAGGCGGCGGACATGATTTTACCGAAGCTACGGAAGAAGCATTCCGCATGGCAACTACCGCGCATTTGAAGCATGGCGCCACCAGTATGTTTCCTACTTTGTCATCCACATCGTTTGAAAAACTTTATCAGGCTGTCGATGTGTGTGAGGGATTGATGCAGGAACCGGATTCTCCAATTCTCGGTCTGCATATTGAGGGACCTTATTTGAATCCGAAAATGGCAGGAAGCCAGTATGAAGGTTTTCTGAAAACTCCTGATGAGAATGAATATATTCCGTTATTGGAGCATACTACTTGTATCAAGCGTTGGGATATCAGCCCGGAATTACGTGGAGCGCATGATTTCGCCAAATATACCCGTTCAAAGGGAATAATGACGGCAGTTACACATACAGAAGCCGAATATGATGAGATTAAAGCGGCGTATGCGGTGGGCTTCTCACATGCTGCTCATTTTTACAATGCAATGCCGGGTTTCCACAAACGCCGTGAATATAAATATGAAGGGACGGTGGAGAGTGTATATCTGACAGACGGAATGACGGTAGAAGTTATTGCGGACGGCATTCATTTGCCTGCCACTATTCTGAAACTGGTTTATAAACTGAAAGGAGTGGAGAATACGTGTCTGGTGACTGATGCGCTGGCTTACGCTGCTTACGAAGGACATGAACCGATTGACCCACGTTATATTATTGAAGATGGAGTGTGTAAAATGGCAGACCATTCCGCGCTGGCCGGTAGTTTGGCTACAATGGATGTGTTGGTGCGTACAATGGTAAAGAAAGCAAATATTCCTTTGGAGGATGCAGTGCGCATGGCTTCCGAGACTCCCGCCCGTTTGATTGGAGTCAGTGACCGGAAAGGTGCATTGGCTAAAGGGCTGGATGCAGATATTGTGATTCTCGATAAGGAGTTGAATGTACGTTGTGTGTGGTCAATGGGAAAGATTGTTCCGGGTACTGATGTTCTTCTGCATAAATAATAATTGCCGGATGAGCGATGTTTGATAGATAACATCCGGTGTTTTAATGAAAATAAAAGTCCGAATCTGAGGTTTGCCTGCAAAGCAAATCAGATTCGGACTTTCTTTATAAAGAAAAGTCGCATACAATTAAGTGTTTCTTCTTTATGGATTGTATTATATATAAACAGATAATTGTACTATGAAAGTAAAGCATTTAGTTGTAGCTTTTCTGTGTATGCTGGGATGTTGTGCGTGTAGCAGTCCGAAAACAGAAGTAAAATCACCGGACGGTCACATCAAGATGACGTTGACGGTAGATGAGAATGGTACTCCGTTTTATAATGTGTCGGTAAATGGTTCATTGCTGATAGAAAATTCAAAAATGGGTTTTGTGGAGGGAAACGGTGTTATTTTGGGAGGGGGCTTCCGGATAGAGAAAACCACATTCGACAGCAAAGATGAAACATGGACGCAGCCGTGGGGAGAAAATAAAACCAACCGGAACCATTATAATGAAATGGCTGTCAATCTGATTAATGAGGATCAGGTGCAGTTGACCCTTCGTTTCCGGGTTTTCAATGACGGAGTAGGGTTCCGTTATGAATATAATGTTCCCAATGTGGATTCTCTGATGATAACTGATGAACTGACTACTTTCCACTTCCGTCAGGACGGTACCTCATGGTCGATTCCTGCGAGTGCCGAGACTTATGAATTGCTTTATAAGCAGCAGCCTATTTCCGAAGTGGAGACAGCCAATACTCCTTTTACCTTTAAGACGGCGGATGGTGTTTACGGAAGTATCCATGAAGCGGCATTGTATGATTTCTCCGAAATGACGCTGAAACAAATCGGAGATTACACTTTGAAGGCGGAACTTACTCCCTGGCCGGACGGTATCAAGGTACGCAAAAGCAACCATTTTACAACTTCCTGGCGTACTATCCAGATTGCTCCGGAAGCTGTCGGATTAATCAATTCTTCCCTGATCCTGAACCTGAATGACCCTTGTGTGTTGGAAACTACTGATTGGATTCGTCCTTTGAAATATATCGGTGTATGGTGGGGGATGCATCTGGGTGTAGAGACTTGGAAAATGGATGAACGCCACGGTGCTACCACTGTCAATGCCAAAAAATATATCGACTTCGCTGCTGCCAATAATATAGAAGCGGTATTGTTTGAAGGCTGGAATGAAGGTTGGGAAAGTTGGGGCGGTATGCAGAATTTTGATTTTACGAAACCTTACGCTGACTTTGACATAGATGAAATAGTACGTTATGCCAAGGAAAAAGGAATCGAAATCATTGGACACCATGAAACAGGAGGAAATATCCCGAACTATGAACGGCAAATGGTTCATGCAATGCAATGGTATACCGACCACAGCATCCACATCCTGAAAACAGGTTATGCAGGAGCTTTCCCGAACGGGCTTTCACATCATGGACAATATGGAGTCAACCATTATCAGAAGGTAGTGGAAACAGCTGCGGAGCATAGAATGACATTGGATGCACACGAACCGATTAAGGATACCGGTATCCGCCGTACATGGCCTAACATGATGACGCGCGAAGGAGCCAGAGGTATGGAATGGAATGCATGGAGTGAAGGAAATCCGCCGTCTCATCATGTAATGTTGCCGTTTACCCGCTTGCTGTCCGGTCCAATGGACTACACTCCGGGAACTTTTGATATTTTGTTCCAGCAAACCAAAGACTCTCCCCGTCGTCGGAAATGGAATGACCAGGATAAGGGGAACAGCCGTGTCAACACAACATTGGCGAAGCAGATTGCCAATTGGGTGATTCTATATTCTCCCTTGCAAATGGCTTCTGATATGATTGAGCATTATGAAGGACATCCTGCTTTCCGGTTCTTCCGCGATTTCGACCCGGATTGTGACGAATCCAAGGCATTGGCAGGAGAACCGGGAGAGTTTGTAGCTGTTGTACGTAAAGCGAAAAATAATTATTTCTTCGGAGCAGCTACCAATGAGGCTCCCCGAACACTGGAAATAAAACTGGACTTCCTGAAACCGGGCAAACAATATAAAGCTGTTATCTATGCCGACGGTGAGAAGGCGGACTGGAAAACGAATCCGGCAGATTATCAGATTACGGAACAAACTGTCACAGCTGAAAATACGCTGACTGTACGTATGGCTGCCGGAGGAGGACAGGCTATTTCGTTCATACAACTTTAAGAAAAAATAGGTTAAGATTTAATAGAGGTTTATTGTGTTAGGGATAGGTTTGGTTTTAAGGTAAAAGATTGTTGAATGATGATAGATTAAGGAAATAAAGTTGGTTAGGTTAGAAAAAACGGTGAACAAGCACAGGGGTTTGTTCACCGTTTTTATTTATCTTGTCTTTTGTATACGAAAAAGATCTTATCCTTTTGCTTCCTGATACATGAAACGTTTGATTGATTTCTTCGCTGTCTTTTCAAATTCCTCGAAATGGATTTTAATTTTGCTGATCTGGCAGTAGTTAGGCAATTGTTGATTCAGTTCGACACGATTGACTTCCATAGCTTTCTGGATATCGTTTTGCTGCAATCCGTGAGCAAATGCATCGTCAAAATCCGGATAGATAAGCGCCACCAGTTTGTCGTGTTGCAATACGATTAATGATTCCGCCACATACGGCATATTATTCAGTTTGCTTTCTATCTCTTCCGGATAGATATTCTGTCCGCTGGAAGTGAGAAGCATATTCTTGCTACGTCCGCGAACAGTTACATAACCTTCTTCATCCATAACGCCCAGATCTCCTGTATGCAACCACCCGTTTACATCAATGATTTGTGCGGTAGCTTCCGGATTCTTATAATATCCGAGCATCATATTCGCTCCCCTGCAAACAATCTCTCCGGCATGAGTTTTAGGATCCGGGGAATCAATGCGGACTTCCATTCGGGTGGTGGCCTTTCCGCAGGAAGCAAGTTTCAATGTATCCCAACGGCTGGAGCAGATAATCGGACCACATTCTGTCATGCCGTAAGCAATGGTGTAGGGGAAACCTATCTTTTTGAGAAAAGCTTCTACTTCGGCATTGAAAGGAGCGCCGCCGATAATGATTTCGTCGAAATTACCTCCAAAGATTTCCATAGCTGCCTGGCGGGCCAACGATTTGATTTTGTCATTGACGATAGGTACTTTGAGCAATAACTTTCCGATTTTGCTATCCACTTTAGGGAGGATATCTTTCTTGATAATCTTTTCTACAATCAAAGGTACGCAAGAGATAACTCTGGGCTTAATCTCCGAGAAAGATTGTGAGATGATTTTCGGAGACGGCATACGTGTCAGGAAATAGATATGCGCACCTGCGGAGAAGCCATATAAGAAATCGTATACCATACCGAAAACGTGTCCCATAGGAAGCATGGAAACGATATGGTCGCCCGGTTTGACGGGAAGCATTTCAAAACAATAGGCCACATTCGACCAGATACTGCGATAGGGGAGCATGACACCTTTTGAATAGCCTGTGGTTCCTGAAGTATAGTTGATAATAGCCAGTTCCTCGGGCCTGTCTTTCCGGTAACAGATATGCTCCGGGCGGAAATTCTTCGGGTAACGTTGACCGTATATCGCATTCCGGTGTTCGAAAGCATACGTCAGTTTTTCATTGCGTGATACCAATGATGAGAAATCGGTGAGTGACGCGATTCCTTCCAACAGGGGCATGGCGTCTTCATTCAGGTTTTCCCATGCCTGGTCGCCGACAAAAAGCAGTTTGGCTTCGGAGTGGTTGACAATATTATGGATATTATCCGCTTTAAATTCATGGAGAATAGGAACAATTACGGCTCCGTAAGTGATAGTAGCCAAAAAAGTGACAGCCCAATGGGCACTGTTACGTCCGCAGACTGCTATCTTGTCTCCCGGCTGAATACCGGCACTTTCTAAAACAATGTGGAATTTAGCTATTTTACGAGCCACATCTTTATATTGGAGGGTAATTCCTTTGTAGTCAGTCAAAGAGTCTTTATCCCAGTTCTTGATAATGCTTTGTTCAATATAGTCGATGAACTGATGTTCTTGTTCCATTCGTTTTTGCACATTTAGTTTAAAACTGCGCAAAATTAATACTTCATTAATGTAACCCGAATTTTACAATTAAGTTTTACGGTTAATTAACGGGGGATGTTTGAACATATTTCGTCCCCCGCCTTATTCGGATTCGTTCACTTCCTCTTTTGATTTTTCGGAGATAAGGAGCAACTTGTCTCCTACATGAAGTTTCAGTGTTCCGTTAGGAATTAAAAACTCATCTCCGCGTTTCACTATCATAACCAATGTTCCTTTGGGAAGATTCATATCCTTCAAGGTATCTGCTTCTTCCAGCATTTCCGTGGTAATGGTCATGTCGCTAAGGTCGGAGTCTATTTCTTCCGGCAGCTCCACTCCAAAGTCATTCCCTGTTTTCTCCAGTGGTTTAGAGAGGTTCAGCATGCGGGCAACGAAAGAAATCGTTGTTCCCTGCACAACCAACGAGACAATGGTAATGAAGAATACGATATTAAAGATAATATTCGAACCTTCCACGCCTGCAACTACCGGATAGGTGGCAAAGATGATAGGTACGGCACCGCGTAGTCCTACCCATGATACGAACAACCGTGATTTCATGGTAATCTTCCGGAAAGGGAGCAGGCAGAGGAACACGCTTAACGGACGCCCGATGAGAATCATAAAGACACCGATCAACAAGGCTACTACTGCTACTTCCAGCATTTCATGCGGATTGACGAGAAGTCCGAGGCAAAGGAACATGATGATTTGGAACAGCCAGGTCAATCCGTCCATAAATGTGTAGATGTCCTTGCGGTGCATGATTTTATTGTTTCCTACCATGATACCTGCGATGTATACGGCAAGGTAGCCGTTACCTTTCAGCAAGTCGGTGATAGAAAAGGTGAAGAATACAAAAGCCAGCAATAATATCGGATACAATGCCTGGTTGTCAATATTGAGTTTGTTCAGCATACGGATAGCCAGCTTTCCGAGTACATATCCGGCACCTGCACCTACCATAAACTGAATGACAAATGAACCGACAATAGCACCGACTCCCATACCTGCCGATTGGATAAACTGTATCAGCACAATGGTCAGCATATACGCCATAGGGTCATTACTACCACTTTCCAATTCCAACATGGGACGGAGGTTATGTTTCAGATTCATTTTCTGCGAACGCAGGATAGCGAATACGGAGGCCGAGTCGGTAGACGACATAGTAGCTGCCAATAACAATGAAGTCGTGATAGGCAGATAAATATTTGTCCAACTCATGCCGGATAGCCACCAGATAAACAATCCGGTGAAAAGGGCAGTGAGTAAAACTCCGACGGTAGAAAGCACGATACCTGGTCCTAAAATGGGTTTGATTTCTTTGAACTTCGTATCCATACCTCCCGAAAACAAGATGATGCTTAATGCAACCATACCAATGAATTGTGCATCTTTGGCGTCATGGAATTGGAGTCCGAGCCCGTCACTTCCGAATAGCATTCCTACTACAAGGAATAGTAATAAAGTGGGCACTCCGAAGCGGTATCCGGTTTTTCCAACAACAATGCTGACGAAAAGTAAGATAGAACCAATAAGTAAGGTGTTTTCTGCTGTAAATATCATAGGCAATATATTATTAAGTTATAAAATTGTCGTATTCGTTCTCACCGTGCGAAGTTACACATTATTAACAACAAATTAAAGGGCTTTTTGGATGTATTTTTGTGAAAAAAGGTAGTTAAATTGTCTAAAAAGATTAATTTTGCACTCAATTAATCTACATCATACTTATGGATTCAAATAATCTTACTCCTTTAAGGAAAGGGATAGTGGGAGTACAATTCCTGTTTGTAGCCTTTGGAGCTACGGTTCTTGTACCGTTATTGGTCGGGCTCGACCCTTCCACTGCTTTATTTACCACCGGGATCGGTACTCTTATCTTTCACGCTGTCACTCGTGGGAAGGTTCCTATTTTCTTGGGAAGTAGTTTTGCTTTTATTGCTCCTATCATAAAAGCGACGGAACTTTACGGATTACCCGGCACTTTATCGGGCATGGTAGGGGTTGCGCTTGTTTATTTTGTAATGAGTGCGCTTGTCAAGTGGCAGGGGATAAGGGTAATTGAGAAATTGTTTCCTCCGGTTGTCATAGGTCCGGTCATTATTCTGATTGGACTGTCTCTGGCGGGAACCGGTGTGAATATGGCAAAAGAAAACTGGGTGCTGGCCTTGTTGTCGTTGGTTACTGCGGTTATTGTTTCAATGAAAGCGAAAGGACTTTTAAAACTGATACCTATCTTTTGTGGGATTATAGTAGGTTATCTGGCCGCATGGCTTTTCTATGATTTAGATTTATCCGGTGTCAGAGATGCGGCATGGATTGGTTTGCCTCAATTTGTTTTCCCTAAGTTTTCGTGGGAACCGGTGCTGTTTATGATTCCGGTAGCGATTGCTCCGGTGATAGAGCATATTGGTGATGTATATGTGGTCAACACTGTTGCCGGAAAAGATTTTGTGAAAGACCCCGGTCTGCATCGTACTTTATTGGGAGACGGTCTGGCTTGTTTTTTTGCCGGACTGGTAGGCGGCCCTCCTGTAACTACTTATTCCGAAGTAACGGGTGCCATGTCTCTGACGAAGATCACTAATCCGCAGGTAATCCGGATTGCCGCGTTTTCTGCTATCTTATTTTCTGTTATAGGTAAGATCAGTGCATTGTTGAAATCAATTCCGAGTGCAGTGTTGGGTGGAATTATGCTTTTGCTCTTCGGTACAATAGCCTGTGCGGGTATAGCCAATCTGGTAAATAATTGTATTGACTTGAGTCGTACAAGGAATATTATCATCGTATCTTTAACATTGACTGTCGGTATCGGCGGAGCTGTTTTTACCTGGGGGGAATTTTCTTTATCCGGTATCGGACTGGCAGCTTTGGTAGGCGTACTCCTTAATTTGATTTTGCCGAGAAATGACTGACCGGAAAGAATAAGTTGATTCTACTATAAATTTCAGGCGCGGACGATACAAAAACATTGCATTGTCCGCGCCTTTATGTAAGATTCAGGTTCTATTAGTTATGACAGAAATTTCATAATATCTTCATCTACCGAACTGATACCACCGATTCCGAATTGTTCTATCAACACATTCTTTACGTTCGGAGAAAGGAAAGCGGGGAGGGTAGGACCCAGATGAATGTTTTTCACTCCCAAAGCTAATAAGGCCAGCAATACGATAACGGCTTTCTGTTCATACCAAGCAATGTTATATACAATAGGCAACTTGTTTACATCATCCAAACCGAAAATTTCTTTCAGTTTCAGGGCAATGACGGCTAGTGAATAACTGTCGTTACACTGTCCTGCATCCAGTACACGGGGAATACCGTTGATATCACCTAAAGACAACTTGTTGTATCTGTATTTTGCACATCCGGCTGTCAGGATAACCGTATCGTTCGGAAGTTTCCGGGCAAACTCTGTGTAATATTCACGACTCTTCATACGTCCGTCGCATCCTGCCATGACAAAGAACTTACGAATCGCACCGCTCTTTACAGCTTCTACTACTTTGTCTGCCAAAGCCGTCACTTGCGCATGGGCAAACCCGCCGATAAGAGTACCGTTTTCTATTGCTACCGGTGGCTGGCATTGCTTGGCGTGGGCAATCAGTGCAGAGAAATCTTTTGGTTTTCCGTCCTTACGTTCCGGGATATAATGTGCTCCTTCCAGTCCGCAAGCGCCGGTGACATAGATACGATCCTTGTAGCTGGCGTTGGAACGTGGAGGAACAATGCAGTTGCTTGTAAACAGAATCGGCCCGTTGAAACTTTCAAACTCCTCCTTTTGTTTCCACCAGGCATTCCCGTAGTTTCCTGCCAGATGTTTGTATTTCTTTAGTTGGGGATAGTAATGGGCCGGAAGCATTTCGCTGTGAGTATAGATGTCTATTCCCGTACCTTCCGTTTGTTCCAGCAGTTCTTCGAGGTCTTTCAGGTCATGCCCGCTGATAAGGATACCCGGATTGTTGCGTACACCGATATTGACTTCGGTAATTTCGGGATTGCCGTAACTGCTTGTATTGGCAGTATCCAGTTGTGCCATGGCAGACACCCCATGTTGACCTGTCTCCAGTGTAAGTTGAACCAGTTCTTCCATAGTTATATCATTGCGGGTCAGTTCAGCTAATGCATGTTGCATGAAGGCGAAGATTTCCGGTGACTGGTAACCCAGGTTATGTGCGTGCTCTACATAGGCTGCCATTCCTTTCAGTCCGTAGTGCACCAGTTCTTTTAACGAACGGATGTCTTCGTCTGGTGTGCGAAGCACCCCCACTGTTTTAGCCTTTTCTTCAAATTCATCTTCATTGCCGTTCCAAAGACATTCGTCGGGAGCGTTTTTGATAGAAACCTTACCGCCCAGTTCTTTTTTCAAGCGTAGTCCTTCCTTTATTTTCCCAATAATGGCTGCTTTGTCAAAGTTGGCATTGGTAATAGTGATAAAGAGAGAATCATAGATAAATTTGTCCGCTTCTTCGGAGGAATGTCCTTCTTTACGCAGGTGTTCGTTGTACACGGCAATTCCACGTATTACAAAGAGTAACAGGTCTTGCAGGTTAGCCACTTCGGATGTTTTACCGCATACTCCTTTTAAGGTACAACCTGTACCCATTGCGGTTTCTTGACATTGATAACAGAACATACTCATAACATTTACGTTTTAATTAGTCTTCTTGATTAATGAACGCAAATGTAGCGCAAAGGTTGCGGGCAGTTCTGTAACTAATGTTACAACAATGAATATTTTTTTGTGGATACCGGCAAACTCTATTGGATAAGCCGGACAAGCTCTTCTTTTTGAAGGATAGTGATCTGTTTCCGGTCGGCAGTGAGTAATCCGTCTTCCTGCATGTGTGCCAATTCGCGTGCCAACGAAGGACGGGATACTCCGAAATAATCACTTAATTCCTGTTGCGATCGGTCGAGGGTGATATGTAACTGTTGTTGCTGCTTATATAGGCGAAGTAAATAAGAAGCAATCTTCTGCCTGATAGTCTTGAAAGACATGAAAAAGAGCTTGTCGGATAAAGTCCGTGCGTAGTTGGCAGAAAGGTTCATATAATTTTCGAGAAACTGCTCGTTCTTGCGGAACAATTCCAGAACACTTGTTTTAGGAATTTCTATAACCTCTGTCGGTTCGTTGGCTGTCACCTCCACCGGATAACGATTTTCTTCGCCAAACAGAAAAAGCGGGGCAATCGCTCTGGGGGCGGCAATATCTTCTACCTTTATTAATCTTCCGGAATAGTCTATCATTTCTCCGCGAACACTGCCTTTGGTCAGAATGACGAGGCGGTTGCATACATCCCCCTGCCGTGCCAGAATTTCCCCTTTCTTATAAGAACGGGTGTGGAAACTTATTTCTTCCAGATTAGCGGATAGTTTTTCCGGAGTTATTCCCCGGAATAACGGATTATTGATAAGTACGGGTATCATAGGCTACTCTGTTATTTGAATTTTAATATGAACTTAGTCTCTTTATCATCCGGAATCAATGTTAGGCTACCACCCGAAAGCCTCATAATCTGGCGGGAGATGCTTAGTCCGATTCCGCTTCCTCTTTCTTTGGTCGTAAAGAAAGGGATGAATATATGTTCCGCAATTTCAGGAGGGATAGCAGGGCCATTGTTTTTTATCTCAATCAGTACTTCTTCCGCGTCGTTGCAATGAGCCTGTATCGCAATGCGTCCGCCGGGCTGATTGCCGATTGCCTGCACTGCGTTTTTCAGAAGATTGATAACGACTTGTGAAATGAGATTCTCGTCTGCATGGAGGATCAGGTCGGCGGGAATAACCTCTGTATGGAAAGTAATATGATTACACGGATTCTGGTGCCGGGTCAGTTCGACCATTCGTTCGATGAATGCTTTCAAATAAAACAAAGAAGGCTCCGGAGTCGGGATACGTGTGAATTTTCGGTAAGATTCGACAAAAGAAAGCAAGCCTTTGCCGGTGGTACTGATAGTCTGCAAGCCATGGCTGATTTCTTCGTCTTTATCTTTCACCATGGACAAAAGTGTATCACTTAACGAGGTGATAGGAGTGACGGAGTTCATAATTTCATGGGTGAGTACACGAGTTAACCGAATCCATGAATCGATCTCTTTTTCATCCAGTTCGATGTTGATATCATTCAGAGCCAGGATACGCAAATGCTCTTTATGAACATTAATTTCCGAAACACGTATGGATAGATTGACTGTTCCCCGTTCGTTATGAAACATGACTTGTAGTTTATCCCCCGGGCGGCAGTTTTCCATTTTTTCCATGAGTGTAGCGTCTACTTTACTTAACTGGCGGATATGTGTGAATATGTTGAGTCCCAGAAGCCGGAGTGCTTCTTTATTCTTCTGATATACAGCTCCATTGTCATTGAGCACTAATAATCCCGTACTCACGAAGTCGAGTATCAATTCGTAATACTTCTCTTGTTGGGCTGTTTCTGCTTTTACATTGTATAAAATGTGTCCCACCCGGTTGAGTGCCTGATTGATCTGCCTGCTTTCCGGAGTACCGTATTCCTCAGGGAAGTGAAAGGAATTATCATTATTTTCCAATGCATCAATCATAAAAAGTACCTGTTTGACGTGGGTACGGTAAAGTCGGATTTGCCATAATATGCATAGGATTAAAAGGCAAATACAGACTCCAAACCATGTATAAGATTGAAGGATACCGAAACGGACGGTGACTGTACAAACGAGTACTGTCAATACGACTCTGAACCAGTACTGCCGTGTTATATATTGAAGATACCGGTTCATAATCCGAATTTTTTCATCTTGTTATAAAGTGTCTGCCGGGTAATTCCTAACTGGGTGGCTACTGCCGACAAATTTCCGGCACAAGCCTCCAATGCTTTCCGTATCATTTGTTTCTCCATATCTTCTAAAGTGGAGATGTTTCTTTCCGGAGATTCTATTTTCCGGGAAGATAATTGAAGGATCTCAGCAGGAATCAGCGGCTCATCGTTAATGATGACAACTTTCTCAATAACGTGCTCCAGCTCACGGATATTTCCGTACCAAGGATGTATTGACAGTTTTTCTTTTGCCGCAGAACTGAATTTCATCGGCTCTTTGTCGTATTGCTTGCAGAAGCGGACCATGAACCTTTCGGCAAGAGGAATAATATCTTCTTTCCGTTCCCGGAGCGAAGGTATCTCTATATGGATTGTATTGATACGATAGAGCAAATCTTCTCGGAATTCTCCGTTATCTACCATTTCTTGCAAATTACGGTTGGTGGCACAAATCAGGCGGATGTCGATCGGCATCGGGCTATTGCTTCCCACTCGCACGATGCTTCTTCGTTGAATGGCAGTCAGCAGTTTGGCTTGCAGATGATAGGGCAAGTTTCCTATCTCGTCAAGGAATAACGTACTTTTATCTGCGGCTTCGAACTTACCTGTCCGGTCGGTATGCGCATCTGTGAAAGAACCTTTCACATGGCCGAAAAGTTCACTTTCGAATAGTGACTCAGTGATAGCTCCCATATCTACGGCAATCATTTCCTTTTGTCGTCGATTGGAAAGCGCATGGATTTCTCGTGCCAGAATTTCTTTCCCTGTTCCGTTTTCACCTGTAATCAGGATGTTGGCATCTGTAACGGCAACCTTTTCAATCAACATTCGGAGTTGTTGCATGGCTTTACTTTCTCCCCAATATATCGGCTGGACACCGGCGGATTCCTTTCTTGCTCCTCCTTTTTTTTCGTTTCTCACAGACTGTGCGGCGGTTTGTAAAGTCTCTACCAGT
>ONZY01001752.1_pt1 | contig 14436 bp, 10 predicted proteins | sample 1671451 | NCBI WGS metagenome assembly ONZY01 (sample SAMN06348158, study PRJEB24527) | human gut metagenome | biome: human gut; feature: ankylosing spondylitis patient; material: feces | host: Homo sapiens | place: China | collected 2015-10 | reverse complement strand
GGGTATAAACTATATAAATTATATAAATTTATTTGTCTTTAAGATCAGCGCCGTAAAATCTCAGCAGCTTCGGCATATCAAAATCGTTGTATATTACGCTGTATCCGTTTGTATCAAGGCTGTATGCGGCTGAGAACTTGTCATTTTCGATATCGGTTATGATCTTTCCGCTGCCGTCTATATAGCCCCAAAATTCGCCCTGCTGTATCGGTGCAAAGTCAAGGCAGAATGAATTTGCGTCCTCATACTGCGGCTTTATTACGATCTTGCCGTCGGTATCCACAAAGCCCCATTTGCCGTTTTGCTTTACTGCCGCAGGCTCGTCGCAGACAAACATCTTTGCGTTTTCAAATGACTCGCTGCCCACCTGTTTGCCCTTGCTGTTGTAGAGCGCATACTTTCCGCCCTTTGAGGCGAAGAAATATCCGCCCTCTGAGCAAATGCCGAAATCATTTATTATTATATCGTCAAATTCAAAATCCGTGACCATTTCGAGCTTGTCGTTTATAATGCCCCACTTATCATGCTTTCTTACAGCGGCAATGCCGTCCTCGAAAGAGCCTGCAAAGTCGTATTCAAAGTTCTTTTCCTCGAAATCCTCGTTCACATAGCCGTACTTGCCCTTGTAAAGCGCAGGAGCATAATCGGCTGTAAAAGAACCGAGATAGCTGTATTCGTGGTCTGGCACAAGCTTCTTCTGTCCGCTGGAGTTAACATAATACCAAGTGTCGTTTTCATCGCAGACAGGGATAACTTCCTTTTCCTCGCTGTAAAGACCAACATCGTGATACTTTGCTCTGAGCACGCCCGAACCATTCGTTTTGATAAGTCCAACTCTGTCGCCGTTTTCACCGTTTGTGACTTTCATATAACCCTTGCAGTAAAGATAAGCATAATCATAGTCGAGGAAAGTCTCTTTATAGAGCCTGTAAATTTTCTCATAAAGCTCGTCGATCTCCTTGCCGCTTGATTTTTCCCTTGCAGTCGTGACCACCTCAACTGCGTCATCATAAGCGTTCGTGTCGATAAGGTGATTTATGTATCTCACATAGATATCAGACCTTGAAGGGTCTAAAGCCTGCGCCTGCTCATAGGTTTTCTCAATGCCGTCATCGTCTGCAAGCTGAACATAAGAGTCGAAAATTTTCAGCATAAGATCATAATTACTCGTATCAAGCTTCAAAGCCTGCTGATAATTATAAACAGCGTCGATATAAATTTCCTTCTTTGCGAAATTCTCCGCTTTTTTCATATACTTGTCGTATTCCTGCAAGGTGGTGGTCTTGTTGTTAAAGACCGCATACCAAGTCAGAAATGGAAGTATTATCATTATGAGGAGCAGAAGCTTTTTGTTCTGTTCGCTTTTTTTGTTTTGACTGTCTTTAGTTTGAGTGTTCTGACTGCTCAAGTCCTATGTCAGCTCCTTAGTATTCTATAATTTGTGTTCGCCCGTTGATTACACGCTTTTGTATTTTGTATGCTATAAAATTTTCGTCAAGCCGCCTTGCCCACAAAGCAGATAAGCACAAAATAGATAAGCATTCCAAGAAAAACGAACGGTGCAAAGGGGATAGTGTCCTTTGCCTTGTATTTTTTTATTATCATACAGCCCAGACCGCCAACAGCCGAGAGTATGAAAGAGAAAAGCATTACGGTGAGCACATTGGTGCTGCCGACGTAAAGACCTATCACCGCAAGAAGCTTAACGTCTCCGCCGCCCATTTGTCCCCTTGAAATGAGCATCATAACAAGCGCCACAACTGCGGACATCACAAATCCCAGACCGCAAACTTTCAGCACCACCTGCCACTTTACCATATTATAAAAGACCTCGGCAAAGAGGAAAGGCACTCTTGCAACGATCATTGCGATTATAAGATCGTTCGGGATAAGCTTCTTTCTTATATCCGTATAAGCCGCCATATAAAGCAGGAAAGTATAAACGAAATACTTCATAAATCGGTAATTCGCCAGCGAATTTGACTTTGCAAAAAACGTTCCTGCGCAGCATAGAACCATAAAGAACACGCCGCTTATGATAAAAAACTTCTTTTTCGCCTTTATGTATTCTTTCAGCTCCGAAAATTCAAGCATTTCGGGCTTTTTTGACTTTTCGGAAATTTTTCCAGCGCCTTTTTCATTTTTATCGCTATTATCGTTTTTATCATATTTTTCATACTTTTTATCAAAATAGCAGAAATATCTTACTAAAAAGGCCATACCCACAAGCGTTATCAGCACATTAATTATCAACTTTCCTATCAATCAAAAACAACCCTTTCAGTTTTCTTCATATTATGAATAGTAATTCAACGGGCGACCTCAGGTCACCCCTACAAACAGCGCATTTATGCAAATTGTAGGGGACGGCGAAATTTATCTGCTCGACGTTACTCGTAGATAAATTGACGTCCCACTTGTTTTGAATTTTAATATCTATCCGGCCTTTGTGGTCTTATCCTTATACTGATAGATAACAGTAACGCCGGTATCATATCTTACATTCGAGGCTATATCCTCAAGGTCCTTTCGCATTTCTTCAGTTGTGTTTTCCGGCACGACAACGATGATATACTTGTTTCTCTTTGTCTTGTCAGACTGAACAGTCTTTTGCGTGCTGTCCTTTTGACCGACCTTAATAGTTGAATCAACAGCGTTGACTTTCTGATCAAGCTTGTTTGCTGCTCTCTCTATATCTGACTTGACAAAATTTATATCTATCTTTCCGTCTTTATAATATGACCCAGAGAACATATTTCTTGTCATAACCTTTATATAACTGTCCGCAGGGAAATTGCCGCCCGGCTCAACGCCGTCGGGATATGACGTCTTTGAATCAAGATAGAAATGGAAGCCCTGTCTCGACTGAGTTCTTGTACCGCTGCCAAGAGATTGCTCTATACCGCTTGCATAAGTCTCAAACTGATCGCCTATGCTTATTGTATCGTCCCAAGGTGAAACAGGCTCCTGTTCTTCTTCCTCTGCCTGTGAGCTGTCATTGCTCTCGCTCTTCTTTTCATCCTCTTTTTGTTTAGCTTCTGAGTTTGTGACGTTCGTGCCCCATATTCCCGTGCTGCCTGTTGTTTTTACAGTATATGTATAATCTATAAGACTAAATCCCATTGGCTTTATCTTATAGACCGCCACAACGTTGACGGTTTTTCCGTCTATCGCAAAGGTGGAAAGTCCGAAGTCAATGCCATCCATTCCGTCAACAACGCCCATTGCTTCAAGGGTATCGTCGATATTGCCGTTGTTGGAAATATATTTCTGCACAAGTGCTTTGCTAAGCGGCTGGGCGATGATACGGCAGACTGCGACGTTTCCTGCGCCATTTTTGAGCATTGTCGCCATTGAAGACATTATCGCCATAGGGTTGTCAGCAATACTTTTGAACGAGCCGTAAAGCTCCTGACTGGCATTTTTCACATTCTTGAAATTGTCCTGCATATCTTTATAAGTTTTAGATATATCGTCGATAGTGTTTATCTGACTTGGCGAATATTCGGAAGCGTCAGCAACGGTCGACTGAAAAGTATTAAAATTCTCAAGAAAGTCGTCCACTTTGTCGATATTTTCGTCATTAGCGTCGCCGCCGTGATTAAATCCAAGGCGGTTTATGACATAATAATACTGCGAGACCTCCTTTGCAGTCTGGTCAACAGCGTATTGGATAGTGCTCTGTGCCCTTGTTGTGGTGGCAAGCATAGCAAGCGCCATAAACCCAAACATAAAGAAGGGCAGAACGAACGCCGCCTCGATAGTCAACGAACCGCTTATAAGCCTGCTTTTGTGCTCGACAGAACTTATCATATTTTTTATATAATTTTTTATCTTCATAGCTTTATACTTCTCATTCCCATAATATTTCCGCCGCCGTCTTCCCTAAATCAAATGCTTTTACAAATGTATAATGATTACTCCATCTTATCCCATTCGTCCTTGCCAACAGCCATAGTTTCAGCGGCCTCTCTTGCATATGCGTCAAGCTCGTCAATATTTGCTTTGTCGTGTGTCTGGGCAACAATGAAACCAGCTGTGTTATCTTCTTTATACTCAGAAAGGTTCGGGTCTCCCTTAACTACCGTCAGATAACCAACGCAGTCAACATCATTTTTATGCTTATCATCATAGAATGAACCTACAAATCTAACAAAAGTTCTGCCATTGATCTCTTGAATCTCATTTTCACTTATATCCAATGCTGGATTTACCATTGTATAAGTATATCCATTACTCAGATCCTTTGCCATTTGGTCGTGAACGGTATCCAGCCACTCCTCCGGCTTATCTGCGTCGATAGTGAGATTATTGTATTCGTCACAAAGTTTATTTACTGTAAGAAAACAGGAATCATCTTCTGTGCTTGTCATTGGATCAATAGTGCTACCAATCTTCCAATCGTAATCAAAATGCTTTGAAAATCTAAAGTGAACATCAATAGAAACTACACCGTACTGATAATCGACCTCTTCAACAGCGGACGATGTTTCTTCGTCATTAGAAACTGTTGTTTCTGCCTGCGATTTATCCTGTGCGACCGTTGATTTTGTTGACTTGCTGTCAGTTGTGCCGCTGTCAGCGCTGTCTCCGCAAGCACAAAGTCCCATTGTCATCGTCATTGCCATTACTGCTGCAATAATTTTTGTTGTTTTCATTAGATTTACACTCCTTAAAAATTAAAAAAATATTGAAATAAAATTAAAAACTAAAAATTAGTAACCAATGAATCCATTGTAAACCAGTCTGTCTGTACTGCTTCCATTCCCATCAAAATTGAGTGAATAAGACTCCTCGCCATTGACAGTTTTCTTTTCAAACATTCCCATAAATACGGAATCAACGTCAGCTTCTGAATGGATCTGCACCATTGTATACATCTTCGTCATATCAAAATTCTCTCTATCCGAGTCTTCAAATCCTGCGTCCGTCATCTTTTGACTTATGTTCATCTGCATAAGATAACCAGTTCTCGCCACCATATTATCTTCGTTTGCCAAAATACCTATGAGCATAAAAGCATAAAGATATTCTTTGTAGTTAAGGCTTATTGTGGCCGCCTTTGAATTTGTAACATCACCGACAGTATTGCTATTAGGTGCTGCTTCTCCGACTTTATCAACTGCACTTGTATATTTCTCAGTTATACCATTTGAGAAATTATTTATGGCTTCATTCAGCTTTTCTTTTGCATTATCCTCTGTACTATTAAGAGCTTTTGTTACCTCATTCTGTAAACCTTCACTTAGTTTAGTTATTTCGGCAGTCAACTTATTATTGAGTTCTGCAATATAACCTGTTTCGGTATTTGTAGCTGAATCAATGTGCTTGAAAAGATTGTTTATTTTCCCGATGATAACATCTGATTTTACACCCGACGCTTCTTGTAAACTATCATAGATCGTATCCGCTACTTCGCTAACTTTACCCTCCAGATATTCGATAGCAATTGTTTTGCATTTTCCATAATTATCATCAGTAGAGCCTCCTTTTAGCTTATCAAGACAATTTTGAAGTTCTGCTTTTATCTTATCTTTGCCCCAGCTGGAATCCATTTTGCCTAAAACGCCCTTTATGCCATTCATAAATGGTGTAACAGTTGCATTTATGACCTTATCAGATACGTCTCTTATAGTCTGATTCATATATTTAGTTACATCATCTGTAATCTCTGATATTTTTCCATTTGCTGTTTTTTCAATCTTATCAAAAACATTAGTTATTGCATTATTTAACTGCTTTTCTGCATATTTTGTTGACTTCTCAATCAGCTTTTTGCCCTCTTCCTTTGCAATGCCTATCATTCCCTGCGGCGACATCGCCCAAGTAGTGGAACTCTTATACAATGGCACAGATTTGCCTAAGCATAATTGATTCAAGTCATACGCTGATTCCGCCAATGCAAGGGCTATTTTCAAAACAGTCTGAACTATCGGCACGCCGAAAACCGTCCAGCCTGCGATAACTGTCGCCCACTCAAATGTCAGAGCATTGATATCGGGAGCGGACATTGCGTATATAAGATTAAGTATGAACCTTATTCCGAAAATAGAAGCCTTTGTCTTGTTGACTGCACTGCTAGGAGTTCCGCCCCAAAGGATATATTCGCACTCTCCGCCGTAATATAAATTATTGTCCTCTGATATTACGATATCGCTGAGCGTTCTTTCAAAATTAGCCGTATCTTCATAAGTTTTTCCCGTTGATGGATCAAGATTAGTTGTATAGCAGCTGAACATATTCCGCATATATTCAACAAGGTAAAGCTTGTCACGGCCTGTCGCTGCGATATTGCCTACGGCTTCAAGGAACGAAGTCGTCTCTTCACCGCTCATCGAATCGGCGGTGTCTGTGACATTGTCATCGCTGGAACCTTCCGGGTCTGTCGGGTCAACACCGATATCTTGTTGCGATTTTGAATTGTTCGTCACCATTGCGTCAAGGAAGTCCGATGAAACGTCTCCCGAAAGTGTCTTGTCGTTCTTGGCTTTTTCCTTCGCCGAAGTGACCTTGCCCTCGTCGATAAGAGCTTCCTTTCCTCCATCGCTGGCTTCGCTTTTTTCTTCCTCTTCAGTACCGGCTTTATATTCAAAGTTTGAAGCAAGATATTCAAAGAACTGCTGATTTTCCTCTTGAGCCTTTGTGGTAAAACCACTTTTTGTAGAAAACTCGTCATTTTCAAGCAGTCTGCAGAAAGCTTTAAAGCTATTACCTGTATCTGACTCAAAATTTGCCTTTGCACTATTTATAGCCGCTGCCATACCATTGCTGTCAACGGTATCCGGCATTATTTTTGACTTTTTGAAATCTTTTTCGTAATCCGCTTTTTCTACCTTACTAGAGTCATATTTTTCGGCAAGCTTATTTCCACAATACTTTAAAGATTTTATCCTATCTAAAATATCTTGATAGAATTCCTTATTGACTATTATGACCTTGTCACGAAGAGCCTCAACATCAGCTTTTTTCAGCGGCTGTGCTTCGCTCTCATAGTCTGAGGTCATAGTCTGCTTTGAACTTTTGTCAGTTACCTTATCTATTTTATCCTTCCATTTTTCGCCCTTTTCTTCAGCACTTTCAATATCGCTTATGACTGCATTCAGATCTTTTTCGATAGCCTCATATTTCGATATCATTATAGTACAATCATCAAAGACAAGTCTTATCTGCTTATTTGCCTCAACCGCAAGGGACTTTACTTTATCTTTATAACTATTTGCATAATTATTCGTATAATCTGCTATATCATTGATATCACGAATAAAACCCTCTATATTTTTAAAATATTCATTTATTTTACAATCGTTACCTTCACAAGAATAAAAATAATCCTTAAGTGCCCATATATTCGCAAGATATGTTTTATTGTCATCATTATTTATCCAATTATTTATAGTCCGCTTGAGCTGATAAACCTTAATGACATTATCTTCACTTAACTCTCCATTTATATTAGACTTTTGAGACTTTATATCATCTACAAATGACTTCATTGTTCCATAAAAGCCACCTTTATAATCGGAACTTACATCAAAATCAGTCTTTTCATCATTCATCTCGCAACCAGATGTGAGACCTATATTATTACTTTTAAAATATTCCACATTAGACAGTACGCCCTCAAGACCTTTATGAGTATAGGCTTCATTAGTTACTGTATGGCCCTCTTTAAGACCTTCACCCATATTTTCTGTTGCTTCTGATGATTTATTACTTATTTCATTGTAAAGGATCACATTAGAATTAACATTTAGCTTATCTGCACTTGTGTCCTCAAGGACCTTTATGTAAACAAGATATTTACTTATGTTATCATAATTTTCCTTTGCAAGCGAAACTGTCTTTAAATATGCGTCCTTGAATAACTCTATTTTATTCTCACAGTCTGCTTCGATCTCATATCCAAGTATATCCTGCGTTACACTTGTATGTTTTTGTTTTCTTGCTTCATAAAGTTCGTTATAAGCCGTCTGACAGGAATCACCTATCTTCTCAAGCTCTTTTTCATAATTCATCTTTGCCTTGATAGCCTTGCTCTGCTTGTCAAAGCCACTAAAGCCTGAGAACTTGTTTATAAGTTCCTGTGATACCGCAACAACGCCACGATACTTCATATATTCTAGTATCTGTCTCTTGAGTATGTTTGAATGATATACCTCAGAGCCGCCAACATATGATACATCGCAGGTGGCATTTGTGAGATTTATAAGCGTGTCAAAATCCGCCGAACCTTCGCTGCCTGCTGTTGAAAGCCAAGAGGTAAGGCTGTTTATGTAATCTCTTGTGTATGAATCCGTTGTGTCGAGGTCGCTGATATTGCTGAGAGAATTGTTGAAATATCTCTCGAGATTGTTCGTAAGGTCGTCCTCAGTTGCGCTCATTGCGAAAATTCCGTAAACGTCTTTGAGAATTTCATTGTAATCAGAAAGCGCCGCATTCATCGTAAGGTCGCTTGCGCCCGAAAGCACTACGTTTGCGGAATTGACCCTTGAAAGGTCAACGATCGTTCCTGCAAATGTGAACATTGGTATCATTATAAGCACAAGAAAAATTGATATTGCGCCATTGATATTCTTTCTTATTCTTTCTCTTGAGCGTTTTTTCTTTGGCTTGACGTCATTATCAACCTCTGAAAAGACCGCAAGCTCTGTATTTTCATTTATTTCAGCTAAATTTATATCTGAGTTTTTAGCTTTTCTGAATTTTCCAAATATCATCAATACTTCCCCCTAAGAAAAATTTATCCGCATTTCTATATTGCTATATTTTTATCCAGTTATCCGGCCGCATTAGCAGCTTTCTCGGCATCTTTTTTGAAGGCGCCCTGCACCTTTTCTTTCAGATAAGATATCTTGTCCGAAATGTGCAGCCTGTCGCTCAAAAACGTCACAAAGTCATAGACCATATCGGTATTTCGCACAAATTCCGCTCCGTCGCAGCTTGCCGCCGTGGCAGTAACAGTAATATCGCTTGAAACGCCGTCCATTCCTATGTAGCTGAAAACCTCCGGGATAGCTCCCTCACGTTTTATGGTCACGCTGACGGTCTGATTTATAAAATAATTCTTTGCGTTTATATCGCAGGTAACGCCTCCGCCGCTTATAATGCTCAGATTGTCGATAAGACTTGTGAGAGACGAATTTATCGACTCAATATCCGAATTGCCTGCGATCGGGTCGGGATAAAAATATCTGTAAAGCTTCGCCTTCTCGTCATATATCGTGTTTACAGAATCCTGAGTGAAATACTTATTGTCCTTGAAATCAAAATTCACATTGTCCGCTGTGTGCTTGCCGACTTTTTCATAACCAGTCACAGCCATACTCTTGCTGACGATAGAAGCAACTTTCTGGGTCTGCGTGTAGATAAGCACACTTTGCAGAATATACATTCCGATATAAATAAGAAAGAACATACAGAAAAACACGATAGGAAAAATAAACGTTGCCTCAACGATAGGCACAGCGCCCTTTTCGTCCTTGATGTTTTCGCCTTTCTTCCCGAATATCCTGTTCAGTTTAATACCGATCACCCCTATAAGAATTTATGTTTATGCGTTTGTATATTTTGTTTATCTCGAATCAGCCCGCAGCAAAAAGCTGTGAGCTGTTTCCATATAAACAATAGCCTTTAAGCTTATGTTTACAGAGTTTCGATAGCTTCCTTGATCTTTTTAAAAGCTGCTGAAAGTACATCAGAAATACCATCCTTAAATACAGCAACAAGTGCAATTACAACGATGATGATAAGTACGATAGCCACCATATTTACTTCACCGCTCTCATTGTCCTTAAAAGCATTAAGCTTTGACATACCCTTCAAATATGCTGAGATCATCATTTCATTAATTTTCTTCATTTTTTTTCACCCCCCTATTACATTAATGAGTTGCCTATCGCCGGAACAACAACCATCATTATTATCGCTATGAACATTATCATAGACGGGAACATAAGCTTAGTTCCAACGCTTGCGGCTTTTACTTTTACTCTGCTTCGCTTTTCTTCCCAGCTGACAGTTGTTAACTCTTTAAGAACTCTCGTGAGTTCGCTTCCGCCCTTTTCCATATTCTGATTAACGGAGTTTGCAAACTTTCTTACCTCCGCCACCGAACACCTGTCGGCAAAATGGAAAACAGCTTCTCTGACAGGCACGCCGTTGTTCATTTCAACGCAGGCCTCCTGCATTTCTTTATAAATGGGCCTGTCGTTTGCGTATGCCACCTTGAACCAGGCGTCACGAACGATAAGTCCCGCATTTATAAGCAATGTGAATTTTGAAAGCATTTGCGGCAAGTCCTCGAGGATATCCTCTCTTCGCTCGTTGACGTTTTTCTTTATCTCACCGCTCATATATTCCATAAGAAGCGCAGAAGCCACAACGCCAAGCACACCAAGCATAACATTATTTGCTATGGCACCGAGGCAAAAGCCCATTGGCAAGAGAGTTAGAAAGTATGCAATGCTTCCACCCGTGATAACGTAATGATAAAATTCAGCGTATTTTCTGCCGTATATCTCGCTTATCTCTTTTATCTTCTTGCTTCCTCTCTCGGTCTTGATGTTGATGTGAAAAAGCGTTATGAACCCAAAACCGATAAAATATATCTCGCCGAACATAAACTTTTTCTTGTCGATAGCGTCAATGACCTGACCGTAAGCGTTTCTGTATTTTATGTACAGGAACAGCCAGAACAATATAAAAAATGTTCCTATCCCTGCCATTACATATGAGCTTGTAAAACTCAAATTATTCACCTCAATAATTTTTCTAAACTTTTTAAAGACTTGTACCAGCGGGCTACCACAGGTCGCCCCTACAAGAAAATCTCTAAATCTTTATCTTAGTCATCTTCAGTCCGATAAGATAAGCGATTCCGATAAGCACGATACCGATTATCTTTGCACCGATATCAAGAATATTCGTGCCTGTCGAATCAGATGTCGCCTTCATCATCAGCACCACAAGAAACGGCAGCGCCGCCATAATATTGAGCTCGTTTCGTCCGCTTGCCACAATGGTGTTTATCTCAAGCTCAATGTCGATCTTGTCTCTTATCATATCATAGCTTTCAGATACCACCTGTTTCAGATTACCGCCCAAACGGTTGGATACCTCAAATACGTCCGAGAAGTTCGTTATATCCTCAAGTCCGCTCCTGTCCCCAAGGTCAAGGAGCAGCTCCTCGATATTGTAGTTGTTCTGAATACCTGCATTTATAATGGCAACTTCCTTTACAATGTCGGAAGTCTCGCCGTACTGCATTTGCAGATCGTTATAAGCTCCGAGAAAAGCGTCGGGAGTGTTTTTTCCTGCCGCATATGAATTGTTTATTGATTCAAGCAAGTCCTTGAACTGCAAAAGCAGCCTGCGCTGTCTCTTTTTCAAAAGGCTCTTTCGATAAAGTTTAATGCTGAAAAATCCCGCTATCGCACCTGCGATAATGCTGAATGGGATAGAGTAAAAGAATATATACGCACCCGCAGCCACAGCCGCCACACCCATAAGATATCCCGTGAGAGTGTCCACAGGCTTCATATGATAAACGTGGTAATCGTCCGCATTTCCAAGCAGACCCTTTTTTTCGATATACTCTTCTTTTTTCTTTTTTGCTTTCTCTTTCTTAGCCAAAGCCTTTTTAGCTTTCTTAGACTTCTCACCGCTTTCCGCAGTCAAGGTTTCCATTGCCTCAGCGTCCTGCAATATCGCCCCAGAGAAATTCGCATTCGCCGCAAAAGCAGCGTTCGCCCCGTCCATTTGAACGGTATTCATATCCTGCATTTGCGCATTTTCGTTATTGTTCTTATTCTTTTTCCTCATATATTTCTGTCCTTAATAATTATGATCTTATAAAATAACTGTCGTAGTTAGATAACCTCAGTTATTCCCGAAAGCTGGAGCTTGAAAACATTCTGCATTGGATTGGAAGTTCGCTTCAATGAACCCGATACCTTTTCAAGTGTGGTGTTCTCGTCCTCTTCAAAAACATAAAGCGGATTGAGCTTTATCTGCCCGTTCTCAAAGCCAAGCACTTCTGTTATCTCCATAGTCTTTCTTGAATGGTCTCTAAGCCTCGAAAGGTGTATTATTATGTCGATAGCAGAAGATATCTGCTGTCTGATAGCTTCCAGCGGCAAACCGTCCGCACCCTGCAAGACCATTGTTTCAAGTCTGCTGAGCATATCCTGCGTTGAGTTTGCGTGGCCTGTTGAAAGCGAGCCGTCGTGACCCGTGTTCATCGCCTGGAGCATATCAAGGGCTTCACCGCCTCTGACCTCTCCAACAACGATTCGTTCCGGTCTCATACGAAGTGATGATTTGATAAGGTCTCTTATCGTGACCGCACCTGCACCCGAAGCGTTTGCATTTCTCGTTTCAAGGCTTACAAGGTTGTCAACGCCCCTTATCTGCAGCTCCGCAGAGTCCTCGATAGTGATAACACGCTCGTCCTTTGGAATGTAATTTGAAAGAGCGTTAAGAAATGTTGTCTTACCCGAACCAGTACCGCCGCAGATGAAAATATTGTACTTTGCCTCAACTAACAGCTTTAGCTTGTCCGCTATCTCCCTTGTGATAGAGCCGTACGAAATAAGCTTCTCGATAGTCATAGGTGTCTTAGAGAACTTTCTTATTGTAACAGTCGGACCGCAAAGAGCGATAGGCGGCAAAACCACATTTACACGAGAGCCGTCTGGAAGTCTTGTATCAACGATAGGGTTAGACTGATTGACCTCACGTCCTGCCTTACCAACGATACGCTGAATGATATCCTCAAGCTTTCGCTGACTTTCAAAGCTCTCATCGAGCCTTTTTACACGTCCTGCCTGCTCGATAAAAATATTATCAGCGCCGTTTATCATAACCTCCGTGATAGTGTCGTCGTTCATAATTGTGTCAAGGAGACCAAAACCTCTGATAGAGCTGAACACCTGCTGAGCGATATCCACCCTGTTTTTGATAGACACATACCTGTTGCCGATCATATTGTCGGTTATGGTCTTTATCTGCTCTTCAAGCTCCTCGTCTGAAAGTGTCGAAAGAGAGAGATTATCCACCGCAAATTTCTTGACGGCGGCAATTATCTCGCTGAAATCTTCATTCATATTTTTCACCTGTGTTTTTTCTATACTTAACTTTTTGCCAATTTTATTATAAGATACAAAGCGTTTGTGTAAGGGCGAAAATTGTTGTTCGACAAGGCTCACAACAATTTACGTTCGCCCGTTGTTTACCAGTCTTTGTTCTGTCAAGTTTCTATTTTACTTAAAGCTTTCCCCCGAGAACATTCCAAGGGTAGTGAGTTTGAAAACAGTCTGTTCAAACGGTGCATTGCCGAAATCAGGCACGCCACCTGCGATCTTTATCCTAAGCTCGTCCGCAGTCAGCGAAGTCTCGTTAGTAAACCTGTTGTAAACAAGATTTATTCGCTCGATATAAGGGAAATTCTCCTGCTCCTCCTTTAGCTCAAACGCCCTTGCAAGGCTTCTCAGCTTTGCGATAGCATTGTCAGTACCGAGAGACACAACAAAAGTCTTGTACATAAGCTTCATAAGCTCAAAATGCAGCGGAGCAAAATCAAAGTTGAAATCAACTATCATATAAGTGTATTTTCCTGCCGCCTTGAGAGTTCTAATAACGTCAAGTATCTCCTCATCGTTAAGCTCGAGAAAATCCAGCACGCTTTCGCAAGGTTCATAGAAATAAACTCCCGAAGGGTCGTGCTTTACGCAGCTTTCAAGCTTTAGTCCAAGATTTGCGTTCTGGCTCTTGATAGCGTAAACAACATCGCCAAATGTGACCTGCTGACCCTCGCCCTTGAAAACGTGGTTGCAGTTGTTTTTCTCAAGGTCAAAATAAAGCACGCTTTCGCCTCTTGCTGCCAAAGCTCTCGCATAAGCCGAAGCGACAGATGTCGCACCTGCTCCGCCACAGGCAGAAAAAACGCCAATGATCTTTGTGCCGTTGTCACCACCATTGTCGTTGTATATAATGCCTTTATGTATCTCAGAGTAAAGGTCGAGAATCTGCTTATAGATATTTTCCACCCTCTGATATTTTCCGATAGCCTTTTCGCCGTTGAGTTCGTTTATCTCGTTAGAGTTTGAGAAATATGCCACCGCACATCTGTCCTTAAAGGGAGTGAGGTCAAAATTCTCCGCAGCGATAACAATATCGTACTTGCTCATCTGCATATTGCTCTCTGCGATAGCAGGGTCGCTGAAAGAGAAAATGGTTATTTTATCGAAATACTTGCTGTTAAAGGTCGAAACGAACCTTTGCAGATAAAGATCATCTGAATCGATCAAAGCTATTCTTATTTTCATTTTCCAAACTCCTTATAATTTTATAACTTAATAACTTTATTATATTTAATACCAGTTAACTTAATATTTATTTTAAGTCATCATATATTTGTATCTTCATTATTTTTTAATT
>ONZY01001736.1_pt1 | contig 14589 bp, 10 predicted proteins | sample 1671451 | NCBI WGS metagenome assembly ONZY01 (sample SAMN06348158, study PRJEB24527) | human gut metagenome | biome: human gut; feature: ankylosing spondylitis patient; material: feces | host: Homo sapiens | place: China | collected 2015-10 | reverse complement strand
TCCGAATACCAGAAGCCTGCCGACATGGAAACAAAGAGATAATATTTGCCCTTGAGGCCCAGAGTGCGCCCTTTTTCTTGCTGACCAGCTTCAGGGTCATGCGCTCCACGGGGGATTCGTAGCTGCCCTCGGTGGCAAAGCGGATGTCGGTGCGGTCACCGGCCTTGACGGTGATGGTAGTCTTGGCATAAACGCCGTTTTTGTAGTCCTCGGTGTGGCCGTCGTCATCGTACAGCACAAAGCTGGTGTCGGTCTCGGCAGCGACCAGCAGGTCGATCTGGCGCATGGTGTCCTTGAGAATGTGCTTGACGTCCTCGGTGGTCACCACAACGGCAGAGCCACGCAGGAACATGGGGATGCTTGCCAGCGTGACCGGAACCTCGATGGTCTGGCCGCCCTCGTAGGCACGAAGATTATCGTTCATATCGTACCAAGTGCAGCCTGCGGGCAGGTAGATGGTGCGGGTAGTGGCACCCTTTTCCACCACATTCGCCACCAGAATGCTCTTGCCGAACATAAAGGTCAGGTTCTTGTCGGTGTAGCACTTGGGGTCCTCCGGGAACTCAAGGAACAGCGGACGCCATGCCGGCATACCGTTCTGGTTGGACTCGTACATCAGGGAGTACAAAGTGGGCATCAGACGGTAGCGCAGCTGGTAGGCTGCACGGATGTAGGGCAGGTTCTCCTCGTACATCCACGGCTGGGTAACGGTGTTGTCGTTGTTGGCAGAGTTCAGGCAGAAGCGCGGCTGGAAGATGCCGTTCTGCAGCCAGCGGAGCAGCAGCTCTGCTTCGGGTGCAGGGCCCGCAAAGCCGCCGATATCGCAGCCCATGTTGGAGCAGCCGGACAGACCCATGCCCAGAATGGTGGCAATGTTGAACTTGACGGTGCGCCAGTCGGTCAGGTTATCGCCGCCCCACACCTGTGCGTAGCGCTGGATACCGGCGTAGCCTGCGCGGTTGATAATGTAGGGGCGCTCGCCGGGGTACACATCTGCCAGCGCCTGCTTGGCGGTGTAGGCCATCAGGTTGGAGTGCAGGATCTTCAGCTCTGCCATGGTGCCCTTTTTGCCCTCAAAGTCGCACTGGGCGTCGCGGTCCTCCACGCCGTCCATCTCGCAGTTGTCGTTCCAGACGGTCTTGGTGCCCTTTTTGAGGATGTTCTCTTCCAGCAGCTGCTTCCAGGTGTTGCGGCCATTGGGGCCGGTGAAGTCGAAGAAGCGTCCCTCGCCGCCCCACCAGCGGCCGTAGTACGGAGCCTTGCCGTCCGGGGTCTTGATAAAGACATCGTTCTTTTCAAACAGGTCGATGTAGGGGTGGTGCTTCAGGATGCCGGGCTTCAGGTTGGGGATGACGTTGATGCCCCGGGCGTTCATGTTCTCAAAGAACTTTTCCGGCTCCGGGAAGCGCTTGTAGTTCCAGTTGAACACATAGCGCAGGTTGTCCTTTTCGCCGCTGGAATAGCCGGAAGCCAGCCAGAAGTTGTCGATGAGGATGCCCTCTTTTTCGTGCTTGTCGATGACCTTGTAGATCTCCTCGTCGCAGTTCTTTTCCAGCTCGGCGTAGTACATGGTGGAGGCGCAGTAGCCCAGAGACTGCTTGGTGGGCAGGGCGCTGCGGCCGGTCAGCAGGGTGTACTCGTTCAGGATCTCGGGCAGGGTCTCACCGGCCAGCAGGAACAGGTCGATGTCGCCGCCATCGGTCTGGTAGTAGCAGTAGCGCTCCCAGTAGCCGGACAGCTCCTCGCCAAGGTCGAACACGCAGTCGTAGGAGTTGTGGTAGAACAGACCCACCGGGCGCAGGTCGTGCTCATTTACCCGGATGTAGAAGGGGATGTGCTTGTACATCGGGTCGCCGGTCTCGGGGTCGTGGCCGATGGCATCCTTGGGGGACATCCGCAGGCGGCGTCCCTTTTTGTCCAGATGGCCGGTCTTTTCGCCAAAGCCGTAGAAGTGGTCGTATTCCCGATCCACCTTGGAGAAGTGGCTCAGACGGCCGATCTGATCCTTCTCAAAGGCGCGCTCCTGCAGATCCTGATAGATCAGCTTGCCGGACTTATCGAACAGCTCAAAATGGAAGGGCTTTTTGAACAGCTTCAAAGTCAGGTGTGCGGTCTCAAAGGTCAGGGTCTTATCGTCCTCAGCGCAGGGGACATCCAGCGCGGTGATGCGGGTGCGCTCGTCCTTGAGCAGGGTGTCCATCCGATCCTCCCACGCGGTGGTCACCAGCGTGTAGGACTCCTCCTCCATGGGAGTGCCCTTGTCGAAGTGCACCCGGATGCGGATGATATCGTCTGTCATGAAAACCAGCTTCACATCGGCGGCATCGCCGTGGATGAGGTAGCCGTTTTCGATCTTTTCAAAGGATTCAAAACTACGCAGCAGCATAAGAGGTTCCTCCGTGCAGTGTTACATACCGATCAGGTCGAACTGCTCAAACGAGACAGTCAACTCGTGATCCTTGGCGGGGTTTGCATACTTGACCTCGACAGCCTTTTTGCTCTGGCTGTAATACCAGCCCTCGGCAGCGGCGTCGAACTTGCGGCGGTTGAGGAAGTGCTCGATCTTGCGGCCATCCAGCGTGACCCAGAAGGGGCTCTTTTCCTTGGCGATCATCTCCACCTTGATGGTCTCCACGGTGTCCTTGTAGCTGCCCTCGGAGGCAAAGTTCATGGTCACCCGCTCGCCTGCGGTGGTGGTGATGGTGGTCTTGCGGTACACGCCGCTCTTGAAATCGTTGGTGATGCCGTCGTCATCGTACAGGGTCGTGGTGGTGGTGCCCTTGGGTGCCACGATGAGGTGCAGGGCGGTGGTGTGGTCGCCCTCCATGGTCATCAGCTGGTTGTCTGCCATGGCGATGACTGCGCCCTCGCGGACGAACATGGGGATGGTAGCCATGGTGACCGGCACTTCGATGGTCTGGCCGCCCTCGTAGCAGCGGAACTTATCGTTCCAGTCGTACCACTTGCAGCCTGCGGGCAGGTAGACGGTGCGGGTCTTGGCGCCCTCTTCCAGAACGTTGGCCACCAGAATATCCCGGCCGAACAGGAACTCGAAGCTCTCCTCCCATGCCTTGGGGTCGTTCTGGAAGTCGTAGACCAGAGCACGCATGATGGGCGCACCGGTCCGGCTGGCCTCGTACTCGGCGCTGTAAAGATAGGGGGTAAAGCGATAGCGCAGCAGGATGGCGTCCCGGATGGTATCCGCAGACTCCCGGAACATCCACGGCTCGGTGACGGTGTTATCGTTGGAGGCAGAGTGGATGGAGAAGCGGGCCTGGAAGATGCCGTTCTGCACCCAGCGCACGAACAGCTCCTCGGTGGGTGCGGGACCGGCAAAGCCGCCGATGTCCGCGCCCTCGTTGGGCTGACCGGACAGACCCATACCGGTGATGATGGGGATATTGTACTTCAGGCTCTTCCAGCTGGTGCAGTTGTCGCCGCACCAGGTCTGGGCGTAGCGCTGGATGCCGGCGCTGCCGCTGCGGCACACCATGTAGGGGCGTGCCTTGGCGTTGTGCTCCACCACGGCATCGGCACCCACCTTGCACATCAGGGTGCTCATGAGGGGCTTCAGCTGGCCGATGGTGCCGCCCTTGCCGTCAAAATCGCAGGTGCAGTCCTTGTCCATCAGGCTGTCGTACTCGCAGTTGTCGTTCCAGACGGAATCGGTGCCCACGGCGATGATGGACTCGGTGAGGTACTTTTTCCATGCTGCACGGCCTTCGGGCTTGGTGAAGTCCCAGAATGCGCCGTCGCCGCCCCACCATTTGCCGACACCGTAGGTCTCGGGGTTCTTGCTGTCCTTCACGAATACGTCATCTGCGTTGAACTCGTCGAAACGGGGGTTGCACAGCAGGACACCCGGCTTGACGTTGGGCACGTTCTGGGCGTGCTTTTCGTTCATGGCGTGGAAGTAGGCGCTGGGATCCTTGAAGCGTTCGGTGTTCCATGTAAAGACGCAGCGCTTGTTGTTCTGGCTGGTATAGCCGCTGGACAGGTGGAAGCCGTCGATGGGGAAGCCCTCTTCCTTGATGGTGTCGATGAAGCCCAGCACGGCGTCATCGCTGTCCTTTTCCAGCTCGGGGTAGTACATGCTGGAGCCCTGATAGCCCAGTGCACGCTTGGGCAGCAGTGCCGGACGGCCGGTCAGCAGGGTGTAGTTGTCCACGATGCGGGCAATGGTGTCGCCGCCGATCAGGAAGCAGTCCAGATCGCCGCCGTCTGCCTGAAAATAGGTGTAGCGGGGCCAGTAGTTGCTCTTTTCGCAGCCCATGTTGAACACGGACTCGTAGAAGTTGTGGTAGAACACGCCCACAGCCTTGTGGGTGTCGCGGTCCAGACGGATGTAGAAGGGGATGTGCTTATAGAGGGTATCCATCTTCTCAGCATCGTAGCCCATGGCATCGGTGGCGCGCTCCCGCTGGAAGGTCTTGTTCTTATCCAGCAGGCCGGTCTTTTCGCCAAAGCCGTAGAAGCAGTCGTCCTCCTTCATCCGGCTGTAAGCCACCACGCGGTTGTTGGAATCCTTGACGAAGGGGTTGCCGGGCAGGGTGCTGTACAGCTCGGAGCCGTCGGCAGCCAGCAGCTTGAAGTTGATGGGGTCTTTGTCCACCACCAGCGTCACCTTGCCGGTGGCAAAGGTGAGGGTGCTGTCATCCTCGGTGAGCTCGGCGGCAAAAGGCTCCACACGGGTGCGCTCACCCTTGAACAGTTCGTCCATCCGATCCTCCCATGCGGTGGTCATCAGGACGTAGGGCTCCTCTGCCAGCTCATGGTCAAAGCTTGCGCGGACGCGGACGATCTCATCGGTCACAAAGCAGACCTTGACATCAGCGTTATCAGTATGCAGCAGGAAAGCGCCGTTCTTGCGCTCCATGCCGGTAAAACGGGAGCAGATCTCCATGGCTTTTACTCCTCTCAGTTGATTTTTGATAAAAAATGCCCCCATTCCCCTTTAGATGCAGGATATCTTCAGAGAAATGGGGGCAACGTATTCGTTGCTTTACCCGGAACAGTCAGGGATTAGAACACCCAGCAGCACCAGTGTACTGGTCGCGCGCGGTGGCCTACCTTCAGACCCATTATCAGGACCCGACCCTTACCACCGCGCAGCTGGCGCAAGAGCTTTACGCCAGCCGGGAGCACCTTTCCCGTGCGTTCAAGGAGTGCACCATGGAGAGTACCCACAACTACCTGATCTATCTGCGGATGCAGCACTGCCGCAAGGCGCTGGAAGAGGGCGTTTCCGTCCTGAATGCCTGCACCGAAAGCGGCTTTCCGGATTACAGCAGCTTCCTGAAAACCTTCCGCCGTCTGTACAGCATCACCCCCGCCGAATACCGCGCACAGCACCGGACAATGGTGCGTTAAAAGCTGCGGCAGGAGAATACGAAAATTTTTCTCAAAAAGGGTTGACATTCTACCCGCTCTGTGGTATTATACTTGAGCAGTCAGCGAGAGCCGCTGAAAAGCAAAAAAGTAAATATCGCGGGGTGGAGCAGTCTGGTAGCTCGTCGGGCTCATAACCCGAAGGTCGTTGGTTCAAATCCGGCCCCCGCAACCACCAAGCAGGTTGATTTTTTTAAATTCAACCTGCTTTTTTGTGTTCACATCAAAGTGGGAAGCGCCGCCGCTGCTGTGCATGGTACGGCTTGAACAGTGTAGCCCGCTGCGGGCAGCGCAGCCGAAGTCAGTATGTGTTTGTCATGCTTTTATCATACTGCTTTTGCTTTGGAAGAGTTAGAAGATCTTCAAGGTGAAAACGGTCATTTTTGCAATTTTGCGCGATTGCGTCTGCACCGCATCCGGAGGATATCGTGCTTGTTGCCCGGCAAAAAGAATAAAACTTTCCCATTTTATAATAAGAACGTTCTGGCAAAGACCGTCTTTTTCTGTTATACTCTAGCCAATGAATACAGCTGTAACAGGAGGATGTTATGGAAAAGAATGTACTGAACACCGATCTCACCGGCAAGGTGGCTGTCGTCACCGGCGCAAGCGGCACGCTGTGCTCCATTTTTGCCAAGGCGCTGGCCCGGGCGGGCGCAAAGGTGGCGCTGCTGGGCCGCAACATGGATAAGCTCAAGGAGCTTGCGGACGAGATCGAAGCCGAGGGCGGCACCGCCAAGGGCTACACCTGCAACGTGATGAACAAGGCCAACTGCCTGCAGGTAGCAGAGGATGTGCTGGCAGACATTGGCCCCTGTGATATCCTTGTGAATGGTGCCGGCGGCAACAACGCCCGCGCCAATACGGACAAGGAATATTTTGAGATGGCCGATCTGGAAAGCGACACCGTCACCTTTTTTGATCTGGACGAGAGCGGCGTGGAGATGGTGTTCAACCTGAACTTTATCGGCACCCTGCTGCCCACGCAGGCCTTTGCCCGCCAGATGGTAGGCCGCGAGGGCTGCAACATCCTGAACATTTCCAGCATGAATGCCTACCTGCCCCTGACCAAGATCCCTGCCTACTCCGGCTCCAAGGCTGCTGTGACCAACTTTACCCAGTGGCTGGCGGTGCACTTCAGCAAGGTGGGCATCCGGGTCAACGCCATTGCCCCGGGCTTTTTTGCCAGCGAGCAGAACGCAAAGCTGCTCTTCAACGAGGACGGCACCCCCACCGACCGCACCAAAAAGATCCTTGCTGCCACCCCCATGGGACACTTTGGCGACAGCGAAAAAGACCTTGTGGGCGCGCTGCTGTTTTTGCTGAACAATGATGCAGCCGGTTTCATCACCGGCATCTGCCTGCCGGTGGACGGCGGCTTCTCGGCCTATTCCGGCGTGTAATAAGTGATGTGAAATATACAAAACCACCCCTGCCTCCCGGTGCAGCAGCCCGGCGGGACAGGGGGTGGTTTTTTCAACGGGGTTAAACAAAAGGCTTCCCCAGCCCGGGGGAAGCCTTTATGCGGAAAATGGATTTCTATGGGGTCACTTCTTCGGGTGCTTTTTGCGCCATGCAAGCGCCACGGCAACAGCAGCGCACGCCAGCACTGCCAGCGGCCAGACGGAGGCCAGCGCAACTACCAGCTGCTGCAAGCCATTCACAAAGTTGCCCCAGCCGGAGACAAGGGCCGTGCCGATGCGGGAGAAGAAGCCCTCGCCAACAGGCGTGTAGGTCTGCACCTCGTTCAGGTCGATATACACGGTGCACTGCTGCACCTGATCGCTGTACCAGTCCAGCTGGCTCTGCCAGCTTTCGATCTGGGACTGCACCTCGGTGAGGGAGTCCTCGATCTGCAGCAAGTCCGAAAGAGTTTCGGCCTGTGCCTGCAGCTGCTGTAAGCGGGTGCGCTGTGCCTGCAGGTTAGAAAGCCGCGCGGATACGTCCATATACTGAGTGGTCACATCATCGGCCTGCTGGCTGCGATAGGTCACATTACCGGCAGCGGCCACAGCATCCAGAAAGCTCTGGTAGTTGGCCTGCGGCACCCGGTAGGTCAGGCTTACGGAGCGGCTGGAACCGGTGCGCGTGTACTCGCTGCTGGATTCCAGATAGCCGCCCGCCTCGGCGAGGGCGCTGTCCAGCGCACTGCGGGCCGCTTCGTAATCCTTGCTTTCCAGCGTCAGATTGGCGGTGTAGATGATCTTGGCACTGTCCACCGCAGGCGCAGCAGCCTCGGTGCTGCCGGCGCCGCTGTACTCCGTTTCCAGAGAGCGGTCGTCTGCATCCAGACTGTAATTCACCGCCTCGGGGGTGCTGTCCAGTGCGGCGTGCTGGAGATCAAACCCGCCCGCTGCCACAGAGGCAGCGGAGCTGTCGGCAGCGCCCTCGGCTGCGTACAGAGCGGGTGCGCTGCTTTTTGCGTTGCCCATTCCGATGCCCAGATGCAGGGTGCTGTAACCCAGCACGCACACGGCCAGACAGGCAGCCAGCGTGCCCAGCTGCTTTACCGGGAAGTGGATGGGCTTTTTCTTCTTGGCTTCGGTGTTCAGGGGTGCTGCGGGTGCAGCGGTCTGCGGGGCAGGGGCAGCCATCATGGGCTCGGCCTTTTCCTCCGCGGTCAGGGTGTCGGTCATGGCCAGCAACTTTGCTTTCAGATCGTCCGGGGCAGTCAGGTCATCGACCTCCATCTTATATTCATACCACCTCATCTTCGATCTCCTCCTTCAGCATCGTATGTAACTGTGCCCGTGCGCGCCGCAGCCAGCTTAGTACCGTGTTTGTGGGCACCGCCATCATCCGCCCGATCTCTGCCGCAGTGTATCCTTCGTAGTAATGCAGATAGATGGCGTTGCGGTAGTTTTCCGGCAGCGTGCGGATGGCATCCAGCACACTGCCGTCCTCCGCAAGGACATCAGGGGCAGGCAGGTTCTCGTCCAGCTCGGTGTCCTTTTGGTGGGCGGCGCGGGTCAGGTCCCGGCAGCGGTTGATGGCCACCCGCAGCAGCCATGCTTTGAGATGCTCCTCACTCTCAAAGATGCCGTTGTAGTGCAGCAGTTTTTCAAACACATCCTGCACCACATCCTCAGCATCGGCTGTGCAGCGGCAATTATGCACCGCAGTGCGGTAGACGGTGTCGCTGTAACGCTGCACCGCCAGGGTAAATACTTCGTTTCTGGTCAGCTGTCCCATTGTATAAACTCTCCTTGGATGCCCGGAAGCGGGCTTCTCGATGGAATGTTTGTGGTTCTCACGGGGACGTTCACTTGATATACGGCTCAGCATCCCCGATTATTGCAGAACAAAACCCGGTTCCTTCCATTTTTTGTGTACCGGACGCACCGGACCGCAAGGTGTGTCCACGTTCTCCGACAGGGGTTGGATATCCTGTCGGTTTACCGGTCAGTATACCACGGAATCGCAAAAAAGTAAAAGAGGGGGAGGGTGCTCCTTCTTTATTTATAGACCCTTTGCAGCAGCGCCAGCCGCTCGGAGAGAAAGGTCTCTGCTTTGGGGTGGTGCAACCAGCATTTGCCATCGGTGCTGTGCACCAGTTTCTGCGCCAGTGCGGCGGGGGCGGTGTCGATGGCTACCACGTCCTGCATGGTCAATTGCAGGGTGAGCGCCGCCGGAACATCCGGCAGAGGCGGCAGCGGGTCCTCCCACACAAAGGGCGGCAGCAGCTGCACCGCCACGGTCAGGCGGGTGCACTCCTCGGTCAGCAAAAGGGCAGCGGGGGCGCCGTCCGGTTGCACCTGCAAGCTGCTGTATAAAAGCTGCATCCGGGCAGGGGAGAGCAGCCGGGTCAGGCCCTCTGCCGGAGCTGCTGCAAGCTGCAGATATCCGGCGGCTTCCTCCCGGTAGATGCGCCGGGCAGGGGCTTGCAGCCCTGCGTAGAGGGCGGGCAGCATAAAGCTGCCGCTTTTTTCCAGCGCCTGCTGCGCCAACAGATAGAACTCGGTCAGCGGGTACGCAGCATCCGGCTGCGGCATCCCGAAATCCGGCCGCGATACATGACCTCCACCCATGGGAACCTCCGTGTTTTTCTTGACATTTCGTACAAAATAGGCTATACTACAAATAGAAAGGGTGCTGGCTGCAAGGGTCAGTTTCCTTCGGCTAAGTAGTCAATAAGAATGACCGCTCAGTGTTTGTGAGACTGTGGGCGGTCATTTTTATTTTAACATACTTTCCACAGTATTACAATCAAAATTCTGATTGTAAACCCTTTGCAAACTTTTCCGTTGACCTGCGGCGCACCGGTGCGGTATACTCGGGCACAGATGCCTTACAAAACGAAAAAACAGAGGGGAAACTGACCATGAAAGACAAAAAACTGACTACCTACCAGATGGCTGTTACCGCAGTGATGGCTGCCGTGCTGTGCGTGCTGGGCCCGCTGACCGTGCCCATCGGAGCCGTGCCCATCTCACTGGCAAACTTTGTTATCTGCCTGACCGCATGGCTGCTTGGACCGAAGTTCGGCACCCTGAGCGTGGTCATCTATCTGGTACTGGGCGCCATCGGTATTCCGGTGTTCTCCGGCTACGGTGCCGGCCTTGCCAAGCTGGCAGGCCCTACCGGCGGCTATCTGGTGGGCTATCTGCTGCTGGCTTTCATCGGCGGGATGTTCATTGAAAAGAGCAAGGGCAACCCGGTGATCTCCGCTGTGGGTCTGGTGCTGGGCGATGCCGCCTGCTATGTGTTGGGCACGGCATGGTTCGTGTTCCAGATGCAGTGCGAGCTGGGCTATGCGCTGACCGTCTGCGTCTACCCCTTTATTGCGCTGGATCTTGCAAAGATCGTGGTGTCCTGCATCGTGGGTGCGCTGCTGCGTAAGCGCCTGACGCAGGCAGGCGTGCTGAAACTGCAGAATGCAGTTTCGGAATGATCGCTGAGCGGAAAATTATTTTCAGATAGAATAAGCCCGGAGGGTCTGCGAACCTTCCGGGCTTATCTCTTTATTCCTGATATCCCAAGGTGGCTGCCATGACCGCCTTGATGGTGTGCATCCGGTTCTCGGCCTCGTCAAACACGATGCTCTGGGGGCCTTCGAATACCTCGTCGGTCACCTCCATGGCGTCGCGGCCAAAGCGTTCGCCCATCTCCTTGCCCACGGTGGTCTTGTGGTCGTGGTAGGCGGGCAGACAGTGCATAAATACTGCATCCGGGCCTGCAATATTCATCAGATCCTGATTGATCTGGTAGGGGGCCAGATCGTGGATGCGCTCTGCCCACACCTCAACCGGCTCACCCATGGACACCCACACATCGGTGTACAGCACGTCCGCGCCCTTTGCTGCCTTGACGGGATCCTCCTCAAAGGAGAGGGTCGCCCCGGTCTGGGCGGCAATGGCCTGACACTGCTCCACCAGTGCGGGATCCGGCTGGTACTTTTTGGGGGCGCAGGCGGTAAAGTGTAAGCCCATCTTGGCGCAGCCTACCATCAGGCTGTTGCCCATGTTGTAGCGGGCGTCGCCGAAGTAAACGAAGTGGATGCCCTTCAGATGACCGAAATGCTCCTGAATGGTGAGGAAATCGGCTAGGATCTGAGTGGGGTGGAACTCGTTGGTCAGGCCGTTCCACACCGGAACACCAGCGTAGTGCGCCAGCTCTTCCACGATCTGCTGGCCGTAGCCCCGATACTCGATGCCGTCAAACATCCGTCCCAGCACTCGGGCGGTGTCGGCGATGGACTCCTTTTTGCCGATCTGGCTGCCGGAGGGGTCCAGATAGGTCACTTCCATGCCCAGATCGTGGGCGGCCACCTCAAAGCTGCAGCGGGTGCGGGTGGAGGTCTTTTCAAAGATCAGAGCAATATTTTTGCCCCGCAGCTGGTCGTGACGGATACCGGCCTTCTTTTTGGCTTTCAGGTCAGCGGCCAGTTCCAGCAGCTGCCCGATCTCGGCGGGGGTGTAGTCCAATAGCTTCAAAAAGCTGCGATTTTTCAGTTCCATTGTATATTTCCCTCTCTATGCAAACACTCTTGAATATTTATTCAAGCTATGATTCTATTATAGTACGTTGCATCGGGAAGGTCAAGAGGGAGCTTACAGCTCCAGCTCTACCCGGCGTCCGGTGGGCTTATAGGGGGTCAGCCGGACACCGGCGTGCTCGAACATGAACCGCGCCGCAATGCTGGAATCGCTGTCGTGGTACTTGTCGCCGTAGTACACCACCTCGGCAATGCCGGACTGGATGATGGCCTTGGTGCACTCGTTGCAGGGGAACAGGGTCACATACACCCGGGCACCCTTCAGGTTGTTGTGGGCACTGTTGAGGATGGCGTTCAACTCGGCGTGGCAGACGTACATATACTTGGTCTGCAGGGGGGCTCCCTCCCGCTCCCAAGGCATCTCGTCATCGCTGCAGCCCATGGGCATCCCGTTGTAGCCTAAGGAAAGAATCTTGTTTTCCGGGCTTACGATGCACGCACCCACCTGACTGTTGGGGTCCTTGGAGCGCATGGCGGTAAGCAGCGCAATGCCCATAAAATATTCGTCCCAGTTGATATAATCCTCGCGCTTCATCGCGTAAAACCTCCTGTCCTTTCCAACGGGTCTGCGGCTTGACAAACCCGGAAAAATAGACTATACTACGAATAGAAAGAGCGCTGACTGCAATGGTCAGCTCCTCATCCGGCTAATCAGTCGTAAAGAATGACCGCTTGCTTTCTGAGGGCATGAGCGGTCATTTCTTTTTGCCGTTGGAAATTGTCCATGTGATCTCGAAGGTAATGTAGATTGCTCCGCCAAGAAGCGTGAGCAACAGCACGACCTGTTCAAACGTCATGAGGCATCCCCCCTTTCCGCTTTCGCGTCAGGGGAAGCAAAAAGTTTTTCGTCCCCTCTGGCGCGCAGCCGGAAGGAGCTAGACCACCGATTATGCAATCAACGCCCTTACCGCCGAAGCGGCACTTACAGCATATCACAAAACCCGCATATTTGCAACGAAAACTCCCGGTTTCGCGCCTGTACGCGCTGCCGGGAGTTCTGCTTTTTCTGCCCGGCTGTTTTACACCCGAATGTCAACTTGCACAAAACAGTGCCCGGAAGTTTGGCAGGCGCTTTTGCTAAAATTTGAAACGATATATTTAAAAATCGTTTCGGATGTGGTATTATCTTTGTAAAATATGCCACAAAAACGGAGAGAACGCTCCGTGCGGCGGAAATGAGGGAAAAACCGATATGAAATACGCAAGCAACAACATCCGCAATATTCTGATTGCCGGCCATGCCGGCAGCGGCAAGACCACGCTGACCGAAGCACTGGTCTATTTTTCGGGCGCTGCCGAGCGTATGGGCCGGGTCGAGGACGGCACCACGATTTCGGACTTTGACCCCGAGGAAGCAAAGCGGAAGGCCAGTCTGTCGGCATCGGTCGTGCCGGTGGAGTATGAGGGCATCAAGTACAACCTCATCGACGCTCCGGGCCTGTTCGACTTTGAGGCAGGCGAGTACGAGGGCATCCGTGCAGCCGAGAGTGTGCTGGTGTGCGTGTCGGGCCGCAGCGGCGTGACCGTCGGTGCGGAAAAAGCGTTCCAGCTGGCCCGCAAGAACGGCAAGGCCACAATGGTCTTTGTCTCGAAGTGCGATCTGGAGAACGCGAACTACTTCAAGATTCTCGAGGACATGAAGATAAAGTTTGGCTCCACTGTCTGCCCCTGCGTCGTCCCGGCGAAGCTCGACGACGGCACCCCCGTGTACATCAATCTGTTCAGCCAGAAGGCCTTCAAGTATGAGGGCGGCAAGCAGGTGCAGGTCGATCTGCCCGACATCGGCCACCGTTTCCAGGGCCTTATCGAGGCTATGAGCGAGGCTATCGCCGAGACCGACGACGAGCTGATGGAGAAGTTCTTCGGCGGCGAGGCATTCACCACCGAAGAGATCGTCGATGGTATGCGCAAGGGCGTCAAGGATGGCCTCATCACCCCTGTGTTCTGCGGCAGCGCTGTCAACCAGCAGGCTCTGGATATGCTGCTGTACAATATGCATAAGCTGCTGCCCAGCCCGGAGCACAACGGCGTTCTGGCTGAGGATGCCAACGGCGAACCCGTCGAGCTGACCTGTGCAGAGAGCGAGCCTACCGCTGCCTACGTCTTCAAGACTGTGGCCGACCCCTTCGTGGGCAAGCTGAGCTATCTGCGCGTCGTCAGCGGCAAGATCACCGCAGGCGCTTCTCTCGTCAACGCCCGCACCGGTGAGACCGAGAAGATGGGCAAGCCCCTCACTGTTATGGGCAAGAAGCAGACTGAGGCCGAGAGCATCGGTGCCGGTGACATCGGCGCTGTGGCAAAGCTGGTCAGCGCAAAGACCGGCGACACCCTCTGCGACGCTTCCCGCGTGGTCAAGCTGCCCGCACCCGTCTTCCCGAAGCCCAGCCTGTTCATGGCTGTCACCGTCGCCAAGAAGGGCGACGAGGGCAAGATCAGCAGCGCTTTGGCCCGTCTGATGGAAGAAGACCCCACCCTGAGCTACGTCAACAACGCCGAGACCCATCAGCAGATCATCGGCGGTCTGGGCGAGCAGCACCTCGACGTGGTCAAGGCCAAGCTGAAGAATAAGTTCGGCGTGGAAATTGGCCTCGAGGCTCCGCGTATCGCTTACCGCGAGTCCATCCGCAAGGCCTGCCAGAAGCAGGGCCGTCATAAGAAGCAGACCGGCGGCCACGGCCAGTTCGGCGATGTCATCATCAACTTTGAGCCCTGCGACAGCGAACAGGTCGTGTTTGAGGAGAAGGTGTTCGGCGGCAGCGTGCCCAAGAACTTCTTCCCGGCTGTTGAAAAGGGCGTGCGCCTTGCCGCCGAAAAGGGCGTGCTTGCAGGCTACCCCGTGGTGGGCCTGAAAGCCACCCTGCTGGACGGCAGCTACCACCCGGTGGACAGCTCCGAGATGGCCTTTATTATGGCCGCAAAGCTGGCTTACAAGGCCGCTATGCCGGAGGCCGGCCCGGTCATTCTGGAACCCATCCACACCCTGAAGGCTCATGTGCCAAACGACAACACCGGCGATATCATGGGCGATGTGACCAAGCGCCGCGGCCGTGTGCTGGGCATGGAGCCGGACGAGGACGGCCTGCAGACCATCATCGCTGAAGTGCCGCTGGCAGAGCTTGCAAACTTTACCACCTTCATCCGGCAGACCACGCAGGGCCGCGGCTGGTTCACCACCGAGTTTGCCCGCTATGAGACCCTGCCCGAGA
>ONZY01001735.1_pt1 | contig 14607 bp, 11 predicted proteins | sample 1671451 | NCBI WGS metagenome assembly ONZY01 (sample SAMN06348158, study PRJEB24527) | human gut metagenome | biome: human gut; feature: ankylosing spondylitis patient; material: feces | host: Homo sapiens | place: China | collected 2015-10 | reverse complement strand
CGCCCGTCCAAAAGACGCTGCCGGAAAAGCCGGGATACCTCTTCCGGCTCACGCTTGGACTGCATCCCGACATTGGAGGTAACCGCACGACGGAGCTGAATCTTCCGGCGTCAGAAGAAGCGCTGGCTGCGGCACAGGAGCAGCTCGGCACCCTGAATTGGGAAAATACCGTTGTCCTCAACTATGACGGTATTCTTCCCAACGCTGCCTTTTTCGCAGACCTCCCCTCTGAACTGGAGACGTTCAACGAGATCGCCAAAGCAGTGCAGGATATGCCTTTTCCCGAAAAGCAGCTTCCAAAGTTGAAAGCTCTGCTGGAACAGTTTGAGGTACAGGACATCGAAACCGCCATGGGCTTGACGGAGCATCTGGATGACTACGTCCTCACACCGGAGATCAGCTCGCCCCAGGAAACTGCTATTGACCAGCTTCACTTCATGACGGATGACCACTCGGTGGAATTGCTGCTTTCCCATGTAAACCTCTACGCCTACGGCTGCGACCTCATCAGAGAGGACAACGCAGTGCTCTCGCCCTACGGCCTGCTGCACCGTGCGGACTACCAGCCCATGCTGACGCCGGTGCAGGAAAAGATGGAGATGACGATGCGATGAACAAAGAACAGTTTTGGAATATTGTAAACGAGGTCCACTCGTCGACTGACCCGAGAAATCAGAAGGAAGTGCTCACGGCGCTTCGGGACCGACTTAGAAATCTACCGTCAGAGGAGATACTGGAGTGGAAGCAGATTTTCAGTTTTTATCAGGACGCCGCAAGGAGAAACGACCTGTGGGCGGCGAGTGCCGCCATGGGCGCACATAGCTCCGATGACGGATTTATGGACTTTCGCTCCTGGCTGATCTCGCAGGGGTGCGATGTGTACATGTCCGCGCTCAAAGCCCCTGAGTCGCTGGTATCGGTGGACACGGATGGGCAGGAACTCAATTTTGAGGACTATGCCTACGTTCCGTACAGAGCTTATGCCGAGCGGCGCGCTTACGAAGAGATGTCCGTGGGAGATATCCTTGCAAGCTATATCGAGTGGTCGGCCAGTGAGCAGCAGAAGCAGAACGATCCTGCCGCAGGAGAGAAAGTCATGCCTCAAAAGTCAACGGACTTTTTTGTGCAGTCGGCGATGCTGGGGAAATACGATCTGTATGACGAAATGGAGCGGCGGGAGCTGCCGGACGACGTTCTGCGCAGCTTGAAAGAAGATATCCCACAGCGCGGTGATATCGCAGACGGCTGGCAATATGAGGACCTGCCGCGGATTATGCCGAAGCTCTCGCAAAGGTTTCAGGAGAAGCTGGAACGTATCGAGCAGCGGGCAAAGGAGAACACGGTACCGACACAGCGCAGAGAGCTAAAAGACAAAACGCTCCGACGCTTCCTCGGGACGCTTCCGTGTACATCACAGGCAGAAGTAAATCTCCTGAGCGACCGCATGGCCGAGATGACGGAGCAGGATGAGACGATCCTGTCAGCCATGATCGAGCAGCACGATCCCCGCACGGCGGAGCGAGTGCTGGAGTTCATGGATGATATGAAAAACTGTGAAGTGCTTGCAGGCGTCAGCAGCTATAAAGCCCTGGGAGAATACTGCGTTGCGCAGGAGACCAACGTGCCGCGGGAGCTTTGCGAATACCTTGATCTGGAAGCGCTGGGGAAGCACTATCAGGAGGAATACCCCGGTACTTTCGTCGGGAACGACTATGTGCAGTTCCCACAGCCATCACAGGGGATGGAGATGAAGATGAAGATGAAGATGTGATGGGGAAACGTGTACTTCCATTTATGGTAGCACATCCTGTAGGAGCTGTAGAAGACTATATCATTACTTGAGTAGTATTCAAAAATATTTTGCCTTATCCCGCCTATCCGGCGGATGAGAAATAATCAACTTAGGGGCCGATTTTCCGAAAGGGGATCGGCCCCTTCTTTTTTTATCTTCTTTTCGGGAAATCACCCCGGAAAGGAGAAAACATGCGCGATGAACAACTGTTGGCATACCTCAAAGACTCCTGCTCCGGCAGGAAAAACCGCGTCGGTGGGACGGAACTGGAGCGAACGCTCCATGTCAGCGGGACCGACCTGCGAAAGCTGGTGAATCAGCTGCGGCGCAAGACCCATCCCATCGCCAGCGACCGCAGCGGCTACTTTTACGCCACAACTGCCGGTGAGGTCTACGACACCATCCGCCAGCTGAAACGGATGGCGGCAGGACTGGAAGCGGCCATCAACGGTCTGGAACGGTCTATGGATCGGTTCCGTGAGGACGAGGAGGCCGGACATGGCTAAGCCGCCCTTTCCCTGGATCGGCAGCAAGGAGAAGATCGCACCGTACATCCTGCAGCTTTTCCCGCCCAAGCTGACGCAGTATGTGGAACCGTTCGGCGGCAGCGGTGCGGTGCTGCTGGCGCTGCCGCCGGACCCAAACCGATTGGACATTTATAACGACTTGGATGCCGAGCTGGTGAACCTGTATTCCTGCATCAAAGAATGCTCCAATGTTCTGCTGCGGGAACTGAAATTCCTGCCCATCCACGGCCGCAAGCTCTTCGAGTATTACCGGGACTTTGTCGCCCACAAGGAGGTCTACTTTCAAAATGTGCAGGCGGAGATCGAGTGCCTGGGAGATCGCTCCTGCTTTACGGAGGAGCAGGCAGGAGAACTGCTCCCCATCTTTCAGGAGCGGCTGGCGCTTTACGATGTAAAGCGGGCAGCGGCGTATTACCTCGCTATCCGAGGCAGCTTCAGCGGGACGATCAACTCTTTCGGTGTCAAAGGGTTGGATGTCGAACGCTTCCTAAAGCTGTTTCCACCGGTGTCCGCACGGTTAAAAGATGTGCCGCTGGAGAACAAAAACGCCTTGCAGCTCATTCGGGAACGAGATAAAAAAGGCAGTCTTATCTATGCCGATCCGCCCTATGTCAAAACGGAGCGGCTCTACCGGGTCGCTGGGAAGCTGGGACGTTTCCGCAGATTCCATGTCCGGCTCTGGCAGGTACTAACTGGCCGTGACAGTTATGTGATACTGTCCTACAACGACTGTCCCTTTATCCGTAAGCTCTATCAGGATTGGTACATTTCATCTTTCCAGCGCAGCAATCCGCTCTCTCAGAAAAAGGGCTCGTCCTTCGGCGAACTCATCATCACCAACTACGATCCCCGCCCCTACATGACCAGCCAGATGAACCTCTTCGACGAGCCGTTGGGCGAATGGGAGCTGAAGCTGGTCCATATCGTCAGCAGAGAAGAGTTTTCCAGAGTGCAGGAGCTGATAAGGTTTCGAAACGCAAAGAGGCGCGTTGAGCCGAAAGAGGAGGAGACCTTTGCGGGAAAAATTGTGTGTGGACAGTGTGGCTCGCAGTTCAAACGAAAGAAGTGCAGAGGGAGTGTGTACTGGGTCTGCCGCCGCCACGATGAGGCCGCTGCAAAGTGTGCTGTAAGACAAATAGAAGAACAGACCTTGGAGGAAGTAAGCCTTTACCTGTACTATAATCTGAAGCATTACGGACCGGAAATCCTTGCACAGCTTATCGCCGACCTGCGCAGCATTAAAGGCGGCAGTCTCCTCTGGAGCGAAGGAATCGTTGAGATCAACAAACAAATATCGGACATTGCCTGTCAGGAACGACTACTGGCCCAGCTCAAGCAGCAGGGCGTAGTTGATCCTGACATTTTTATATCCCGAGCTGATCTTCTGGCTGAGCGCCGCAGGGAGCTGAAGCGGAAGAAAGAACGGATCATACAGGCAGAAGAGGACGACACCATTCAGAGAACAGAGCAAATGCTGGACACGCTTGAAAGCGGCCCTGACTGGTTGGAGACCTTCGATGAAGAGATATTCAATGAGCTGATCGAGAAAATCATGGTCTTAGACAATGAAACACTGCACTTCAGGCTTCTCAATGGACTGGAAATTCCAGAAAAAATAGAAAGGACAAGAAGATAATGGGAAATCGAAAGCAGCCATTCGGCTACAAGATGGAGTTCGGCGAAATCGTACCGCAGCCGCAGGAGGCGGAAACGGTACAGAGCATCTATCAGCTGTACCTCGCCGGAACATCTTTCAATCAGCTCACTGAGCAGCTTCAGACGGAGGGGGTCCCCTATGATGCAGACAAGCCGTGGAACAAAAACATGGTGGCGCGAATCTTGGAGGACGACCGATACATCGGCGGGAAAAACTTCCCAGCGCTCATTGAGGCTGAGCGGTTTCATGCCGTCCAGGAACACAGAAGAAAGATGCGCCCTGAGTGTAAGCAGACGCCAGCACAGAAAGAGCTGCGCAGACTTTGCGGCAGCGCGGTGCCTGACAGCGTTGCACGAAAAGTCCTCAAGATATTAAATCAGGTAGTAGATAACCCGCAGCTCATCAAGATAGAATCATCCGGCGTCCCCACCACGGAAGATATCCGGCAACGTCGGATGGAACTGGACAAGCTGCTGCATACACCACCTGTGGATGAAGAAATCGCGCGGCAAAAGACAATGGAGTTAGCGGTACTAACACTTGTGCATGTCGAGATGGAGGAATACGAAGCCCACCGGCTCCGCAGTATCTTCGGGAAACAGACAAAGATGCAGGAACTGGATGCAGATCTTTTGAAGCAGGGGGTTCGCAAAATTGAGTGTCGCAGTGATGATGTGCGCATTATTCTGAAAAACAATCAAGTCTTGGAGGAGCGTGATCCTGCATGACACAACCACGCCCTGAGCCGAAGGTCATTATCATCCCTGCAAAAGAGGAAACTCCGGAGGAGAAAGAGAAAAAACGAAGTCTTCGCGTCGCTGCCTATTGTCGTGTCTCGACCAATAAAAAAGAGCAGCTTACCAGCTATGAAAACCAGAAAGCCTACTACACGCAAAAGATCATGACCACGCCAAACTGGACGATGGTAGACATCTTCGCCGACGAAGGTAAGACGGGAACCTCTACTTGTAAACGTAAAGACTTCCTGCGCATGATCCGCCAGTGTAGGCAGGGAAAGATCGACCTGATCCTTGCCAAGTCCGTCTCACGATTCGCCCGCAATACGGTGGATACGCTGAACTATACCCGTGAGCTGCGCGGCCTTGGTATCCCGGTCATCTTCGAGGAGCAGAATATCAACTCCATCTACCCGGAGAGTGAGTTATTTATCACGATCCATGCAGCCTTCGCACAGTCGGAAAGCGAATCGGCTTCCTTTCGCGTCAAGTGGGGCAAGCGAAAATCTATGGAGAATATCTGTGCTAAAATCTCTTGCAAAGCTCTGCTCGGCTATATGAATGGGGAAGATGGTGCGGTGCTGATTGAGCCGGAAGAGGCTGAGACCGTCAGGCGCATTTATGAGATGTATCTGGCGGGGAAGAGCCTCCGAAACATCAAAGAGATACTGGAAGGGGAGGGGCTTGCCAATGGTATAGGAAGAACAGAATGGACAATTTCAAATCTGAGAGCCATCCTGAGCAATGAAAAATACTGTGGAGATGTCCTGTTCCAAAAAACTTTCATCGATAACTGTATCAACAAAAAGACAATCAAGAACACGGGACAGCTTCCCAAGTGCTTGATCAGAGATCACCACGAGGCCATCATCCCGAGAGAACAGTTTAACGCGGTGCAGTTTGAGATGGCGCGGCGAAGAGCGCAAGAGAGCCGCACAAAGAAAAGCGCGCCCACAGGCCTTGGAAAATTCAGCGGAAAATATGCGCTCAGTGGGCTCGTGTTCTGCGCTGAATGCGGGACAGCGTATCGCAGAGTGGTGTGGACGCAGCACGGCAAGAAACGCGCTGTATGGCGCTGTATGAGCAGGCTGGACTACGGGAAGCGATACTGCCTGCACTCGCCGACGCTGGACGAAGAGCCGCTCCAGCAGGCGGTGCTGGCAGCTATCAACGCGGCGATGTCGAATCATGAAGCACTGGTGGCGCAGATCACAGACGCCATGGAGCAGGAGCTTGCACCGATCCCAGGGGCGGGCATGAGCCTTGGCGATATTGACCGTGCCACGGAGGAACTCGGTAAGCAATTCGATAACCTGCTGCGGGAGGCGAGCAACGCGGTGAATACAGAAGAGTATGCTGAACGATTCCGCGCGATCTCCAACATGATAGAAGAGCTGAAACGCCGGAAAGCCAATATCTTGCAGATCCGGCAGGAACAGGAGCAGATCGAGCGCCGCGTGCATGCGGCGACCGCAGTGATGAACACGATCCCTTCTGAACTGACAGAGTGGGATGACAGCATCGTTTATCAGATGCTCGAAAAGGTCAGTGTCCTGTCGAGAGAAAAGATCCGCGTGACATTCCGCGGTGGGACGGAGATCGAGCAGACGGTCGATCAGCCGAAGAGGAGAAGGTTTGCATGATGCTTGAGTAGATCGTGCAGATCTGCTAAGATCCAGCGGGAAAGGCAGTAAAGGAAAGAGCGGTGCAGCGCCGCTTTTTCCTTTGCGGCTTTGAAATTTATAGATTGCCTTGAGCCCTACGTAAGAAAATAGTATAATAAAACATGTAATATACTGGCAGGAAAGGTGGATGACCGAATCGAATGAGGAGCAAGATTATGTTTTCAGCAATTAAGTCTTTTGCCAAAAGAAACAGAGGTCTTTTTATTTTGTTGATAGTCGCTGTTAAGCTTTGATTGGAGGAATTATTATGAAAATTAGAATACCCGATATAGGTGATAAACAGACTTTCATTGAAGATAAACGGTCAATAGTTTTATTAGGTGCTAATGGAGCAGGAAAAACAAGAATGAGTGTGTGGATTGATGAAAATAACCCAGAATTAAGTGTACATAGAATTTCGGCACAAAAATCGCTTGATATGCCAGAATACGTAAGCCCAACTGAACTAAAAAAGGCAGAGGATCATTTTTTATATGGAACTACTAATGATGATAGAGGATGGCTTGAAAGGTATGGAAAAAGACATAATCGATGGGGGAATAATCCTGAAACTCATATGTTGAATGATTATCAGCCTCTCATGGAATTTTTAATGACAGAAAACTTTGAAAAAAGTATTGAATACAGAGAAAAACACAAGGAAGGTAATCAAGAGTTTGATAATGAGACGAAATTGGAAAAGATAAAGAAAATATGGGAAAGGGTGATAACACACAGAAGGTTACAAATATCTGCTGGAAAGATTGAAGTTGAAAGTATAGAGGGTAATTCGGATAAATATAATGGTAATGCTATGAGTGATGGCGAAAGAGCAATTTTTCATTATATTGCTGAAGTAGTTTCAGCAAAAGATAACTCTTTAATTATTATAGATGAACCTGAGAATCATTTACATAATTCAATATTAGAAAGGCTTTGGAATGAGATAGAGGCTGAAAGACAGGATTGTGTATACTTATACATAACGCATAATTTAGATTTTGCTAGAACTAGGAATAATACACAAATTGTTTGGATAAAAAATATGATTGACAAACAAAAGTGGGATTATGAATTATTAGATTCAAATGATTTTTCGGATGATTTATTACTTGAGATATTAGGTAATAGGCATGGAGTATTGTTTGTAGAAGGAACACCGGATAAAAGTATTGATCGAAAATTGTATGCTAGGTTATTTTCCCAATATAACATTATGCCTTTAGAGGGGTGCGCGTCAGTTATACAAGCAACAAAAGCATATAACAAATTGCCAATGTTACATTACAAGACAATAAAAGGAATTGTTGATAGAGATAGAAGAACTGAAGAGGAGATAAACTCGTTATTGCAAGACAAAGTATATGTACCTTCTGTTGCGGAGATCGAAAATTTATTTTTGATTCCACAAGTTATTGAACTGGTTGCTAGGAAGCAAAGTGTTGAGAATGTAGATGTTTTGTTAGAACAAACAAAAGAAAAAACAATAGAATTTTTGAAGTCACATTTAGAAGAACAAGCATTGCTGTTTACAAAGAAAAGGTGCCAAAACAAAATTAATAATATTTGTAATCAACCAACACAAGCAATTAGTGAGTATAAAACATCTTTAAATGAGATAGCAGATAAGGTAAACCCACAAGAAGAATACAGTAAGGCATGCAAGGAATTACAGGAAATTATAGATAATGAAGATTATCTTGCGGCTCTTCGCGTGATAAATAATAAAGGCCTTTTGCCTTTTACGAATTTGTCAAATGCGTTTGGCTGGAAAAAGCAATATTATATTGATTATGTAATTAGGTTGCTTGAGATTAAAGATAATACTTCAGAGGAGTTATGTGCTATATTTAAAAAATATGTTTCTGTGGGAGACTAAAAAATGCCTTAGTAGTAAGAAATTCCATTTTACTATCTATTGTTACTACTAACAGGCAGTAACAATTTGCTTAATTTTGCTCTGATTTGCCACAATCTGTAGTTTCAGAGCAAACTATAAAAATCCCAGAATTCCTTGCGAAACAAGGAGAACCAAAATAATGATAAAAATATTATTCGTCTGCCGCAGTCCGATGGCCGAGTTCGTGATGAAGGACTTGGTCAAGAAGGCTGGGCTGGCGTCACAATTCCATATCGAATCGGCGGCCACCAGCCGGGAGGAGATCGGCAACCCTGTCTATCCTCCGGCGCAACGCAAGCTGGTGGAGCGCGGAATCTCCTGCGACGGTCACGCGGCGCGGCAACTCACCAATGCCGATTACGAGAAATACGACCTGCTGATCGGCATGGACAGCGCGAACCTGCGGAATATGCAGCGCATCTGCGGCGGCGACCCGGACGGCAAACTGCACCTCTTGATGGACTACACCGACCGCCCCGGCGATGTTGCCGGCCCGTGGTACACGGGCGATTTCGAGGCAACGTGGCAGGATGTGCTGGCGGGCTGCCAAGGGCTGCTGCATAAACTGATGGAGGGAAACGAAAAATGCTGATGAATTCCAACGAATATCTGAATATCGTCGAATCGATCAAGCAGGAGATCCGCACGGCGCAATACCGTGCGACGGTCAGCGTCAATCGTGAGCTGCTGGTTCTCTACCACTCCATCGGCGAGGTCATCAACGAGCACAAGACATGGGGCAACAAATTTGTTGAAAATCTTGCCGCCGACATTAAAATGTCTTTTCCAGACGCCACCGGCTACTCGGTGAGAAACCTGAAATACATGGCGAAGTTCGCACTGCGTTTTCCCGAAAAGGAAATTGTGCAAGCGGCGCTTGCACAAATTACTTGGTATCACCATATTGCCCTGATGGACAAGGTGAAGAATGCAGATGAGCATATTTGGTATGCCGAACAAGTTGCTAAAAACGGCTGGTCCCGCAACGTGCTGGTACACCAGATCGAAAGCGGGCTGTATCAGCGGCAGGTGCTGGCAGAGAAGGTGTCCAACTTCGAAAGCCGCCTTCCGTCTCCGCAGAGTGAACTCGCGGCCCAGACGATGAAAGACCCGTATATCTTTGATTTTATCCCGTTCAAAGAGGATATGGTAGAGCGTGACATTGAGCAGGCTCTGGTCAAGGATGTGACAAAGCTCCTGCTGGAGCTGGGAACCGGCTTTGCGTTCCTCGGCAACCAGTACCACCTCAACGTAGGCGGTGATGACTTCTACATCGACCTGCTGTTCTATAACCTCAACCTCCGCTGCTATGTGGTGATCGAGTTGAAGACCGGCGAGTTCAAGCCGGAATACGCAGGGCAGCTTAACTTCTACCTTTCTGCCGTGGATGGTATCCTGAAAAAAGAGCAGGACAATCCCTCGATTGGTCTGCTGCTCTGCAAGAGCAAGAACGACCTCGTGGCCGAGTATTCGCTCAAGGATATGAGCAAGCCCATCGGCGTCAGCGCCTATCAGATCACCAGCAACCTGCCGAAAGAACTGGAACGCCAACTGCCGTCCGTGGAGGATATCCAGAAACGAATCAAGAACGCAAAAGAGTAACGGCATTATATAGATTAAGATATATGGTAGTGGACAACGAAGCATTGCTGGGTACCATATGGAAAATGGAGGAACAACAGGTGAATCAGGAACAATTGGTTACGCTGCAATATATAGACAACGCGGTTAGGAAGACAATAGCGGAGATTGATATTTCTAAATTCGAGTCCAGAACTGTTGCTGCAGAATATATGCTAAGAATGCTACAGGAGGAAGGCTTTAACGAGGCTACAGACAGTAGAAAACTGCATGTAGTAGAGCTTAATATTCCTTTTGAAAATTGCGAATGTATTCCAAATCACGCGACAGTGATGTATTCTGCGGTCATAGCTCCGAATTGTGCAGTAGGATTTGATAAAGATGGAATCTATTATGCTGCTTACTCTTCTGAAAAATCACATCTTGAGTATCCGCATATACATGCAAAGTATTCAGGAGAAGAGATTAGCATTTACCTTAATGATTTTCACATTGATGGAAAGATGAGGAGTAAGAAGAAAGAGAAAGAAGCGATTGAATATGTTAGACGCAATGTCGAGAGCTTTTTGGAAATGTGGGAAGCAGCACATGGGAAATGAGAGGAGCACCCTATAGAACGAAAATATCCAGATTGTCGCCCTCTTCCAAACAGGTATTGGACGAACACCTATTTCTTCAGCGGCGGCTTCGCCGTGAAGTGTTCGCTCTGATCCACAACAGAAAAGCGCCGTCTTGGAAGTGATCCCGAGACGGCGCTTTTTCTATATTTCTGAAGCGTTCTAAAACTATACATCTGTACACCTTCAATGCTAAGGAGGGGTGTGCTGTGATGACTTTCCTGTATATGAATCTCAAAAAAGGTGTACTGCGGTATTCCCTCATTTTCAAACTCAATTTAACCAAGGAATAAAAAAGAAGATATGAAGTAATCAAACTAAAGAATCTGAATTCTGACGGCCTATGACTGGGCGGACATCGAGCAGGAGGCGCGCGAGGCAGGTGTGACGGCGTTCTGCTCCAAGCCGCTGTTCATGTCCGAGCTGCGCGACGTGCTCTCGCAGTCCTACCGCGTGAAAAAGGAGGAGACGCCCGCGTCGCCGTACCGCTTTGAGGGCAAAAAGGTCCTTCTGGTTGAGGACAATCTTCTCAACCAGGAGATCGCGCAGGCAATTTTGCAGGACGCGGGTTTCACGGTCGATACCGCGGACGATGGCGACGTCGCCGTCGAGCGTTTGCAGGACTCGAAGCAGGGCGAATTCGATCTGGTGCTCATGGACATCCAGATGCCGAAGATGGACGGCTACGCCGCCACGCGCCAGATCCGCACGCTGCCGAGCGACGCTGCCAACGTGCCCATCGTGGCGATGACGGCCAACGCCTTTGAAGAGGACAAGCAAAAGGCCATCCGCGCGGGCATGAACGCTCACATCGCCAAGCTCATCGAGGCAGGGCGGCTGATGGAGACGCTCTCGCACATCCTGACATAAAAGAAAGGGTCCCGAAAGTTCAACTTTCGGGACCCTTTTTGTCAGCTGCTGAGTTCGCGGATTTCATCCTGAATGAGCCGGCCCGCCGCGGCGGCGAGCTGGTCGATGCGGCGGATGCGCGCAAGATCGCGGCCATAGATGGCGTTTGCGGCGGGAACACTCGCATTTTCACCCATGAAGACGGCCGCGACGCGGATGCCCTGCGCGCGTAGGGCGCGCACCTCCTCCGCCGTGTCATCGACGCCAATCTGCCCGTCGTAGTCGCGGCTGAGCGGGACTTTGCCGCTCGGCAGGATTTTGTGGCTGTCGTCGGGCGAGGCGTCGGTCAGCAGGATGAGCAGATGCTTTTCCGCTGGTGCGGACTTGATGAGCTCGCCCGCGCCGCGCAGCGCGAGCCCATCGCGGTTCCAGCCCGCGGCGAAGTAATTGAAGACATTACGCTCGCCGTTTTTGTCGCCAAAATCCTTCAAAATGCGCAGCACCGTGTAGCCGCGCAGGCTGCAAAAGCTCGTCACGCGCACGGGGATGCCGCAGGAGGCAAGACTCTTGGCCAGAATGTAGCCTTGAATGGCGATGGCCTCTTGACAGTGCAGGCGCGAGGCCGAGGCGTCGAGCATCAGATCGACGGCAAAGCCGGGACGGCTCTCCTCGTCGCTGCGCAGAAACACACGGTCGTCGTGCAGCACCGGTTCGCGCCAGACCTTCGTCCCGTCCAGCCAGCCCTGACGGGCGGGGATGCGCTCGGGCTGCTGGTGGACGAGCAGGCAGTTTCGAATTTGCTCGCTCAGGCGCGCGAGCGCGCTCTGGTGCAGATCGAGGTCGCGCGCGAAGGCGGCGCGGTTCAGCTTGGCCTGATTCTCAGCCTGCTCGTAAAGGCGCTGCGTGTCCGCGCTGATGAGCTGGTCCGACGCGCTCGCGCCCTTTGTGAACCACAGGTGGCAGCCTAAGTGGTTGCCGGTGCAGAGCTGCTGCTCGATGCGCGCGAGCTTGTCGGGGGAATAGATGCTGTGGCCGAAGCAGCGCTCGATGTAGCCGCGGTCCTCCGTTTCGTGCTCGTTGGAGCGCAGACGCGCGCGCAGCGCGTTCGAGACCTTGACCATGCCGTTTTCGCCCGGCATGGCGGAACGGCCGATGGTCAGATCGTCCGTGCGGACGATCTCGGTCGGCAGGAGCTTTGTGAGAAGCGGCGCCCACTTGTCGTCAAAGTGCAGCTGGAACCCGCCTTTTTTATGCACTGTACCGTCGAATTGCAGGTACTTTTCAAATGCCGTGCGCACGGCGATCTCAAGCTCCGCGGCGTTCATCGTGCCGGGGCAGGCGAGTGCTTGCGCAAGCCCCTTTTCCCACGGGGCGAGAATGGGCGGCTTTTGCCCGAGAATCGTCTTCCAGCGGTCGGACTGCACGGCGTAGACGAGCTGATTTTTCTCCATCCACTCCTGCCGCGAAAGCTGATATTCCGACGCGAAGAATTCCTCCGCGTGCGTGCGGCGGAGATCGGCGAGCACAGGGCGCTCGGGCAGTTCCTTTTCATACGCCGCGTTCTCGAGCGCCAGCCAGCACAGCTCGTCGAAAACGTTCTGCCGCGCGTCGCCCGCCCAGTAGGCAAAGAGACGCTTTGGCATCTTGTCGCCGAACCACTTGTGCACAAGGCCGATGACGCAGTTCATGTAAAAGTCCGGCTCGCCGTTTGATTTGAGCGCTAAAAACTGCGGCTCGAACTGATAGTCCCCGCTCGCCGTCCAGACGAGGTTGATGGCGCGGCGCTGCTGGGCGGAATAGCTTGACGTCTCCATGTCAGTCGGTGAACAGGCGGCTGCGGTCGAGCTTTGCGGGGATGCGCGCAGCGATCACGTCGCGGATCAGGCTCTGCTCGTAGGCGTCGAACGCCTTATTTGTGATGCCCATATCGAGCGCGCGGCCTGCGCCGACACCGCGCCGAATGAGGCGCAGCGCGTCGAGAAGACCGCGCAGGTCGAGCGCCTTTTCGGAGATCTCCGCGTTTTCGCACTTTTTCTGCAGGTCGAGGAACAGCTGCGCGAACTGCTCTTTGTACTTCTTTTCAAGCGTCGGGAACTCATCGCTAAGCAACCGCACAAGACCGTCCTGGTCGATGGACGGCATCTGGATGACGACAAAGCGCGACGTGAGCGCTTCGTTCAGCTCGCGTGTGCCGGCATAGCCGTAGTTCATCGTGCCGATGAAGCGCGCGGCGGGATCGACCTCCACGCGCTCGTAGCCGGGAACATCGATGGCGCGGCGGAAGTCGAGCGTCGCGTGCAGTACAGCAAGCGCCTCATTTTTTGCCATGTTGATCTCGTCGAGCACGCCGAAGCCGCCATGCTTTGCGCAAAGGTACACGGGGCCGGGGCGGAAGCGGACCTCGCCGCCCTCGAACGTGTCCATGCCGATGAGGCTAGCGGCGTCCATGTTCACGTGAAACGACACGTCCCATGCGGGACGGGCGAAGACCTGGGCGAGGTTTTCCGCCAGTACGTTTTTGCCCGTGGCCTTGCTGCCCGCGAGCAGCAGGTTCTCCCCGCACAAAATGGCGGCGACTGCCGCCTCCCACACGTCCTTGCCATAATAATGATACCGCGGCTGCGGGATGCGGTTTTGCAGCTCTGGCGGCGTCGGATACTGCGCGTTAAATTCACGAATGCCATCCAAAAGGTCGGGACTTAGCCCCTCCTGTTTCAAAAAATCCAACAAATCGATCACTCTTTCTTGCCATGTGCACTGCACGTTCTTTTTTTCGGTCATCATCATAACACGGAAAAGGCGGTTTGCAAGTGGTTTTTGAAATTTTTTGCAAAACCTCTACGGGGTTGTGTCCCTGCGCCGCGCAGGGGAGCGGTTAAGGGGGATATTCTCTCACGTGAGAGAATATCCCCCTTACACCCCCAAGAGAACGCAAGGGGCTCTGCCCCTTGACCTCGCCATTGCAAGCGAGCAGCTCGAAGAGGTGCGATGCTTGCCGATTGCACTGCCCATAGCGCGGCGTTGCCGCGTTTAGAGCTGCAAGACGACTTGCCTCTGCTTCTACTATCCGCTGCCGCTCTGCCTGTCTCGTAGTAGTGCAGACTAATTTCCGTCTACCGGAGCACTCATCAATGCGGCGAGCGCAGCAATGCCGTATTCCGCACGCAGTCTGCCGCCGAGGGAACGTCACTCGCGCCTCACGATAGTAAGGCGCGGTTGCAATCGGTAACGACTCGCAGAAGATTCATGGCGAAGCCATGTACACTGCACCCGATTGCGCAGC